>ENA-ORBV01003918-ORBV01003918.1-microbial-mat-metagenome-genome-assembly--contig:-NODE-3918-length-29196-cov-4.922834_pt1 | contig 29196 bp, 24 predicted proteins | sample MGYA00237777_ERZ505514 | MGnify/ENA primary metagenome ERZ505514 (study PRJEB26160, sample SAMN06269048) | microbial mat metagenome | isolation source: Oligotrophic lake microbial mat | place... | reverse complement strand
AATGATACGGCGACCACCGAGATCTACACCTCTCTATTCGTCGGCAGCGTCAGATGTGTATAAGAGACAGTCCGATGGGTGATGTTGCTCAAAACACATGGCCTTTTGATGGACGGGGATTTCATGGCATCCGGCCTCATGGCCAAGCATGCGCTCCAGGGAGAATTCACGGTGTATTTCTGGGGGCAATCGTATTACGGAACGCTTCCGCTTCTCTTCATCGTGCCGCTCCTGTGGTTGTTTGGATGGACGAATCCTCTGGCGCTCTTCGCGTACGGATATCTGCTCTGCTGTGTGCTGAGTATCGCGGCATTTCTTTGTATCCGACGTTTCGAACGTGACCACATCGCAGCCTCCATAGCGGCACTGCTCTTTCTCCTTCCTTCCCCGGATGTATTCAAGTGGATGCACTGGGGTTATCCGACATTCACGTATCTGCCGCTCCTTTTTTGCGTGCTGTGGATGCTGTGGAGCCATCAGCGATCCGGTGCATTCCCTTCTCTGTTTCGCGCGTTCCTCTGTGGATGCTGTGCAGGCTTGGCGCTATGGATCTCGCCCGGCTCGATGCTGCTCGTGCCCTCTCTTTCCTTGGTGTTGCTTCTTTCTTCCGATGAATGGAAAGAACTTCATCGTCGATCCGGTCTTTTTCGCATCGTATCCGGTCCCTTTCTTTGGATGTCGGCCACCCTTTTCGTGGCATTCGCCATCTCCCATGGAGGCACGCACGATGTGCTCAAAATACTTTGCGGCGCATTGATCATCGGTCTCATCTTGTTTCTTTTTGCGATCAGTCGGCGCAAAGCAGTGGTACTCGGAACTTTTGCGGCGCTCGGCATCGGTTTTTTATTCGGCAATCTTCCCGAATGGGGATCCAATCTTTGGCTGAATATCTCCTACGATCGTCAGGCCATTTTTGCATTGCCTACCGCACAGAGTTTGCGCGGCACGTTTTTCTATATTTTTCCTTCGCTGTGGGCTCATGCGCCTGCGATGAGCGTCGCCTACAGGTTCGCCCCATGGGAATACTCTTTGCAAATCGCGATTCTTTTCATTGCAGGAGTAAGCGCTGGCGCATTTTTCTTTTCCCGAAGAAAAACGTTCGGAAAAATGTTGATGGGCTATCCTCTGGATGGATATGAACAGCGCACCGCATTTTTCGGTTTGGCCGCCGTCATTCCCGTCTTCGCCATCATCTGCAGGGTCGGCGTTGGGGAAGATCCCTTCGTCGTCCGTTATCTGCTCGATGGATTCATCGGTTATATTTCGATTTTTGCAATCGGTCTCGCGTTTCTGATAAGACGCTTCCCGATCGCCGGATGGTTTTGCACGGTCTTTTTTTTCGTTGCGGTCGTCATCAACCTTTTCTTATCCTTCCCGGCGTATCCTCCGCAATTCGTCCCATCCGCAGTCGAAGAGCTTCGTGACTATCTTGTTTCTCAAAAAGTGGAAGCCGGGTATGCCGACTATTCCACTGCGTATCCTCTGGATTTTTTCTGGGATGAAAACCCGCTCATTGTTCCCTATTACTTGGTTCGCTATCGGCCGCATTGGGAGCAAGCATGGGCATCTAAAAGATATGCACTTGTCCTCCATGTACCTATTCATCCGGGTATTCTCCGCGCAAAAAGCGAAGAAGAAATGGAAAAAATTCTTAGTGATCGTCTACGCGCTCTACAATCTACGGACCTGCTGATGAAAATCGATCGGTCGGCCATGCTCAATCGCAAAACAATTGGCGAATGGGACGTTTGGATTTTTGACGATCCGACCCCAGTCTTGCCAGTGTCATCTTGATCCTGCACTGTGAGGCACTTCATGCTCAAACCTTCGCGACTCTTCGGCCCGGCCTGGACGTACAGCCTTAAACCACGCTTGAAAAGCGGGCTTTTGCGTGTGCTATCGCTCATGAAACGAGCGGGGACGAAAGGGAGCGGTGTGAACGTCATCGGATTCTTCTCGGCCGAGAGCGGTCTCGGGCAATCCGCACGCGCTCTTATTGCGGCGCTCGATGCGGCAGGCATTCCTGTTGCGCTCATCGACGTGCCCTATACGCCATCGCGCAGGCAAGACGAGACCTTTGCGCTGCGCTGTGCCCATACCGCACCGTATGCGACAACGATCCTCGTACTGAATCCCGAGTCGATGCCGCGCTTTCTCTTGATGGGTGGATGGAAGTACATACAGGCGCGACATCTCATCGCGTACTGGACATGGGAGCTGCCGATGATTCCATCGGATTGGGATGGAGCGCTTCAGCTGGTCGACGAAGTTTGGGTACCAAGTATGTTCGTTGCCCAAGCGGTTTCCTCGCGTGCAAAGAAACCCGTTCACGTCGTTCCGCATGCGCTGACTGGAATCGATGTTGGCATGAATGATCGCCAGGTGTTCGGTTTGCCGGATGATCGCTTCATCTTTCTCTGTGTGATGGATTTCTTCAGCGGCTTCGAACGGAAAAATCCCCGCGCAGTTCTTGAGGCATTCCGGCGCGCGTTTCCGCAAGACAATCTCGCGATGCTTGTGGTGAAGATTGCCAATCTTCCGTACGATCATCCACTGCGTGCCGAGCTCATCGCGATGCACCAAGTGGGAGTTGTCTTCATTGATGGGTATCTTTCGCCTGCGCAGACGCAGGATCTCATCGCATCATGCGATGCCGTCATCTCGCTGCATCGGGCTGAGGGCTTCGGGTTCGTCTTAGCTGAGGCGATGGTGAAGGGCAAACCCGTCATCGCAACAGGATATTCCGGCAATCTGCAATTCATGTCCGAGCAAAACAGTCTGTTGGTTCCTGCTGCAGTGACGACATTTCAACGGCGGTTCGCTCACTACCCCAAAGGAAGCCAATGGGCTGAGCCCGATCTCGATACTGCTGCGGAGTCGATGAGAAAACTTGTCGATGATCCCGAGTTGGCAAAGCGGATCGGCAGTCGCGCATCCGATGACATGCGGCACATGCTCTCGCCTCAAGCGATCGGAGAGATCGCTGCGGGGCTAATTGCCGATTGAAGTGCAGGTTGTTCGACTGACCGCGAAAGGAAGGGGCCGAAGTCTCTTCGATGGCCGTTACTGTGCACCAGGTAGTAGCGCGGCGGTTCGTAATGCTCCTGCACAGTGAAGGGGCTCGCGAATTTGCCTGCGGCCAAATCGCGCCGCACGAAGAACGCGTTGTTGCCCGTCAGCTCGCAGCCGACCAGGCTGTACCCTTTCTGCGCGGCGAGCGCCGTGAGTGCTGCCAAGCTTGCGCCGTAGTAGCGCGTACCCTGCCAGGCATACTGCGGATCGTATTCCATGATCCATTCGGTATTCGGAGGAAAAAGCGCATTGTATTCGATGGCCACGACACGCGGATGGAATGTTTCGATTGCCTTCCAGAGCCAGTAGTCGTTTCCATCGATATCGACCGATAGCAGGTCGAATTGCTCTGGCACGCCCGTGTGGAGCAGCGTCGAGACGATATTCTCAGCTGTGAGGTGTGCTTCGGTGAGCGAGAGTTGTTTCCTTGTGAGCTGCGATGCGAATTTCTCGCGGATGCGCGCGCAGAAGCCCGCATGCGCTTCGAACCAATGTCCCGACCAGCCTTGCGTCAGCAGATACGTGGTATTGCTCTCAAGGCCATCCGAAACGCCGCACTCGGCGAAGACACGGTTGGTGGTGCCGATGCGACGGAAAATTTCTTCAATCGCTCCGTCCTCGCCATTTTGGGAGAAGACTTGCCGTTCGTAGGCATGCAGACGCAAGGGATTGCGATAGCGTTCGGTCTGCTTGAGAGCGCGTATCTCATCCTCAATCGCGAGATCGAAGCTCGTTTTGCGGATGTCATCGAGATCGTTCTTCATGTTCGCGACGTGCTTCTCCACTTCGCGGAGCGAAACAAGGAGGTCGACGTTTTTCTCCGTCGACCGAAGCAGCGGCGTGAGGTGATCGATGATCGTCTGCAAGATAGAGCCCATCGTGAGGTAGCGTTCGTCCCCGTGCCGATCCATCTCCTCGAGGCGCGCGTATTGCTCCTTCATGCTCATGGCGATCGATTCATCGGCTGTCGCGACGCGCGTCATCAGCGCTTCCATCATTCGCATGCTTTCCTGCATCCATGGATCGTGTTCTTTGCTGATCACCTGCTTGATCGTGGCGCCGAGCTCTGCATGCACGATCAATTCTTGCTCGAGTGTTCCCGTCAGTGAATCCAGTTTCCCTTTGATTGATTCTGCGTGTACTGAAAGGCGCTGCATTTCATCCGTGAGATCGGAGAATCCCTGGCCCGCTTTTACAAGTTGGAACACGCGATTAATCGTCTCTGCTTGCCCGCGGAGCAGTTCGATCTGATCCTGGCGGAACGTGCGCACTTCGCCATGCATCGCATGGAGTGTATGGACGATTTCTTCCATCTGCTGTGCTCCCTGCGACATGCGCGTAAGGTTGCCCGGCAGCGCCGCGAGGTTTCGGAGAAAGCGGAGGGGAGAGATCATAGAGGGGGGATCAGGAGGGTCCTTCTCACCGCACGGAAGATACCCGATTTATGGAGCGGTGGCACCGAAAGGAATTCCAGTTCATGACTATCGCGTAAGAGTGCCGGGATCGCGTCGCGCGCGACGTTGCCGTGCCATTCTCCAACAATCCGGTCGATTTTCGGCATCATACCGAGTGCGTGGAATTCGCGCAGCGCGTTCGTCTCCGATCCTTCGCAGTCGATCTTCAGAAGATCGATCGATGTGATGCCCGTCTCCTCAAGAAGTGACGCGACCGAGATGCCTCGCATCTTACTGCGCTTGATCGTCTTTACGTTCTTCTCGTACCCGCGCAGCCCGAGCTCTAGCCAGTGCTCGTGATTCGGATCGGCGAGGAGTTCCACAATGCGGCGGTCATTGTCTTCGTGGTCCGCGCCGAGGAAGCCGATCAGCGCCGCGTTCACGACGGTGATCTGCAGGATGCCGGATACATTGAGACGCAGGACTTTGCAGTTATTCGGATCGATGCGGTCGTCGGTGAGCGGTTCGATCGTGACGATCTTGGCCTCCGGCCACACGTGATGCGCGAGCAACGAGAATGTGCCGACATGCCCGCCGACATCGAGGATCGTCTTGGGTTGGAATCCGCTTTTCTTCAGTGCTTCGAGTCTGTAGGAATCATGCTCGATCACTTCGGTGGCGATGTGTTCCGCGTGATTCGTCTCGAGCCACATCCGAGCGATGTCGCGCTGGATGCCGAGCGTGGATACCGCATAGTCCATGAGAGCGGGTCCTTCCAATCTTTTCCCGTAGTACGCTTCGCGCAAACGAATTTCGAGCGTACCGGGTTCGAGGCCATCGCGCTTCGCGAGCTGTGCCCAGCGTGCGCTGATATGAACTTGTCCGATACGCGTGCGGTAGAGATCGGTCGGCGTTTCGTCCGCCATGCGTTCGCGCGTGAGAACCGGCAGGGGCTTGCCCGCGAGTTTCGCATCGAACAATGTCTTCCCCCATTCGTAGATTTCGATGTCTTCTTGCAAGAGCGTTTCCGCCAGCATACGTTCTTCGGCCGTCAGCTCTTTTTCGTAGTCGATGCGCGTCGTCCATGGTTCATGAAGTCTTCCGTCTCGCGGTACGATGCGACCGTCTTCATAGAATGCATCCTGCCAGCCGTACGTTTTGCAGAGAAGCTGCACGGATTCGTCGAATGCCTCCGCAATGAGCACAAGATCGAATGAGGCCAGTTTGCGCTTTGCACGCTCGACGACCGATCGGGACTTGAGGCGCAGGAGGAAATTGCCGACCAGCGGATAGCCGGAAAATTTCTGCGCGTAGGATTTGCCGAGCAAGATGTCTCGCTGGAATTCCTCATCTTCGAGATGCGCTTTGATCGTTCGCGATCCGCCACCGGTTTTCGCACGTTCGCTATCGAGGTACCGGCAATATTCGATGAGGCGATTGAGAGGATGGCGCAGCAGCGTGAAGTAGCCGTACGGCGGATGGAGCATTTCGTGGAGGCCGTAGATGCCGTGTTCGGCGAGCACGTCGTACGCGCTCCATTTATCTCGTTCTTCGCGTTGCCGGATCGGCGGGAGATCGCGGAAACAAGAGAGGAAAAAATGCGGGGGGAGCGTGGGGAGGCCGGAAAGATCGCGACGCATGCCGATCGATCGTACGTTCGCCTGCATGATCCTCGTGATCGTTTCGCCGCCGGAGTACTGCATGTGCAGGAAAATCAGCTTCTTCGCTGCCGGCGAGGCGGCGGGGTTTCCATTGTCGTAGCGATGGAGATAGGTCGAAAGCGGATCACGCAACGGAGCGGGATTCTTCTCCAGCTCTTCCGTGAGCCGGTCGAGGGATTCTCTGTCCGGGAATTCTCCTTTCATGCGAATCAGGAAATCGAGCCTCTGCGCAGGTACGCCGAAGCCGTACGCGATCTCGTCGATGGTGAGCAGCTTCATCTTCCGCTTCGCCCACTGGCCTACCGATGAGCGTCGAAACCGGCGGGGGATGAACTCGTACCAAAGCATGGAGGGCGATGGTAGCACAGATGTGACGATGCGTCAGAGGTTATCACTCCGCGCGCTCCACGCTTCCTTTGGATTCCACTGACGCGACAGTCACGAGAGAAGCGCTGTTGGTTTTTCCTTCAAGCCCGCTCAGTTCCAGGAAAAAATTATCGATGACAACAGTCGCAGTCCCGCGGGTGCCCGGTAGAAATCCTTTTTTCACGGCTTCCGCATGATCGAAGCAGATGCCATCTCCGTTATAATCATTCTCGGATGCTGCTCTGACGATCAGAGGCGGCATACCGGCCTGTGCTTCCCGTGCGTCGGCATATGCGCGGACAGGAAGGCCGATCTTCGATTGTGCGTCTAGTGAGCTCAGGCACATGCCGCGAGGCCCCATGCCGCCTTCCGCGCTTGCGTACCAATACTCTCCCGTCAGCGTCATTTTTCCTTTGAATCGAATGCCGCTGGTCGTGCTGTATTCTTTGTACTCATTGGAAACGACTTCCATGTTCCCGATCAGTTGGCCTTTCTGGATATCCTGTGGCTGAACAGCTACGGCAAGATCGGCCGATAAAGGTGCCGCCGTACTCGATGAAGCGCCAAGCCCCGTTGACGATGTCGCATCTGTGGCCGGGTTTACTGATAGCTGTTCTGTGCAGGCCGCAAGAGCCAGGGCCGAAGCGATGATGAGTAATCTTTTGTGCATCGGTGCTTAGTCTATCGGTCGTTCCTTGTCTGTCATAGTTGAAGTTCCATTCTCGCGAGCGGAGCGATTTGTCATGCGTAACGTTTAAGACTACCCTTCGGCTCATGTCACACCACCACGCGCACGGAGAAACACACGGCGACCTTTTCGAAGGCCTCGTCTCGCAGCTCGGACCTATTCTTGAATCGTCGGAGCAGGCGATCTACATCTACTTCGATGACGATCATAAAGTGTGCAACGAAAAATTCGCCGCTCTTCTCGGGTATGATTCCGAGGATGAATGGGCGCAGGTAGAAGGATCGTTCCCCGAGCTCTTCGTCGATGAAGGCAGTCAGAATACGTTGATCGATGCGTTTCAGAAGGGGATGCAGGGCATGGTTGCGTCCACTATCAAGGTATCGTGGAAGAAAAAGTCAGGCGGAACCGCCGATACGACGGTTATCCTCGTTCCCATCTCATACGAAGGGCATTTGTTCGCGCTGCACTTTGTTGAGTGAGAGGGGCGGATGGAGTTCCCATAAGCATGCCAGAGCTTGTTTCTTGAATGCCTAAATTTATATGAACTTATGCAGGATAACGGATCAAAAAATCACGAATACTTTGTAGAAAAATTTGGACCTGTTGCAGATTGTACGTCGTATACTCGCCATGTGCTGATTTGTTGCGCAGATCAAGCCAGGCAGTAATATTTTTGTGTTCTAATTTTCCATAGACACCAGATTTCACTAAATCATCGTTCATTAGGCTGCATTTTTTAGCCTGATTTTTACTGTCCAAAATTGGTACTCCATTTTTAGAACAAATTTTGCGAATATGTTCTTCAAGCACGCTGCCTCCAATAACTGCTGCTGCATCTTTATATCCTTCGCTTAATAAGTGATCGGCCATTTCTATAAAATCAGAAAAGAGATCAGCTGTAAGTAATGATGAGATATCCTGTAAAAAATTATTTTCATAAGCATTTTTTAATGCAATCAGGATGCCGCATAGCTTTTCATGTTGTTTATGTATATGGATGCCATACTCCGCCCTAATTAGTTCAGCTTGTCTGAGGAAGGCGCTTCCTGAGGGGGCAAGCCGGTTGATTACATCAAAAAATGTTGTTACGACCGATGATGCCACAACCATATTATCGCTCATATCAGCATGCTGGCAGAAACCTGCTTCCAATTCGTAATAAGCAATTGCAGCATCGATCTGTTTTACTGCCTCATCTTTTCTTAGATTCATGTAGTGATTTTAGCTGAAATTTGAGCGGTGTACTCGAATGGAATTCGTTTATGCAGATATCTCCGCCTCATACCTCGGCCGCAATTTCTCCCACGTATGCCGCGACACATAGTCTTCCAGATCCGTTTCGTCGGTCTTCGTTTGGAATCCGCGCAACGCCTCGACGAGCAGATCAGTGCGTCCGTGCGGAACGGTCTTCACGAGGTGCCGGATATCACTGACCATGACCGTATCCGCGGCGATGATCGGGCGTTTGGCGGCGAGATATTGGCGAATGGACCCGCTCGTGCTGATCGCTCCGGGAGGCGCCGCGTACCACACGTTTGCGTCGCACTGGGAGAGGCGATAGACGACGGCGTCGAGCGGCAAGAACGCGGTCTCGAGATGGACCCACGGCTTATCCGCGATGTAGTTCATTAAGTGTTCGAAATACGCGGTATGCCGGTCGCTGTGCGCCATGCTGGCGTACAGGTGAAGTTCGACATCCTGCAATTGCTCGCAGGCCCAGATGATATCGAGGAGTGACTTGTGCGCCTTGAGGAATCCAAAGCAGCCGACGTGCAGTTTCCCATCCTTCTGCGAACGGATGGTCGGGCTTATGTTGTAGCGTGAAAGCGCATGGGGAACCACCTCCACAGTTTTCGCGCCCATCTCGATTAGAGCGTCGCGCGCTTCATCGGAATGCACGACGAGCGTATCCGCATATTTCACGAGAAATTTCTCACAGGATCGGAAGAAGAGGAAAGGCTTCCAGCCGTATTCTGGATTGTCCTTCGTCCAGACCCAGCTAACCGGCTTGATCTCGTGGAATTGCTTCGGTTGCTGACTCGCCGTGCGCAGTCTAAGGCGTATCTGCAAGCGCTGGATCTGCCTTTTCGTCCAAATGCGTGTGTACTGGCCAAAGCTCGGCAATGGAATCACCGTATGCATCGTCACATACATTTGGAGACCTCGATCGTCGCAATAACGCCGGATCGCTTTCAGCTCCTTCAGCGTCATGATGCCGAATTCGTGCTGCACATGCAGATGCGTCACGGATTGTTCTTCGAGATCCACGAGCCGACGCACAGCCGAGAGGCCCTGTGCATCGCAGAGCATTTGCGTGTAGGTCGAAATGCCACAGGCTTTCCCGAGGCTCGAACAATACTGGATGACGGTCGGCCGTACGGACATACGTCCTCATCCTATGAGCCGCGGCGGACGCTCACAAGCACAACATTATTCTCGTTCAAAGACTGCGAGCAAGCTGACGCAGTGCTTGGGATCTTCAAGTGAATTTCTCCTATTGTCAGTGCATATACGCGTACGCTCTCCGGCAAAAATCGTATAGAAACACCTATTCAGTATACGGGGGAGGGGTGCGAAATCCTGGAGAACATCGGTATAGCGTAGACCGGGAATCAAGCGTAGGACTCGGATAAGGCGAATAAGCCAGTAGAGGCGTTTTTTCATTCCCGTGATCATGCGAAGTCGCAGCGGTAGGCCTGCACATGCCGCACGGAGCATCTTTGCATCGTAGCGTCGGAAATGACCCGCAAGATCGTCATAAAGGCTAATAAGTTCGGGTCCTGCCGGAACCGCTATAAGGAGCAGACTACCCGGGCGCATTGCGTTCACGATATCTGTAAGGAGAGCACGATCATTCTCGACGTGCTCGATCACATCCATCAGCAGTACCAGATCCGCTTGCATGATCGCGTTCGCGTTTGCAGCCGCCGTTCCCTGACGGAAATCGACGGCGGATGCCAATTGGTTGGCGCAGTCGATAGTGTCACGTGAAGGATCGATGCCGATGCAGCGATAGCGAGAAGAGAGACTGCTTATCAAGCCGCCCGTGCCGCAGCCGACATCGATCACCGTTCTGCCCGGAGCGATGAGCTGTTTGAGAAGATCCTCCACGATGCGCATTCGTGCCTTTTGCCACCAATGATTTTTTTCAATGGTCGATAATGTTAAGAATACTTCTCGAGAGAACGATGTTGGAGCGCGCGCTGTCATTGCGATGCTATGGGATTCTCGACGATCCATACGTCCCACGTCGCGACTTTCTCCCGCGAGAGCACACGTTTCTTCTTGAGTTCATCAAAGATGACTTCCGGCAATTGTCCACGCAGCTTCATGTTGTCTCGTATGCCGGCGATCAAGGTCTCGAGCTTGGCGTTATCGGTCGGAATGTCATGCCAATAGGTCGCGAAGACATACGACTGCTTTCGCGCGGCGGATATGGCTGTGTGATAGGGCTTGTACCGGATATGTCCGTCGTAGTAATCGAGTGTGATTCGCTCTTCGGAAAGGTAATCCAGCACATAGGCGACCCAGAAATCCGCGTAGCCATGCGTCGCGTCGCGTGCTTGCAAGTATGCCGTGAGCGTCTGCACGTTCTTCATATCATGGATCCTGTTGCTCCAGGCCTTACTTGCGAAATCCATGTTGCTGTATGCCATATGGAAGAACCACATCGCGGCCAGTGCTACGCCGAGAATCTTCCATCTCATCCAGCTATGCACGAAGAATAGTGCCGTAATGACGGCGCTCGCCTGCCAGGCGGGCACGAGATAGCGCACGCTCCCTTCGTCGCCGTCCATCCCCAGCTGCGCGATGAGCGGCAAACAGAAGAGAAGTGTCAGCAATACATAGGGCATCGCTTGTTTCGTGAGAGGCCGGAGCCGCACGAAGTTTGCCAGTTCTTTTCGTTGCCGCCATCCAAACGAGAGCAGTGCGGCCGGCACGATGAGTGCGATAAAGAGTGAGGAAAGGCGGAAAGAGAGTGGGTGATAGTGCAGCTCCGGAATCGGCCGCACGCCCCAGAGGGATGGGAAGGTATAGCGCAGCAATTGCAGCAACCGCTCTCTGTCCGGGAAAGTGGGGATATAGGGCTGCGAGATCGTGATTCCTTCCTTCAGCCACAAGATCCACTGCGGCGCCGTGCCGATGAGTGTGCCGAGCACGATCATCCCAGACGCGAAGAGTAAAGTGTTCTTTCGGGTACTGACGGTGAATGCGCTGAGAGCAATCACGAAAAGAGGAAGGACTAGCCACGCTGCGTTCCCACTGAAGACCAAAGTCGGTCCTCCGAGAAGACAAGCGATAAAGATGAGTATCCATCCCCAATCCGGCAGTGACAGTTTCTCGCGCAGTCTTGCCCATTCATCCGATTGCAGGATCCACGCGGTGCCGATCGCAAGGAAGTAATGCAGCGTCAGCGGCTGCGTCCAGAAGCAGAGTCCGAGGAGAAGTCCGAAGAGGACCGCGCGAAGCCATGTCCGCATGGCGCTTGCTTCATATAGAAACAGCGAACACATCCATAGCACAAGATACGTCGCCATGCGTGTGCTGATGACGGTCAAAAACGAGAGGAGGGTGTAGCCCGGAAAGGCAAGAATCAGGAGGCTCATGATCGCTACGCCGTTCCCGAAATGCCTCTGTACCCATATCGTTTGAAGAATCGCGAAGATGCCGAGTAGCACGATCACTGAGAGATGCAGTGACATCACATTCACCCCAAAGAGCCACAGGAACGGCACTGCCAAAAGGCTCGGGAGCGAGCCGCCGTATCTCACGCCGTAGAAATACACGGGGAAATCCGTCCCATCCATCATATGTTTGGCCATGAGCCCGAGCGTCGCTTCATCGCTATTGAACCGCGTATCCCAGAGGAGTGCGCTCCATACATGCACGCCAAGGAAGACGATGAGAGCCAGGCCGAAGGCGAGCGCGAGGAGCCATTCCCTGCGCGTCAGTGGAAATATGCGAAGCACGGAAGCGAGAATACGTGTAGACGGCACTACTATTCAATCGATGTTTGCCTGCCGTTACTTTGCATCGGGATTTTCGAGGATCCACACGTCCCAGATCGCGACTTTCTTGCGCGAGAGGACGCGCTTCTTTTTTAGTTCATCGAAGATCGGCTCCGGAATTCCTCCGCGGTGATGCATATTCTCCCTCATGCCGGCAATCATCGTCTCGAGCTTCATGCCTTCCTTCATGGGGTTCCATTCGGGCCTGAAGATGTAGGCCTGTTTCTTCGCCGCGGCGATCGCCGTGTTGTACGGCGCATAGCGTACGTACGTATCGTAGTACACCAGGGTCAGCTCTTCTTCGGAAAGGTAATCCAATGCATAGGCGATCCAGAAATCCGCATAGCCGTGGGTCGCGTCATGTTCTTGCAGATACGCGGTGAGGGCATGCACTTGGTCCATGTCATGCACTTTGCTGCCCCATGCTTGCCGCATGAAGTTCATATTTCCATAGGCCATGTGGAAGAACCACAGCGCTGCCAACGCCAGGCCGAGGATTTTCCATTTCTCCCAACTACGCACGAAGAAAAGTGCCACGATGATGCCGCTGGCCTGCCAGGCCGGAGCGAGGTATCGCACGGTGCCCTCATCGCCGTCCATGCCCAGCTGCGCGATGAGCGGCAATGCGAAAAGTACAAGAAGGAGAATGGAGGGTGCGGTCGTTTGCGTAAGATGCCGAAGCCGCACGAAGTCTCCTACGTCCTTCCTTTGCTTCCAGAGAAAATGGAGCAGCGCGGCGGGTACGATGAACGCGACGAAGATTGAAGAGATGCGGAAGGAGAGTGGATGATGCGGAAGATCTCGAATCGGCCGAATGCCCCAGAGTGAGGGGAAGGTGTATTGCGCGAGTTTCGACAGTCGCTCCCACGTTGGGAAAGAGGGGAAGTACGGCTGCGAGAGGCCGATGCCTTCCTTCAGCCACAAGATCCACTGCGGCGCCGTGCCGATAAGTGCGCCGAGCACGATCATGCCGGTGGCGACGAGTAATTCTTTCTTTCGTGCACTGACAGAGAATGCGCCAATGACAATCAGTGCAACAGGGATAAGTAGCAGTGATGCAAAGCCGGCGAAGACCAAGGCTGGTCCGCCAAAGAGGCCGGCGAAAAAGATCAATACCCATTCCCAATCTGGAATCGGAAATCTCTTCCTCAAGTTTGCCCATTCTTCCGATTGCAAGATCCACACGATGCCGATCGCCATGAAGTAGTGGAGCGTGAGCGGCTGCGTCCAGAAGCAGAGTCCGAAGCATAACCCGAAGAGCGACGCCCGGAGCCACAGGCGCATGCCGTTTGCTTCGCAAAGCAGAAGCGCACACATCCACAGCAGCAGATACGTGCTGATGCGTGTGCTGATGACGGTCAAAAACGAGAGGAGGGTGTAGCTCGGAAAGGCAAGAATCAGGAGGCTCATGATCGCTACGCCGTTCCCGAAATGTCTGCGCGTCCAGATCAGTTGCACGAGCGCAAAGAGGCCGAGCACGGCGATTACCGAAAGATGCAGTGATAGCACATTCGTTCCAAAGAACCACAGGAACGGCACAGCGAAGAGGCTCGGGAGCGAGCCGCCGTACTGGTTGCCATAGAAGTACACCGGAAACCCTTTCCCTTCCATCATGTGTTTGGCCATAAGGCCGAGCATCGCTTCATCGCTGCTGAACTGTGTGTACCAGCGCGAAGTCGTCCACGCATGTACGCCAAGGAAGACCAGCAGTGCCAGGCCGAAGGCGAGTGCCAGAAGCCATTCTCTTCGAGTCAGTCGGAAGAAGCGAAACACGGAAGGCAGGATACGCGTGGCGCGATGAAGTGAGAAATTGCTTTTTTGAGCCGATTGCCATAAACACAAGAGGTGAAGCGCATCGCGATTCAGCAATCGGGCTATATTCCTTGGAAAGGTTTCTTCGATATGGCGGCATCGGTAGATGAACTCTATTTTCTTGATACCGTGCAGTACACGCGCAGCGACTGGCGCAATCGCAATATCGTAAAAGACCAGCGGGGCAATCCGCATTGGCTGAGTATTCCTATTCTCACGAAAGGCAGGTACAATCAAACAATCGTCGAGGCCGTAATTGCCGATCTTGCTTGGCAGCGGAAACATTGGGAGAGGTTGCGCCATTTTTACCGGCGCTCTCCACACTTCGATGAGATGCGTGCATGGCTGGAGCCGCTTTATACGTCTTTCGATACGCCGATGCTCTCGCAGGTAAACCAGCGTCTCATTCGCGAGATTTGCACATTCCTCGATATCTCCACAGTTCTGCGCCAGGCACCGACGGACGTGCGAACGGGGAAAAGTGAGCGCCTTCTCGATATTTGCCTGCGTGCTGGCGCGACGTGTTATGTCTGTGGTCCGGCGACTCGAGCATATCTCGACGAAACGCTCTTTGCTCGTGAAGGAATCAGGATCGAATGTATAGATTTCAGCGGTTACAGACCGTATCCGCAGCCTGGTGCATTTATGCATACCGTTAGTGTGCTGGATCTGCTGTTCCGAACTGGAACGAGAGCGCCTCAGTACCTCCTCTCCGCATGCGCTACAGCGCGGTAACATCGCTCTACAACATGGCGCCGTATCTGCGCATGTTCCACGCGCGGATGACGACGACGCTCAGGCATCTGATGGCAGACTATGAAATCGTCTACGTGAACGACGCATCGACGGACGACTGCAAAGAGATCCTCGAGGAGATTGCCGAAAACGATGCGCATGTGCGCGTCATCGATCTCGCTAAAAATATTGGGCAGCATGCGGCGATCAAGACGGGTCTTGCCGCAGCGAATGGCGATCGGGTCTTTCTCATCGACGCGGATCTCGAGGAGGCGCCGGAGCTTCTGCTGCGCTTTGCTGATGCCATGGACAAGGAGTCGGTCGAGCTCGTCTATGGGCACTATGAAAAAAGCGCCAGAGGACCGATCAATACAATCGGTTCTTCTCTCTACTATACTGCCCTGCAAACAATGGTCGGCGCGAAATTTCCTCGGAATCAATTAATGGCAAGGCTGCTCAGTCGCACTACTGCCAATGCCATGCTCGCCTTTGGCAAAAATGACGCGCCGATTGCCATGCTATGCGCACTATCTTGCTCTTCATTTGTCGTACTGCCCTGCGAGAAAACCTATAAAGGAAACACGACGTATACGTTCGCAAAGAAATGGCGGCTCTTCCAGGCTACCATGACCGAAGCGCGGCGATTGCGGCGCACGAAGCATGCTACTCTTTCGTAAATGATGACGAGCTCCGACCTAGTATCGGTACCGTTACGCTACGCTCGGGCTCTCGAGCATTACCGCGACACGCTTGAAGCATTCGGCACGGTGCCGCAAGGGGTGGGCTGGAGCTCGCCTGCCGCGCAGCAGATTCGCTTCGCGCAGCTTGCGAAACTATGGGAAGGACACGACGAAGGGCAGCGAAGGTTCACCTTGAACGATTACGGCTGCGGATACGGCGCATTGCTCGGTTTTTTGCAGTTAAGCAGGGTGAAATGCGCGTATCGCGGTTACGATCCGCTTCCGGAAATGGTATGTGCTGCCCAAGGGCTCTATCCCACCGGGGCATTCACCATGGATCTCGCCACTGTCGAACCTGCGGATTTCGCCGTCGCGTCGGGCGTCTTCAACGTGAAGCACGACGTTCCAGATGCCGAATGGCTGGCATACACGGAAGAAAATCTCGATGTTCTCGCGCGACTTGGAACAAAAGGCTTCGCGTTCAATATGATCACGCATCATGTTGACTATCGCGTGCCGGAGCTCTATTACGCCGATCCGCTGCATTTCTTCGAACTATGCAGAAGCAAATATTCAAAGCGTGTCGCGCTGCTTCACGATTATCCGCTCTACGACTTCACGGTCGTCGTCCGCTACGATTGATCCATGGCCAAACTCGTAATCTTCGGCACAGGCACCTTCGCCAAAATGGCGCATTGGTGTTTTTCCCGCGATAGCGAACACGACGTGGTCGGATTCACCGTGAATGCAGATCGTCTGACTGAAGAGTCCTACCTCGGGCTTCCTGTGTATCCCTTCGAAGAAATCGAGAGGTATTGTCCTCCCGATACATTCTCGCTGTTCGTCGCCGTCGGCTACAGCAAGATGAATGCCATTCGCGCCGCCAAGTGCGCAGAGGCCAAAGCGAGGGGCTTTATACTACCGAGTTATGTAAGCAGCCGCTGCACGATGCTCACCGATACGCCCATCGGCGAGAATTGCTGCATCTTCGAAGACAACACGATCCAGCCCTTTGTGACGATCGGCAACGGCGTCATGATCTGGAGCGGCTGCCACATCGGGCACGAAGTCGTCATCGGGGATTACTGCTTCGTTTCATCACATGCGGTCATCGCGGGGCATACGAAGATTGGAGAGCGCTGCTTTGTCGGCATAAACGCGACGATTCACGAATATCTTACTATCGCCCCCGAGACGCTTGTCGGTGCGGGGGCGGTGATCGCAAAGGACACAGTGCCCCAAGGTGTGTACGTGCCGCCCCGATCCGTTCTGCTCGCAAGATCGAGCGACACCTTCTTCTAATACTCCATCATGAAGATCGCTGCTGCATCGCTCTTCCGTTGTCCATTCTGCATTCAACCATTGACCGCGGAAGGAGGAGCGTTGAACGGGAAAATCGAAGTGGGTGCTTTTGTATGCCGTTGTGGCAAGTATTTCGCTATCGAAGAAGGATTGCCTGTTTTCTTGCGGCTGGAAGAACTCGAAGCTGGCGACAAAGAGATGTATGAGCAAAACATTACGCACTCGGCCGGCTACGATGTATGGATTGATTGGCTCTTCAGTGCTTTTGGTGAAGACAAAGAACACGTACGCGAAGCGATGATCGATCTGCTTGAATTGCAACCCGGGAACACTGTACTCGAAATTGGTGCTGGTACGGGTGAGGATTCGCTGCATATCGCGAAACGGATAGCACCTGACGGGCAGCTCTATGCACAGGATATTTCTCCTCACATGCTCGCGATTGCTCGCGCCAAATTGAAGGACGCCGAATGCCCTGTGACGCTCTTCTGCTCGAACGGTTCGGAGCTGCCGTTTGCCGATGACACCTTCGACGCAGTGTTCCATTTCGGCGCCATCAATACGTATGCCGACAAAGCGAAGGGGATCAACGAGATGAACCGCGTCGCGAAGCCCGGAGCGAAAGTGGTCTTTGGTGACGAAAGCGTTCCCCCTTGGCTGCGCGAAACCAGGTTCGGACGGATTTTGCGACTGCATAATCCTCTTTACGAGTACCAGCCGCCGCTCGAGTTGCTCCCGCCGACCGCGCGCGAAGTCGTGATGCGCTGGATACTGGGCAATGCGTTTTACCTTATCGATTACCGCGTGTCCCGGGACCCGCTCACGCTCGAAGTCGATCTCAAGATTCCTTTCAAGGGCGATACGATGCGTTCGCGGACGCTCATCGATCCGTCGCTACCTCTTCCGGATGCCTCGATGGCGGATTGAGGATGGTGATTTGCCGCACTCTCGTTGCATTGCTAGTGTTTTCCTTGAGTAAAACACTTACTATAAAATCATGAATGTTTTTCCAAGGCAGTATTGGAAAAAGCTCGGGAGGATCTTTGATCCCGAAGGAAAAGCTTCCTGGTTGAAATCCCACGCGGCTGCGCCGACGGTACTTACCTTGGGTGGTGATCGTTCCCGTATCTACTTCACGCCGCGCGATGAAAACGGCTTTTCCTGTTCGAGTTACATTGAAGGAAACCTCCTCAACCCCTCTTCGTTCACACAACCCGTTGAGCCTATCCTCACTGCGGGTGAGCTCGGGGCATTCGATGATACCGGCATCTATGTGACGAGCATGGTGCCGCATGAAGGCCGGCTTTATATGTATACCGTTGGCAGATCGGAAGGGAGGAGTATCGGATACCGGGGATTTACTGGCTTGGCGATAAGCGAAGACGGCGGCAAAACGTGCAAGCGCTATTCGCGGGCGCCCATTCTCTCCTGGACCGATGCAGAGCCCTTTATGGCCGTCTCTCCGTGGGTCATAAAAGAAGGAGCTCTCTGGCGGATGTGGTACACCTGCGGCACGAAGTGGGTGCGCTTACCTAATGGGTCCGCTCGCCATTACTACCACATTCGCTATGCCGAATCCGAAGACGGCATCAGCTGGAAGCGCGAAGGGAAAATTTGTATCGATTATGCGAACGCGGAAGAATACGCCCTTGGCCGGCCGCAGGTGATCAATGAAGACGGCAAATATCGCATGTGGTTCTGTGCGCGCGGCGCCAAGTACCGTCTCGGCTACGCGGAGTCTCAAGACGGCATCACCTGGCAGCGCGACGATTCCGCAATCCTGGGCATGGAGCCCGGGCCCGAAGCATGGGACAACGAAGAAATCTGCTATCCCTTCGTGTTTGATCAAGGCGGCAAGCGTTATATGCTCTATTGCGCCAACGGGTACGGGTGCACGGGGTTTGGCTTGGCCGTACTGGAATCCTGAGGCGATTGTTCGACGATCCATACCTGCCATCCGCCGATCGTCGTCCGATCGATGAGGCGTGCTTTATTGAGTCTTTCGGCCAACTCTTTGAAAATCAGCCCTTTCCTCTGTAGATGGTCAGCAAGTTTTGCCGACGAATCCGTCTCGAGAGAAAGATCGCCGAGTAGCCACGGATGGAAGATATAGGCCACGCGGTCCGCTTGATCGACGAGTGCTCTATGAGGCGCATAGCGATCAACGTCACGGTAGGTCGCGACGATGATCTTTTCTTCGAAAAGATAACTGAGCGGATACGAAAGCCAGTAATCCGCGAAAGCGCGGTCGATGTCGTGCTCTTCCAAATAGTGTTCGATGCCTGCCACGGTGGCAGCTGGAAAAAACTCGTTCGTCCATCGGATGCGCAGCGATTCGAAGTTCAATGCCCCTTGAATCACGATAATCCCTAGGATGAGATAGGATGCGAATTGCGATTTATTTTCCACTTTTAGCCATGCGATCGCCAAGATCACGCTCGATGCATGCCACGTCGGGAAGAGATAACGCGTAAGCGTCTCATTGAGTCCGGGCAGGCCGCTAAGTGCCAAGATTGGCAGTAGAAAGAGGAAGAGCACGAAAAGCGGCAATTGATTCTGTTTATCGAGAGGTTGCAGCGTCACGGTCTTCACGAGCATCCGGCGTTGCGTCCAAAGCCACAGAGCAATCAAGTACAGCGCGAGTGCGACGAAAACGAGCGGAAAGGAAAAAACTGGCTCCCACTTCAGATTCCGAATCGATTGGATTGTGGATGAGCCGAAGAGCGACGGGAGAATCTCCAAGAAGAAGATCCGCGCATTCTGCAGGCTCGGGAACGACGCCGTAAAACCGGCCGAAGGAGTAACCTCCGAAAACATCCACGGCATCCATTGTGGCGCATTGCCGATGAGTAATCCTGTTACTAGGCAAATGCCATTGATGAAGAGATGTTGTTTTCGAATACTGCTTATCCAAAGGAGCAAGAGCACCGCGCACACGCCGGTCGCAATGACGGAAAGCTGTCCGGTATAGAATGCGTAGCACCCGCCCCATGTCAATGGGGCCAGAAACGCCAACCCCAGGATCGATGCAGGGCGACCGACTGAGGTGTGAGCAGCCTTTAGACAGCGCTTTACTTCTTCAGATGTCAGGACCGATGCAAGCAGCCACGCCGCGAGATAGATGAGCGATGTTGGCAGAATCCACGCCGCGACGCCAAAGCAGAGCCCCGCTAAGCCAAGCGAGATCGTGCGACGGCGTGCGCCGATGATGCCGAAGCCAAGCAGGCATCCGAACGTGCAAAGCGACAGCCACAGGCCTACGCTCCCTTTGAACGTCCATTCGAAGAAATACGTTGCCGGGACGATCAAGAAAAGAAGGCTGCGCAGTGCGATGGATCTGCCCCATGTCCGATTGACGAAGTACGAATGCAATCCGAGGAAGAATCCGAAGCTTGCGATCGGCGCGATACGGGCGGTGGGGACCGTCGGTTCAAAAAGCCAGAAGAGCGGTGCGCTCAAGTATTGCAGCAGCGGTCCTCCATAGCGGATGCCGTAGGTATAGATCGGGAATTCTTTCCCCTCGGCGATGTGCTTCGCCATCAGTGCGAGCAGTGCGTCGTCCGCGCCGAAATTATAGCGCCACTTCGATGCCGCCCATGCTTGGAAGCAGAGCGCGACACCGATCAAAATTACAAAAGGCAGGAGCCGGAGGACGTTTCGCCAGGTGCGCATGTGCAGAGCGATCTTACACGCGTTCGAGCAGGATGGCCGCTCCCTGTCCGCCGCCGATGCAAATGCTCGCCATCCCGTAGCGTTTGCCGCTGCGCCGAAGCTCGTGCGCTAATGTCACGACGATGCGCGCGCCGCTCGCGCCGATCGGATGCCCGAGCGCGATACTGCCGCCATGTACGTTCACGCGGGCAGGATCGATGCGAAGCTCCTTAAGGACAGCAAGAATCTGACTCGAGAATGCCTCGTTGATTTCCCAGGTATCGATTTCGCTCGCGGTCATCTTTGCATTCTGTAGACAGGTTTCCGCCGCGATCTGTGCGCCGAGGCCCATACGCTTTGGATCGAGCCCGATGCTCGCCCAGCCTTTGATGATCGCAAGTGGTTGCAGGTCGTGTTTTTTCACGGCGTCTTCGGATGCCAAGACTACCGCGGCGGCTCCGTCCGCGATGGGGCAAGCGTTGCCTGCGGTCACCGTGCCCGAAGCGGAAAAGGACGGTGCAAGCATCGATAGTTTTTCTTTCGACGTATCCGCGCGCGGCGCTTCATCTTTCGTGTGTCCATTGATTGGCTCGATTTCTTGAGTCCAGATTCCTTGTTCTTCCGCAGAAATGGCACGACGGTGGCTTTCGAGTGCAAAGGCATCCTGTGCCTCGCGGCTGATTACGTACTCTATTGCCAGGCGCTCAGCCGTTTCGCCCATTTTTTCACCTGTAAGAGCGCAGAGCAGGCCGTCGTAGAGCAGGCTCTCGCGGTTTGCTTCGTAGGAATCATGCGTAAGTAGCGGCGCGCGTGTCATGTTTTCCATGCCACCGGCAATCGCCAGATCATGCTCGCCAAGCGCGATCGCTTGGGCAGCCAGGATGATGCCATGCATCCCCGCACCACAGACGCTATTGATCGTAAGGGCCGATACGGAATCGGAAAGACCGCCGAGGAGCGCCGCTTGCCGGGCGGGATTTTGCCCGAGTCCCGCGGGAAGAGCATTGCCGAAGATCGCAAGGTTCACATGCTTTGGATCAAGCGTTGTTTCTCGAAGCAGTGCCGCGATGAGCGGCGCCGCGATCTGCGGAGCGGGCATACCGGCAAAGGCACGTTTGTATTTGCCGATCGGGCTTCTCTTGGCCGCGACGATGTACAGTGTCGGCATCGGTCGCACTGTACGGTTTGCTTTTGCGGCTCACAAGCGCGTGCTTCATTGACCGTTCGGGTTTCCTTTGTCACGATGCAGTCCATGACGAGTTTGCAAGGATCCACGATCGTGCTGGCAGGCGGAGCGGGATTCATCGGCTCGCACATCGCCGAACAGTTGCTTGCCGAAAAACCCGGAGAGATGCTCATCGTCGACAATCTTTCTCGCGGATCGCTCGCGAATATCGAAACTGTTCTGCGGCATCCAAACGTGAAGTTCATCGAGGGAGATCTTCGAGATGTAGCCCTCTTGAAGCGTTGTGTCGATGCGGCCGATTATTGGATCCATCTTCCCGCTCCGCGCATTCCCGCCTGCGCGGACGATACGCGCGGGGCGTTCGGCATCATGGTGGAAGGGCTGTTTGAGTTCCTCGAGCTTGCGAAGCATTCTTCCATCAAGAAAATTCTCTTCCCCTCGAGCGTCGCCGTGTACGGTACGGCCACTCGTTTTCCCACGCCCGAGAGCGAGCCGCCGTATGCCAATAGAAGCTTCTACGGCGCGGCGAAGTTCTTCGGAGAGCAGTTGCTCCGGTCGTATCATCAGATGCACGGCTTGCCGTATCTCGTCCTCCGGAACGTGAATACGTATGGGCCGAGGATGGATCATAGCGGTCCGCATGCGGAAGTGGTCATCCGTTGGATGGATGCGATGGAGCGAGGTGTGAGCCCCGTCATTCATGGCGACGGATCGACGACGGTAGATTTCGTCCATGTCTCCGACGTGGCTCGTGCTAATGTGCTCGCGCTGCGATCCAATCTGCAAGACGACATTCTTAATATCGGAGCGGGCGAAGAGGTGTCGCTCAATCATCTGCTCGCGCTGCTTGTGCATGTCATGGGTAAGCCAACGATTCCCGATTTTCGCGAAGGAAATACGATCAATCCCGTGCAGCGCCGGTCGGTGGACATCACGAAAGCCAGGTTGCTCCTTGGGTATGAGCCGCAGGTTACGCTCGAAGAAGGACTGCGATCGTTGTATGCATGGTACGCGTCGCGCGCTACGATGGCTGTCGCATGATCCCCGTCGCGAAACCCACGTTCAACGAAGAGGAAATCGACGCGCTCGTCGCCGCGCTGCGATCGGGTTGGCTCACGCAAGGGCCGCGCGTTCAGGCATTTGAAGAAGCGTTCGCGGCATATACCGGAGCCGCGCATGCGATCGCGGTATCGAGCGGGACCGCGGCATTGCACTTGGCACTCCTGGCGGCGCAAATCGGCCCGGGCGACGAAGTACTCTGTCCATCGATGAGCTTCATTGCAACGGCGAACGCCATCGTGCATGCCGGTGCGACGCCGGTCTTTGCCGAAGTCGGATGGGAAAATGGCAATCTAGATCCGCGTGACGTCGAGCGGCGCATCACTCCGAAGACGAAGGCCGTGATCCTCGTGCATCAGAACGGCATGCCGGCAGACTTGGATACGTTCAAGGCTCTTTGTGATGCGAAGCAGCTCGTGCTCATCGAAGATGCCGCATGTGCGGCGGGATCTTCGTATAAAGGGGCAAAAATTGGTTTGCCTCATGGAATGGTCTGCTTCTCGTTTCATCCTCGCAAAGTCATCACTACAGGCGAAGGAGGTATGATCACCACGAATGATCCGGAGTATGCCAACCGGCTTCGCCTTTTGCGGCACCATGCCATGTCGGTGAGCGATCGCGATCGTCATCATGCAAAAACCGTCACAATCGAGCGATATTTGACCGTGGGGTACAATTATCGCATGAGCGATCTGCATGCAGCGCTCGGCATTCCTCAACTGCGCAAGCTTGACGCCATCGTCGAGGATCGCAGGGCAATCGCGCGGCAGTATGACGAAGCGTTCAATGGCCTCGAAGCGGTCCGCGTCATCCGCGAACCGGCGGGCTGCGTTTCCAATTATCAATCGTACGCGCTCTGCGTGGAGCCGCATTCTCCCATGGGGCGCAACGCGCTGATGCAGCACTTGCTCGATAGAGGAATCGCGTCGCGCAGAGGTGTGATGACCGCACACCGCGAGCCGGCTTATGCCGCTTTCGGTGTCAAACTCCCTCTCTCCGAAGATCTCTCCGATTACAGTATTCTTCTGCCGCTCTATGTTCCGATGGATGAGGCCGATATTGACAAGGTCATCGATGCAGTAAGCACGGCAGTCGCGGTTCGAAAGCAACGTATCGCTGTTTGATCCGGTGGCTTCCCACCCGCTCACATTCCGCTAGCATTTATTCATGCAACGAGTCCTTCGTCAGCTCGGCCCGCGCAAAATCCTGCGTTACGCATTCGGGCAAATGCAGGCGAGTATTATCGATAACCGCTTCGTGCTCGCGCCTGTCCGGATAGCGTTTCTCCGGCTCTTCGGCGCGACGATCGGAAGAGAAACGGTTGCCGAGCCGATGTCATTTATCAATCTCTATCGAACGGGATTTTACGGATTGAAGCTCGGCAATTGCGTCTACATAGGCCAGGAATGCATGTTCGATTTGGCAGATCGGATTGAATGCGAGGATTACGTCTCGATCGGACCGCGCGTCACGATCATTACGCACCATAATCTCGGGTACGACGATCATCCGCTTCGTCCGCATTTCCCCGGTATGCAAAAGCCCGTCCTCTTGAAGAGGGGATGCTTCATCGGTGCCAATACTACGATTCTCGCCGGAGTGACTGTAGGAGCACGCGCGGTCGTCGGAGCGGGGTCGCTTGTGAGGCAGGATGTGCCAGCAGGATCCGTTGTCGCAGGCGTGCCGGCCAAGATTGTCAGGCATATCGACGATGCGCCTTCCGGCTACGTCGAAGTGTCAAAAGCCCTCTGAGATGCCGTTTCGTGTCGCGGAGGAGTTTGACCGTGGATTGCTTCTGAGGATTCCGCACGAATTGAACGGGCTGATGAACGATACGTACGTGTGAATCGTGGCAGAGTACGCTAATTTCCGTGTCCCAGAACCAACGCGTGTCGCGTGTATCGTCCAGCAACGGTACGATGGCTTCGGTGCGAAAGAATTTATAGCCCGCTTCGGTATCCATGCGAGGGATGCGGAGAAGAACGCGAGCCAATAAGCGGTAGCCTTTGCTTACGAACATGCGGACAAATCCGCCATGTGCCGGACGGTACCATCGATCAGCGATGACGGCATCGCTGCCCGCTCGCAGGAATTCGATCGTTTGGGGCAGATACTGCGGACCCACTTCCAAATCGATATCCAGGAAGCCGGCATATGTTCCTCTTGCGGATCGCAACCCATCAGTGACGGCCGCGCCACGTCCCTGATTTTCTGCATGGAAAATCGCGAGGATGCTTCTATCAGAGTGCTTCTCGAGGAAGTCCCGCACGATTGCGCCGGTTTCATCGGTACTGCGATCTTCGACGAAGATCGTCTCGAAAGCGATGCCGGCCGCATCCAGCACTCGCCAAATCGCCAGAGTATTCGCTTCCAAATGGGGCGCTTCGTTGTAGCATGTTATGATAATACTCAATTCCGGATGGGCGCCCTCTTTTCGTGCATGTGATGAAAAAATGTTATTCATACTATGGCGCGCTCATGCGTCGCGTTTGCGAGGAGGATGCCGGCCCGAGAGGTGCGGTGTTCATCGTGGTCGCATTCTGAAGAAGCGGACCACACATGGCAAACGAAGACAGAGGCGTAGCTGCGGGGAGTTTTCGGCATTCCAGCGGTTCGTACTCTGTTTGGAGTAAAATTACAGAAGGAGGCATACTGTTCGCATCCTTCAGCAGGGTATATGCGAGAGAGTTCTCATCAGGGGCAATTTCCTTTTCTGGCGTGCATTGGGATCATCGCCATGCTCAGCACGGTTCTTCATCTTGCTGTCGCGGCGTTTCCTCTTGGCACATTCAACGCGGACGAGGCCTCATATGGGATTATGGCGCGGGACATGCTGCAGGGGGTGCATTTCCCGATTTTTGCCTACGGTCGGGAAGCCTATGCCGCCAGTCTGCCTTCGTTGCTTGCGGTGCCATGGCTCGCGCTTCTCGGGGAAAATAGCATAAGTGCGCTGCGAATAAATTCCGCGCTGCTTTACGGCCTATTCCTTTTTCTTAACGGAGTATTTGTGCGTCGTATATGGGGGGCAAGAGCCGCGGTGTTCTCGGCGCTCTTTCTTTGTGTGCCACCGATCGAGCTTTTTATTTTCACGTCGCGTATCCCTCATGCGGTTCCGTTCTTTCTCTGTCTTTGCATGATGGCGTATTTGCTACTTTTCTCAAAGAAACCGCTTGGATTGCCGCGATTATTTGCGATCGGCGTCCTCGCGGGGCTTTGCCTGTGGATCATTCCTTCTAGTCTCGTATTTTTTCTTGCCGCCATACCCGGATTCCTTCTGCAGAGCGAAGAATGGCGCAAGATTCGAAAGGCACCCGTAAGCCATCCCGTTGCGTACGACTACGCTTTCGTGAGTGCGTTCTACGTGATGTTGTTCGTGATCCTCCATGCCATCTGGGAGGGGCGGCAGGGGCCCTTGATCGTGTGCATCGCCATCGGAGTCGTCGTATTGTTCCTTGTGAGCACGAGAAAGGCACGCGTTCTGCAAACTATCTGCTCCCTCCTTGGAGGGCTAGTAGCCGGAGGCAGTCCCATACTCTTCGCTCGCGTGGTACAAGGCATCGTTCCTCATTCCGGCTATCTTCCGAAGCCGCCGGATTTGCAGCGTTTTGTTGCGTTTCTCACGAAGTTGCTGCCCGCGTTCGTAGGAGCAGATCCGCTGTTGATGCAATCTCCGCATAGCCGGGTGTTTCCGCTGTCGCTGCTTTTCCTCCTCTTCGTTCTCGTCGGCATGGCTTGTTGGAGAGAGCGCCGAACGCTCCGCGACCTTCTTTGTCTGCGACCGCTGACGGAAGCGCAGAAGCCATTTGCCTTGCTCATAGGACTTGCATTCTTGCCGCTCATCGCAATGGTCGGCATACCGACGATAGAGCCGGGCATGCTCCGATACGTCGTCGGCACGTGGTATGCGGCGGCAATCATGGCCGGCATCGGTTGCAGTCTTTGCTTTACGCGGGTCCGTGCACCTCTTCTCGTGCTTTGCCTTGTGTTATGGATCATGGTCGCGTCGTTCAATGCCAGACAAAATATTCTCATGGCATGGAGCGATCCCTTGCCGACCGGAGCGATGGAGCGACTCGGGAACGCGCTCTCGCAGGAGGGAATCACGATTGGCTATGCCGATTATTGGCTTTCCACGAATGCGACGTTTCTCGCGAACGGAAAATATTCCCTCGCCAGTTACACGACCGAACGGGTGGAAGAGGCAGCTTCTCTGGCGGCGAACGCGGATGAATTCGCGGTCGTCCTGTCATTGTATTTCTATGGAGCGCTGCCTCATGACGGTCCTCGGAAAGAAGATCTGCTCGAGCTGCTAAGGCAGAGGCAAAGTCCCGCAGCCACGATCAAGCGTATCAGTGAAGCCGATCTTCTTCGACGAGTGGAAGCCGAAGAATGGGATATTTGGATTTTCAAAACATGGAAACATCTTACGGAAAAATAAGCGTATCCGCTCGCCGGCCGCAGAGATTCGTCATGACGAAGGTCCGTCCGGATCTTGTAAAATCCAGAATGTCCAATCCAAAAGTGTCTTCCGTTCCTCGACGGTCGCACGTTCGATGCGCTCAAGCAGTTTGCCATCCACGTCGTGACGCTCTTTGCGCAAAAGTGCCGAGAGTTCGGGGCCGGTTGTGATCGCGCCGGGTTGCAGCCAATTTCCCCAGGGCGGACCGAAAATATAGACGAAGCGTTTTGCATTGTAGGCAGCGTCTGCGACACGAGGGTTGCGATAGGCGAAGCCATCCGCGGCAATAAGCAATTCGTCTTTCGTGATGTACTGCACCGGTTGCGCGAGCCAGTAGTTGGCGAAGCCCGATACGACACCGCGCTCATGAAGGTATGTCGTCATGGCATCGATATTGGTCTTCTGAAACATGCCCGTTTTGGCAGGCCAGGAACCGCTCATCAAGGCGATATTGACCCCGATATGCATCATCCAAATCAGTAAGACGATGGCGAAAGCACAGCCCGATCTACGCAGAAAGCGTGTTCCCTCGATGGCCATGATAACCGCGGCGGCTTGCCAAGAAGGCGTAGCGTATCGAATCATGCCGCTATTGATGCTGTCCAATCCCGGGATAGCCAAAAGCGGAAGGAGAAAAAGCAGGAGTAGTGCGATTTTTCCGGTATCCTCCTGTTCGATTCGGAAGGCAAAGAGGCGTCGTATCGCTGTCTTTGAGTGCCATGCAAAAAACAGCAAAGAGACAAGAGCAATGATGAACCATGCTGCGCCGAAGAATGTATCGATCCACTCATGATTTGCCAAGAGAGTTGGAATATTTACACCGTTCAATACGAGTGGGAATACCGCGAGGAACATTTGTTGGAAATCCGCAAGCGTTGGGATCGATGGGTAATAACTCGAATCGGGGGCTATCCCCAAAAATACCCAGGCACCCCATTGCGGAGCATTGCCCATGGCGAAACCCAAGAGGAGTACGCAAAGCGAGGAGAGTAGAAAGAGCTTTCTCTTGCTTGCAACAATGCAGAAAAATCCCAGTGTTACCACGATCGGGACTGCGGTATGCAGTTGTCGGCTGTACGTTAACTTCAGTACGACAAGGGCAAGCGCCGCGAAAAGGACGGCGCTCAATGCGGCGCGCAATAGGGGGTGCAGTGCTTTGAATGACGCGCCGATCCACGTACGAATAGTCGTCCATTCCTCGAGTTGCAGGAATGCAATGAATAGCAGGACGATCGCATAGAGTCTCGTAAGCGGAAGGCACCAAAGCGCGAGGCCCATCAGGAAGCCGATCGTCCATATCCGTAAGAAATGCATGCGGGTGCTCGTCGGTTTCCAGCAAAAGAACGCGATCATTGCGCCAGTTGAAAGGCTCATGTACATCGCGATGCCCGGCATTGGTCCGATCAAGAAAATGCCGAAGACGAAGGGGATGGAAAGCAGGAGCATGCTTATCCAAGCGACGGTCGGCTCCCAGATTTTGGAAACGAAGATGCCCTGCAACGTGAGAAATAGCAGAAAAAGAATGGTTGAGCCGAGCCGCAAACCCGCCACGCTCCCATTAAGAAGCCACACAAAAGGGACGCAGAAATACGCGGTAAGCGTACCGCCGTAGTTCATGCCGTAGAGGTAAATCGGCCACCCGTGTCCGTTGAGGATATCGCGTGCCACGATGCCGTAACTCGCTTCATCAGCGTTGAAATTCGCCTGCCATCGTAAGCCTGCCCACATGAGATATGTCGCGGCCACTGCGAGTATGCCGATGAAAGGAAGCAGAGAGGAAAAGCGACGAAACATATACTAGGGAAGCTTGGCGGATACGGGATTGTCTTCCAGGATCCAAATAGTCCAGCCGGATGGCGAGCCTCTTGCGAGAAGTCGCATGCTATCCAGGCGATCGACCAAATCGGGAACGGCACGATGTGCTTTGAGCAGCTCTGCGAGCTCGGAGGGCGATGACGCATCGCCGGGCTGCAGCCACGAAGGCGCGGGGCCGAAAATGTAGGCGATGCGCCGAGAGCTTCTGGCTTGCTCGTCTTCAAACGGCGTGCGGCCCGGATCGCTGACCGAAGAAATTGAGAGCGCACCTTGCGAGAGATAGTTGAGAGGTAGGGCGAGCCAGAAG
>ENA-ORBV01003917-ORBV01003917.1-microbial-mat-metagenome-genome-assembly--contig:-NODE-3917-length-29199-cov-5.365222_pt1 | contig 29199 bp, 16 predicted proteins | sample MGYA00237777_ERZ505514 | MGnify/ENA primary metagenome ERZ505514 (study PRJEB26160, sample SAMN06269048) | microbial mat metagenome | isolation source: Oligotrophic lake microbial mat | place... | reverse complement strand
TTTCAAGCAGAAGACGGCATACGAGATTCGCCTTAGTCTCGTGGGCTCGGAGATGTGTATAAGAGACAGGGTCCCGCGTTGGGAATCGCGGAGACGAAATGAATCATGTAGAGATAGCCCAACCCGTCGGAAATGTGCGGCGTGTGCACCTTGCCCATGGCGGCGGCCATGCGCGCCACCTTCATCGAGCGGATGAAGCCGCCGAAGTAATAGAGGTCGGCCTGGACGATATCCAGTCCGTCATTGGCGATCAGCCACCGGAAGGCGTGCATGCTCGCCTCCTGCTCTCCGCCGGCGACCGGAATGTTCACCGTCTCGGTCACCGCCTTCGTTTCCTCGTACCAATCGAATGGGACCGGCTCTTCGTAGAACGCGAAATTGTATTCCTCGAGCAAGCGGCCGAACTTGATTCCCTCCGCAACATCATACGAGCCATTCGAGTCGGCATAGCAGACCATCTGGTCGCCGAATTCCTTGCGCACCATGGGGATGAGTTTCTCCGAACGCCCGGCCGGGTACTCGACGTGGCTCATGCGGCCGCCGATCTTGATCTTGAGCGCCTTCGCCTCAGACTCTGCGACCTGCCGTTTGAGGTTCTCCATGACCGCTTCGGCCGACACGTCGCGTTCGCCATTGGCGCGGTAGACGGCGACCTTGGGATTATGGATGTCGCCGAACAGGCGACCCATCGACGTGTTCGCAATGCGCCCGAGCATGTCGAGAATGGCAAACTCGATCGTCGCGAGCGGCACCCATAGCGCCAGGCTCTGCAGCTTGTAATTGCTTTCGTGTACGTAGACCTCCTCCAGCAGCAACTCGAGGTCGCGCGCGTCCTTGCCGATGAAGAACGGCTGCAGCCTGTTGATGTGGATGGGATAGAGCGAGCGCTGTTGCGAGTTGTTGGCGCCCGAGATGCCGACGGCGCCATCCGTGGAGCGGACGCGGCAGAGAAAGGCGTCGTTCAGGCGGAGCAATTCGAGCGTCTCGATGACCACCGGCGTCTTGAAGAGCTCCCGCTTGAGCACCGGCTGCTTCAGGACGGCATCGAGCTTGGCGTAGTTGAGGTTGACCGCTGCACGGGGATCGGCGCTGGCCGGACCGGCGGCACCGGACGGGTCCGCGGCACACGCAGGGAGCGCGACAGCGGCACCGCCGACGAGTGCGCTGGCCAGGAAGCGACGGCGATCGGTTTTCATAAGCCGCAATGGGAAGCGGTCAGCAGCTGACGCAGCGGTGGTTGTTCCTCGCGCCCATGCTCTCCAACAGCGCCACGGTTTCCGGATAAGGCTGCACTCGCTGCACCGGCCCATTGGCCATGTCGACGGTGGTCTGGCCGCCGCGGCTGACGGCCTTCACGTCCGCACCCTTCGACACCAGATACTGAATCAGCGCGTTGTCGCCGCGTGAGGCGGCATGGTGAAGCGGCGTGTATCCGTTGTGGTCGCGGCTGTTGACGTCGAAGCCGAGTTCCTCGACCAGAAACTTCACGGCGGGGATCCAGCCCTCAGGGACATGGCGATGCGAATTGCCCGCGAACCCGAGCCCATACCCGACGCCGGAGGCCGCATGAATCGGAGACACGGCCGGCCCGCCGAACGGCGCCGGCGGCAGGCCCGATTGATCGGGCCCGGAGAAGCCGCTGCCGCCCTCCTCGTAGCGCTCGGGCACCTTCGAGGTCATCACGTAGGGGTCGGCGCCGTACTTCAGCAGCAGCTGCATCATCGGGATATCGAGCGTATAGGCCGCGAGCCAGAAGGGCGTTGCGCCTGTACGATCGACACCAAGCAGGTCGCGGTTGTAGGTGGTGTACCAGAGCGACCTGCGGAGGCGCGCGTTCGGGTCCGAGCCGGCCTTGAGTAGTGCCTCCGCCAGCTCGAGGTAACCAACTTGCTGCTGCATGTAATGTGCGGGCTGAGGATGCCGTGACTTCGGCGCCCACTGCATGTTGAGCACTGCGTAGAGCGGCGTGGCCCCAGCATCACTCGCGAGCGTGACATCGGCGCCACGCGCCAGCAGACGCTGGGCGAGATCGAAGTGGCCGTTGATGCTCGCCATGAGCAGCGGGCTGGTGCCATCGGAGGCACTCACCTGATTGATGTCTACTCCGCCGTCGAGCAAGGCCAGAACCGTGTCCTTCTGACCTTCGCGAGCCGCCAGGAGTGTGGCCGTGAGGCCGCCATGGGAGCCCACCAGTGCGGCATAGCCCAGGGGCTCGGGCTCGTTCCCCGAGTCATCGCGCGCAGGGCGGTCCCTTGGCGCAGAGGGCACGGCCCCGCCAGGGACACTCGCCATGAGCGACTGCCGGGTGGCGGCGATCCGGGCGTTGCGCACGCGGCTTTCGGCGCCGTCGGCCTTGTCGCGGGCGTTGATGTCGATGACTTTGCCGGTGATCCGCGCATCGGCGCCCTTGGCGAGGAGCAGCGTGACCACGTCCGTGCGGCCGGCCGCTGCCGCGAACATCAGCGGGGTCTGCCCCCACTGCGGTTCTCGAGCATTCACGTCCGCACCACGATCCAGAAGCAGCATCGTGGTCGCGCCGCTGCCCGCCGTGGCGGCAAAATGCAGCGCCGACGCCCCCGTGGTGGTGGTCGCATTGACGTCCGCGCCCGCCTCGGCGATCAGACCCGCCACCGACGCGTGACCGCCGATCGCGGCCACGTGCAGCGGCGTGTGTCGCGCGATCCGGGTCGCCGCCGCCGGATTGGCCCCGGCCTTGAGCAACAGGGAGGCGAGCTCCTGGTTGCCCGACTCGGCCGCCCAATGAAGCGCGGTCATCCCATCGCCCTGCGCGGCGTTCACATCGGCGCGATCTTTCAGCAAGGCGCGGACCGCCGCCGCGTCGCCCCGCCTCGCCGCGTCGGCGACGGCTGACTGCCGCGGGCCGGCCTGGGCGTCTTGCGGTGAGGCTTCGCGGACGCTCGCCATCGGTGGCGCCGCGACCAGCGGAAGCAGGCCAAGAACCAACGCGGCAATCGTCGAGCGGCGCTTACGGATCATCTGAACCTCTCCCAGGAGCACACCGCCCCTATGACAACGACAAGGTACCGGTCGAATCTCCGAACTGCGCGATGTCGGTGAGCCCGACCTTGTGCATCATCGTCAGCATCGCGTTGGCCATCGGCGTCCCTGCGGGCGCCTGCACGTGCAGGTTGCCGGGCAGCTGACCGTTGGCGCCGCCGAGGACGATCAAGGGGCAGCGCTTGTGGTTGTGGAGATTGCCGTCGCCCATCGGCGAGCCATAGATGATCATGGTGCGATCGAGCAGCGACGCATCGCCGTCCTGCATCGACTGCAGCTTGGCCAGGAAGTACGGCAGCAGGCTCACGTGGTAGCGGTTGATCTGATTGAACTCGGTCACGCCTGCGGGCTTGTTCCCGTGGTGCGAGGCGGGGTGGAAGCCTTTGGCGATCCCGCTCTCCGGATACACACGGCTCGAGGCATCGCGACCCATCTTGAACGAAAACACACGGGTCACGTCCGCCTGGAAGGCCAGCGCCTGCAAGTCGAACATCAGCTTGACGTGCTCGTCGAAGGCATCGGGCACGCCGGCCGGCGCGCCTGGCAGCTCCCGGCCCTCGCCGCTCGTGTTGCGCGTTTCGACGGCCTGGATGCGGCGTTCGATTTCGCGAACATCATCGAGATACCGCTCCATCCGGATCCGGTCGGACTGGTCGAGCCGGCGGCTGAGATCGGCCACCTGCCCGGTAATGTAGTCAAGCACGCTGCTCGTGGCGCGGCGACGCGACGCGCGTTCGGCCGTGGAACCACCCGCGCCAAACAGCTGGTCGAACGCCATTCGCGGATCCCGGATCATCGGCAGCGGGTCGGTGGTCGACGCCCAGCTGATCATGTCCGTGTAGACACATGAGTAGCCATACGCGCAGCCGCCCGCCTGGTCGACGTTCTCGATACAGAGCTGCATCGACGGCACCGGCGAGTCCTGCCCGAACCGCTTTGCGTAGATCTGATCCAGCGAGATTCCGGCGCGCACATCCGAGCTCTCGGTCTGCTTCGGATGGGTCTGCGTGAGAAACACAGCGCTCGATCGGAAGTGGTCGCCGCCAATCTCCGCCGGCGTGACGGCCTCGGCCGGACGTACGTCGGTGTTGCTCACGATGGTGAGGTACTTGCGGAACGGCTCGAGTGGGCTCAACGCACTGGGCGCCAGGTCGAAGGCGTTCCCCTGCGCGACGGGCGACCAGAGATTCTGGGTGGCACCCCAGTCGTTGCTGCCCGCAGCACCATGCACCATCTCGATGCACACCAGCCGGGTGCGGTCCAGCGCCGCGGCCCGGGCGGTTCTGGCCCATCCTGCACTGGCCGGCACCATCGCATCCAGAAATGGCAGGGCGATCGTTGCGCCAATCCCCCGCAACACCGTTCGGCGCTCGACATGCTTTCCAGTAATGAAGGCCATTATCCGTGTCTCCCTGAGCAGCTACTGTTGTCCACCGGCGACGGTCGGCGTTGCCGACCCGTCTGCGCCCTGCCGCCGGAATGCCGGGCTCTTGACGATGCCAATTACGAACGCGGAAAACCGCTGGTCCGCACCGTCGGCCTGCCGGACGATGCTGCGCACCATCGGCATATCGGCGGGATCCAGTCGGCGGCCGAGCGCATAGGTCGCGAGATTCTCGGTGAATGTCTGAATCAACGCCGACGGCCGCTTCAGCAGCGCCCGCCGCAAGTCTTCTGGCCCGCTGAGCGGCGACCCATCGTACAGCGCGCCGGCCGCATCGATCGGCATCCCGTTGTCCTTGATGCGCCAGGCGCCCGCGACGTCGAAGTTTTCGAGCGCCAGCCCGATCGGGTCCATCATGCGGTGGCAGGAGGTGCAGGCCGGGCTCGCGCGATGTTGCTCCAGGCGCTCGCGCACAGTTCGGAATCGGCCATCCTCGGCGTCCGGTGTCGCTTCGAGGTCCGGCACGTCCGGCGGTGGTGGTGGCGGCGGCGTGCCGAGCAGAACTTCGAGCACCCACTTACCCCGCAGCACCGGTGACGTCCGATCCGCGTGCGACGTGAGCGTCAGGATGCTGCCATGGCCGAGAAGGCCCCGTCGCCGGGCATCTGGATACGTCACCCGGCGGAACTGGTTGCCGACCACGTTCGGTATGCCGTAGTGGATGGCGAGGCGTTCGTCGACAAAGGTGTAGTCGCTCGTGAACAGGTCCATGACCCGCCGGTCCCGTCGCACGACATCCTGCACGAACAACTCGGTTTCGCGGCGCATCGAGTTCCTGAGCTGCGCGTCGAAGTCCGGAAAGACCCGGACGTCTGGATGAATCTTGTCGAGGTCCTGCAATCGCAGCCACTGCGCGCCGAAGCGAGTGGCGAGCGCGTCGGCCTTCGGGTCGGCAAGCATGCGCCGAACCTGCTGTTCGAGCGTTCCCGGCGCCGACAACCGGCCGGCCGTCGCCGCCCTCAGCAGTTGATCGTCCGGCCCGGTGGCCCACAGAAAGAACGACAGTCGTGATGCGAGGTCGAGGTCACTGACGGCATAGGACCGGCCCGCGGCCGCCGTGGCGGGACGCTCCTCGAACCGGAACACAAAGCGCGGGCTCGCGAGAATGCCTTCGAGGCCCATCCGGATTCCCGCCTCAAAGCCGCCCCCAGCCGCTGCGTTCTGGTACAGCGCCAGCAGCGCGTCGGCGTCGCGTTCGGAAATCGGCCGCCTGAACGCCTGTGAGCCGACCCGCACGAGGATCTCGCGCGCGCAGACAACCTGCTGGGATGCCGTTTGGGGCTGGCACGTCAAGAGCCTCTGTCGGCTCGGTGTCGGCGACACGCCCGTGACTGCGGTCGGCCCGGTGATGGCCAGTTCGCGCAAATGCGGCAGCGTCGTGAAACCGTAGGCGTCAGCGATGCTGGTGCTCGCGATCGACCAATCGAGGGGCGAGATCAGATCCTGTTCGGGGCCCTCAAGCCGTCGAATGAATCCGGCGGCAATGCGGTGAGGACCGGCGGCGATGGCGATCGGCTCGGTCTGCAGGTTCACGCCGTTCGGATCCGACACGTTCATCCAACGATCCACGTCGAGTAGCGCGGCGCGCTCGCCGTCGACGGAAATCTCGATCTGTTCCGGCGCGTCGGCCGTGTGCAACGCGGCGCGGCCATTCCCGTAAAGAGCCCCCGTCGTCTCGTGATGAAACGACGTCCTGAACCGGTAGCTGCCGTCGGCGGGGAACGTATGCACGACCGACACTCCGCCTCGTGTCCCGTACGGTGCACCCGCGACGCGGTCGCGCTGCGACGTGTTGCGCGGCACCAGGAACGTCACCTCGCGCGCGGTGGCCGCTCGGTCGCCAAGCGCCAGCCGGCTGATCTCCGCCGCGGCCGACAGATATGACTGCATCAGCGTTGGCGAGAGTGTTTGCGCGTCGGCAATGTTGTCGAAGTTGGCGCTCATCTGATCGAGCGGCAGGTAGTCGCCGGCATCGATATCAAGCGCGAGCAAATCGCGGATGGATCGCGCGTACTCGGCGCGATTCAGCCTCTGGAAGGTCCGCCGGCCTGACGACGGCTGCGCCGCGGCCCGGGCATCCGCGTGCGCGGCCAGCACGTCGGCCAGAGACACGAGAACGGTTTCGTCGGGCCGCCGGCTGCCGGCGGGTGGCATCTGGCCCGCACGCAGCTTGCGGATCATCTTCTCCGTAGTCGCGACGCTCTCAGCCGCCGCGGCGACCTGGAACGACGAGAGCGACAGACCTCCATTGGCCGTGCGGTCGTTGTGACAGGCAACGCAGGTCTTCGTGATCACCGATTGCGCCGCAGTGATGGCCGCGGCATCCGCCGGTGGCGCCGTAGCCACTGTCGACTGCGCGTGGGAGGGCGCCGGTAGAGGTGTCTGGGCACCGATCGGCTCGGTCCCGACGGCTCCTCCCGCTGACGACACCAGCAGCACCAACAGAGCGATCCGCCATCTGGTCAAGACTGCCTCCACATTTTCGTCGCGGCTTGCGACCTTGCAACTTGCGCCCGGCATCGGGCATCGGCTGAGTCTAATCGCATTTCGTCCCTACCGGGCACTGATCGCACGGGGCTGGGTCATCGCCCCGTTACCCGCCGTGTCCCAGGCGGCAAAACGGACCCATTTGGCGCCGGTGGCGTCGAAGGGGATGACGAAGGACTTGCTGGCGAAAGGCGGCAGGTCCTTGGCGGAGACGACCTTGGTGCTCGTCTTCACGCCGTCGCCCCACACCACTTCGACGAAGTCGAGCGGGAACGTCCACTGCACCTCTGCGTTCAGGACCGCGTTGGCCGCCGCGCCGCTCAGGCTGTGGGTGGGAATCAGCACTTCCCCGGAGGTGACGAAGTAGTCGCCCTTCATCATCACGTCGATGATCGACGAGTAGTTCCCATCGGCCGGCAGCGTGTCGAGCTGCAAGTAGCTGACCGGGCCGTTTGCATAAATGTCGTCGCCGGGCGCTTTGCCGTAGGTCTCGGTGATCGACATCAGGTACTTGGGCCGGCGGTTCTTCACCGCCATCCAGTTGTTCATCTCATCGAACAGGGGCAACACGCGCTTCTCGGACATGCGCACCTCGGAGAGGTCCGATCCCATGCCCCAGCGCCAGCCGGCCCCACGGTAGTGGTCGCTGTCGAAGGGCCCGTCGTCTTTCACCGCGTCGGGATAATGGGTCGAACCCTTGGTCCGCGGATGCGGCATATAGACGAGCATGTTCTGTTCCTCGATCATCTTGATCGTTTCTGCAGCGTTGCTCACGTTGTAGACCACACCCAGTTCCGGGTCGGTCCGCTTGAACGGCTGTCCTTTAACTCCTTCGGTCCAATAGGTCGGCTTCGACACCAGCACATCCCAATGGCCGCCCAGGTACGCACCGTTCTCGAAGTTCGGCATCACCATGAACGTATCGTCGCTGTGACGACGGGCGCCCTCGAACAGGGCCTGCATGGTCTGGAGGCGGCTCGGGCCGTTCGGACGGTCGCGCGGGCGGTCGGCCACCGAGGCAATGTCGATGCCCGAGGCCCGCAACACCTCGAAGTCGCTCAACCGCGTATCGATGCTGCCGGCGGCGAGCAGCCGCTCGCCGATGCTGGTGTGATAGTGGGCACCCATCACCTTGTAGCCGGGAAGCGGCTTGTAGCGGTCGGCGTTGGTAAACGCCAATGCGCTCTTGAACGCGCCGTCCACCGATCCCAGTGTCGGGTAGAAGAACGCGGCCATACGCTGCACCGTGCCGGGAGGGGCACTGTAGAGCGACCAGTTGGCCAGGTACTGTTCGACCACTTCCTGATCGCCCTGGCGGATGCCGATCGAGAACGACGACTCGTTGTCCTTGCGATACCAGTTGTTGCCGACCTTAATCTCCACCTCGCGCGCCCAGAAGAAGGTGTGCGGCGGGGTGAACGCGGCGATTGAGCCGGCCCGTGTCTCGGCGACCACGAGCCGGTTGGCGGCTCTCAGGGCCACCAGCTCCTTGTTGACCGGACCCCTGAGCCGGTAGTCCTGCCTGACATTGGCGATGTCGCGCCAGGCGACTTTCGCGTTTGGGCCGAGCGCGAGGCCGGTCATGCCGGCGTCATACTTATAGGCCACCGAAAGCGCCTTGGTGCTGGCCACGAATTCGGTCTTGATCAGGTTCGTGCCCTGAAAGACCGTGATTACCAGATCACCGGCGAAGACGCCGGACGTCATCTTGGGAAAAATGACCGACAGGCGCGCGCCCGCGCTGGTGACCGCGCAGCTGTCGGCCGCGTAACTCGCCACCGTCCGCGCGATCTCGTTGGGGTTGCGGGGCAATCCCGGCTGACTGGCGACGCCTGCCGCCGGCGGGGGATTGCCACCGGCCCCAGGCCCAGCGCCACCACCGCCCTGAGCGTTGGGATTGCGGGCCGCGGGGACGCGCAGGTCGAGCGGCGCATCCCAGAACACGTCCCACTTGTGCTTTTCAATCTCGACATCGGTGACCTCGACGCCGAGTTCCCGCAGGGGCTGCATCTGCTGGTTGCTCATCCGCCGGAAGCCGGTGGTCAGCCGATACTCTATCGCCGCGTTCTCGGCGATGGTCTGGCCATTGATGGTCAGGCTGGCGATCATGGGCTTGCCGGCGACGAGGCCCAGCCGCATCGCAACGTTCTGATTGCCTTCGCCCCTCCAGGTCAGCGTCAGCGCCGTGGGCGTCTGTGCCGCGCGAACGGCGCCGTTCGCCGCATACCCGTCGAACGTGCAGGTCAGTGGATCATTGGCCCATGCGACGCCAGGCAGACAAGCTGACCAGGCCAGACCGAGGACCGCTGTCGTCCCGAGACGCTGAGTCCACGCCACCCGCGTCATCAGCGCCGCTGGCCGGCGGCGGTCGTCGTTGGGGTGAGGCTGATCGGCTGCACGAACGCGCCGTTGGTCGCCACGTCCCACGCCGCAAACCGCACCCACTTCCTGCCCGCCGCGTTGAACGGGATCTCGAACCGCTTCTTCCCGAACGCCGGCAGGTCCTTGGTCGAGATGATCTGCCGGTCCGTGGTCCGGCCGTCGCCCCACACCACCTCGACGAAGTCGAGCGGGAAGGTCCACTCGACCTCAGCCGTGATCGTCCGCTGATCCCCGGTGCCCTTCACTTCGTACGACGGGATCAGGACTTCACCCGAGGTCACGAAGTAGTCGCCTCGCCTGATCGCGTTGATGATGGGACTCTGGTCATCGAACGGGGGCAGGCGATCGAGCTTGACGTAGTTGACCGGCGACATCCCGTAGGTGTCGTCGTAGGGCGGCTTGCCGCGCTCACCGATGTCGGAGCGCGCTTCGGAGATCGCCTCCATGAACTTGAGCGGCGTGGGCCGGTCGACCATCCAGTTGTTGACCTCATCCCAGAGGTTGAGACAGCGATACTCGCACAGCCGCGTCTCGGACGCATCAACGCCCATGCCCCATCGATAGCCAAGACCGCGGTAGTTCGCGTGAAGCCAGTCGGAATCGTTCTTGATGGCGTCGGGAAAGCCGGTTGACCCTTTCGAGCGAGGATGCGGCATGAAGATCAGCGCGTTCTCCAGCTCGGTCATCGCCATCATGTCATCTGGGCTACCCAGGTTGTAGACCTTGCCGTAAGTGGGATGCGGTTCCACCAGGGGCTGCCCAGGGGCGCGGCTTGGCAGCCAGAACGTCGGCTTGGACAGCAGCAGGTCGTGATGTCCACGAAGGCCGACACCCGTATTCTCGCGGCCCGGCATGATCAGGAAGTTCGAGTCCGATTGCCGCCGCGCGGCGTTGTAGTACTCCGCCAATCCTTCCAGCCCGCGGGCGCTGTCGATCACGCCGAAGATGTCGATGCCGGCGGCCTTGATCGCCTCGACGTCGTTGAGGCGATTGTCCATGCCGCCCGAGTGCTTCAGCCGCGGCACGAGACCCACGTGGTAGTGCGAGCCCATCACCTTGTAGCCGGGCAGCGGTCTGAACCGGTCGCTGTTGGTGAAGGCGAGCGCCGAGGCTACGGCGGCCGCGGCCGGCTCAGCGCTGACATACAGGAACACCGGCAGCTGCTGCCAGGTCCCCGGCCGCGCGCTGTAGAGCGCGAAGTTGTGGTAGAACTCCGGGTCTTCTTCCTGCTCGGCCTGCCGCAGCCCGATCGAGAACGTCGAAGGGCTGTCCTTGCGATACCAGCCGTAGCCAAGGTTCTGCTCCGACTCGCGCGCCCAGTAGAAGCTGTGGGGCGGCGGGAACGCCGCGATCGACCCGCCCGGAACTTCGGCCGCGATCAACCGGTTGCTGCTCCACACCGTCGCCGGGCCGGCGCTGACCGGTCCGCCCAGTTGATAGTCCTGCCACCGGTTGGTGAGATCCCGCCACACCACGCGGGAGGCCGGCTGAATCGGTAATCCCTTCAAGCCACCGTCGTACTTGAACGCCGCTGAAGGATGGTCGGTCTTGGCGATCACCACCTGGCGAATCAGGTTGGTCCCGGCAAACACGTCGTACTGCAGCCGGCCGGCGAAGATGCCCAGCTCCACACCCGGGAACGTGATCTCCAGCCTGGCGCCGCTGGTCTTCACGGTGCAGCTCGTCGCCTTGTAAGTGGCGGTGACCCGCTGGATCTCCTCCGGCTTGCGGGGCATCCCGGGCTGGCTGAAGATTCCGGAGTGGGGCGGAATTGACGTGGCGTGGCTGGGGGGGCGTTCGCTGCTGCCCTCGACATACAAGGGCGCGTCCCAGAACGCCTCCCATTTGATCTTCTCGACCGACTCGGCGGTGATCTGGCCACTCTTCACGGCGACGTCAACCCAGTCAGTGCCGCGCGCGTCTTGATCGTCCCACGCCGCCTGGATTTCGGGGGTTACCGTGCCGCCGAGCGCCGCAATGGAGTCGGGACGCAGTTGCTGGGCCGTGACGCGGCGCACACCCGAAACTACTCGAAACTCCGGCGTGACGTTGGTCGCCAGCGTGCGCCACTGGCCACTCCGGGGCCGAATCGACAACTCGGCGATCGTCGGCGTGCCGCCGGCGATCGTGAACCTGATGCGCAGTTCCGCGCCGGCATCTCCCGTCCACGTCACGCTCAGCACATCATTGGCCACGCTCGCGTTCAACCCCGGCTTGGCCGCATAGCCGGTCAGGTCACACCGGAGCGGGTCGGCCGCGGCTGTTGCCGCGGCGACCAGGACGACCACTACCGCCATTATTCCGGTTTTCATCAAATACTCCGTGAGACAACTGCGATCGACCACACGGTCAGCCGGCTCCCCTCTGCGTAGGGAGTCCGGCGACCGCGTGCCCGTCCACGCGATGAGGCGCTAGAAGCTGACCTTCCCGCCGACGCGAACAATGCGGGGCGAGAGCACCTCGTTGATGGCGCCAAAGCTCGGGCCTGACTGCCAGGCAATGTCCGTCGGCACGCTCGAATTGAACAGGTTGAAGAGATCGACGTCGAACGAGACGCGGCGCCCCCCGCCCAGGGCAATCAGCTTCGAGACACGAAAGTTGGTCGACGTGATCATGTCGCCTTGCTGCGTGCCGTACGGCTCGAGCCTGAGTGTCACCGTGCTGAGCTGGCGGAGAGGCGTCCCGCCGTCGGGATCCGCCGAACGGAAGATGTTCGTCCGCTGCCCCTTCAACCCGCTCTTGGCCTGGACGAACATGGCCAGCTGCACTTCGCCGGGCAGCCGGTACATCCCGCTCCCGTTGAGCCCCCAACTCCACGTCTCATCCAGGGGATACGGATCATCGTTGGGCGTCTGGAAGTGCAGCTCGAGCCAGCGGTGGTTCTTCACCGCAAACCCTGACGCCGAGGCCATCCACCGTCCCACCAACCGACGGTTCACCGCCGCTTCGATGGTGTGATACTTCTCGGTCGTATCGGTGTTGACCTGCACGTTCCTGACAAACGCTGCGCCGCGGTAAGCGGCGGCATAGTCGAAGATGGTCACCGACCCGGCATCGTCGCCGGTATTGAGCACGCCGTCGGGTCCGGGATCGCGCCGCGTCAGCGCAATGTTGTAGGCATCACGTGGCCGCAGGACATTGACGCCGCCGAAGGCATAGAGATCTCGGCGCTGACGGTAAACGTAGCCCAGGCGGGCGCCGACATTGGCCATCAGTTCGCGCTCGATGCTCGCGGTCGCCTCGGTCGTCACCGGCTGCGCCAGGTCCGGGTTGATCCTGCGGTTGCTGGCGGCCGTAATCGAGACGAAGGCGGGGCCATTGCGATCGAGGTTGACCTCACCCGGCGTGTAGTTGTGGTTGCCGTCCGGGTCGGTCCAGCGGTAGGTAATCTGCGACAGGGCGTTGGCGTTGAAGTTGCCCACATCCGCGTCCCGGTACTGGTCGTTGTATTGACCGAAACTGGTCTTGACGACGGTGGAGTTGCTGATCTCCCACGCGATGCCAGTCCGCGGCAGCACCCGCAACCAGGTCACGACAGGAATGTTCGGAAACGATCCCGCCGGGAACAACTGAGGGAACTGCGTGCTGCCCGGAAAATCCTGCTCCGGGACGAAGGCGTTCTGCCGCTCCACTCGCAGTCCCAGGTTGGCGGTCAGACGACTCGAGAGGCGCCAAGTGTCCATCAGATACCAAGCGTGCACGTTGACGCGGTTCTTTGGCTCGGTCGGGTAGTTGCTGATAACGATCTCAGACGCACGGGCGTAGCCAAGCTCAGGAACGAGGTTCGCCGGGATCGCCGGAGCCGAGTCGTAAATCAGCCGGTAATTCCCGTGCGGATGCTCCAGCGTGCCCGAGCCGTGCAGATACCGGTACCAGGTGGCACCGGTCTTCAGCTCATGGCGCCCGGCCAACGAGCGCGTGGGGAAGTAGCTGAAGCTCCCGTCCACCTGCCAGTTGTCGCGCGGCCGCTGGTCCGAAATGTGGTGACCGCCAACCGACAGACCGGTCGTGCGATTGAACATGCTCGGATAATTCTCGCCTCGGTACTCCGGAGTGCGCATGGCGTTGTAGTCGGCGAAGTAGCCGCCGTAGCCACCGACGACGTTCAGCAGCATGGTGCTGCTGATCGTGCTCTGGAACTCAATCTTCCGCAGCTGGGTCGGATCCGTGTAGTCACGCGTCGCCGACAGCGGACGGAACCGATTGCCGTCCCGCTGCGGCTCCTGCTTGCTGCCGTATTGCCACACGCCGATGATCCGGTTGTTCTTCGACAACTGGTATGACACCTTGCCGTTGTACTGGGTAAGCAGCGTGTTGTAATCGCCGGCGATCGGTTCATCGCCCGTCAGAAAGACGCCATCGGGACCGGGTCCGGAGACCAGACCCAGCACCGCGCCACTGCGATGCTGCTTTCTGTACCCGCCATAGAACCACAGCTTGTCGCGGATGATACGGCCACCCAGATCGGCGGCGGCGTAGTAGTGGTAATTCAAGTCCTCGGTATTGCTGATCCCCTGTGCGATCAACGCGGGCGACAGGTTGGAGCTTTGCGTCTGCTTGCCCTGATACGACCCCTCGTACTGTCCGTGGAACTGGTTGCTCCCGGACTTGAGGACCGCAATCATGTGAAGACCGGGCGTGCCTACTTCGGCGCTGGTGCCGGAAGTCACAGTCTGGACCTCTTCCAGGCCGGCGTAGTTGAAGTAGACGGCGGTGTTCGCGTCGGAGCCGGTGGTGATGTTGATTCCTTCGACCTGAATCTTGGGCGTCGCCTCAAGACCGTAAGTCGACATCCCTGGACGTTGGGCCATCTGACTGCCGCCGACGTCGGGCGCACCCTGACGGGTGACCCCCGGGGCCATCTCGACGATCGACTGCATGTCGCGGCCACGCGGGACCGTCTCGAGCACCTCGGTCGTGAACGTCGCTCGCGTCGCCGTGGTCGTCAGGTCGACGACGGGACTCTGGCCGCTGACGGTCACCGACTCTTCGATGGCGCCGATCCCCATGGTGGCGTCGACGCGGGCCGTGAAGCCGATTGTGATTCGGAGCTCTTCACGGATGAATGAACGGAACCCCGAGAGCTCGAACGCCAGCCGGTAGGTCCCCGCCGGCAGCTCCGGTAACCGGTAGCTGCCGTCCGCTTCCGTCACCGTCGCTCGAGTCTTGGCCTGCAGCTGCAGGCTCGACAGCGTCACCGTCACGCCGGGGAGCGTCGCACCCGACTCGTCAGCCACCGTACCGTGAATCGTGCTGGATGACACGCCCTGTGCCCACGCCGTGGACACCCCGGTCGCGACGCTCAATACCAGCGCCAGAATCCGAGCTAACCTCCAAACCACCGATGGCGACTGCGTTCGCATAATTACCTCTCCTCTTTTCCCCAACGACCGGCACTATGACATCCGCCGATGCCGCGCCAGACAACTCAACGAGCTCAAAGCGGGTAAATCACGGCAATTTACGGCAATTATGTGCTCGAAAGCGAAGAACTCCAGGTCCGACGAACGAGGCTCGATGGATAGCAGAAACGCAGCCTCCGCCCAACCCCCGCGCATGCTACGCCGGAAGACGGGGGCTATTTGTCGCAAATTGTTCCAACAGCGGCGCCCGGAACTCTCGAACGACGCGGCATCTGTTGCAAATTGCCGACAGGCACTCAGGGTTGCCTGTCGGCAATGGTGACGGTGGTCACCGACGAGATCACGACGCCATCAGCGAACGCCTCTCCTGGAGACACCGTCTCGGCCAGCCCGTACAATTGCTGCCGAAAACGTTCCTCGTCGAGTTCGCCCTCCCACTTCGAGATCACGACCGTGGCGACCCCGTTGCCGATCAGGTTGGTGATGGCACGGGCCTCCGCCATGAAACGATCAATGCCGAGGATGAGCGACAGCCCGGCGACCGGAATGACACTGACGGAAGCCAGCGTCGCGGCCAGTGTCACGAACCCGCCGCCTGCCACCGCCGCCGCGCCCTTCGACGTCAGCAGCAGCACGCTCAGAATCGTCAACTCCTCCGTCCAGGAAAGTGTGATGTTGCACGCCTGCGCGATGAAAATCGCCGCCATCGTCAGGTAGATCGACGTGCCGTCGAGATTGAACGAGTAGCCGGTCGGAATCACCAGGCCGACCACGGGTTTGGCGCAGCCGAGGTTTTCCATCTTGAGCATCATCCGCGGCAGGACCGATTCAGACGATGACGTGCCCAGGACGATCAGGATCTCCTCGCGGATGTACTTGAGAAAACGCCAGATGCTGAACCCGTGGAGCCACGTGATCAGCCCCAGAACCCCAAAGATGAAAATCGCGCAGGTCAGATAGAACGTGACCATCAACAGCATGAGCCGGCCGAGGGTGTGGAAACCGAAGGCGCCGATCGCGAAGGCGATGGCACCGAGGGCGCCGAGCGGTGCGAGCCGCATGATGATGGCGACGACACCAAACATGGCGTTGGCACACTGCTCGAGCATGCTGGCCAGAGGCGCACCCGCCCGCCCCATGCCCGCCAGCGCGAACCCGAAGATCACCGCGAAGAACAGGACCTGGAGAATCTCCCCCTGGGCAAAGGCGCCGACGACGGTGGTCGGGATGACGCCGAGCAGGATGTCGACGACGCCGTGAGGTTTCTGGGCCGCGGTGGCGTAGCCTTCAACGGCTCCGGCGTTAAGGGCCGCGGGGTCGGCGTTGATACCGGCACCCGGTCTAATAATATTGACGGCAACGAGCCCGATGACGAGGGCCAGCGTCGTCACCACCTCAAAATACAAGAGCGCCTTCACGCCGACCCGCCCGACCTTCTTGAGGTCGTCCATGCTCGCGATGCCGGCGACTACGGTGCAGAAGATGATCGGCGCAATGACCATCTTGACGAGCTTGATGAATCCGTCACCCAGAGGCTTTAGGCTGGTGCCGAGATCGGGCCAGAAATGGCCGATCGCCACGCCAATAGCGATGGCCAACAGCACCTGGACATAGAGCGCGCCCATCAGTCTGCGCATTGATTCACCCGAGCTGCGGACTGCCCGGCCTCGCCAGTGGTCGTGTCGTCGTGCCCGGGGTCGACCACCTCGCGGCCGGTGCCGCGAAACTGCATCGAAGTTTATGGCCCATCGCCGTGGCACCGCATGCCTCAAGTTGTCTCAAGCGCCGGCCAGGTGGTGCCGCGGCTTGCCGCCAGCCACCGCACTTGCTACCATCCCCACTCCGACCTGGGCTGCAGCGGGGGCCATTTCTGTCTAACGTTCGTCATGTGATCGACACTCCGGGTCCGCCGCCACGCTGGCGCACGTTAGGCCGGTGCTGGCCAGCGGCCCTGCTCATCGTGTGCGCGGCGTGCAGCGACGCCGCCCGTCCGCCGACGGAGCGGCAGGCCATCCGGTTGAGCACGGGATTGCCGGGCGCGTTTTTCAATCCGCTCGGCGCCGCCCTGCTGGGCGCCTACTCGAAGGCCCTGCCGGATCTGGCATTCGAGGTGGTGCCGAGCGGCGGCGCGGTTGAAAACCTCGAGTTGCTGCAACGCGGAGCCGCCGACCTTGGCTTCGCCTTTGCCGACGTCACCTACCTGGCCTTCGTCGGCCGGCTCGACGTCAACAGTCGGCCGTTCGATCGCCTCCGCGGCGTCGCGATCCTGCAACTGACCACTATTCACGTGCTGATCCGTCCGGACTCCGGGATCACGTCGATTGAGCAACTGAGAGGACGCCGCGTGGCGCTCGGACCATCCGGCAGCGGCACCGCCATCTCCGCGAGAGTACTGCTCGAAGCCTTCGGCGTGCCCATCACCGAGGTGCGCGGTCAACACCTGCCGTTCCTCGAATCCGCCAACGGCGTGGTGCGGGGCGAACTCGATGCCGCGTTCATCAGCGCCGGGTATCCCGCCGAGTCGGTGCTGACGGCCACCCGCGGAGGCGCGCAGCTGCTCGAAGTGAGCGGGCCCGTGGTCGAGCGGTTGCGAACCAATTACCCTTTCCTCAGAGTCGCCCTGATTCCCGCGGGAACCTATCCCCCGTTTCGCGGGCCGGTCCATACCGTCGGCATCGACACCCTGATTGCGTGCAGCGCCGACTTGCCCGAGACGCTCGTCTACAGACTCACCAAGACGTTTTTCGACGTCCTTCCCGAGATGGCCACGAAGGTCGATGCCTTGCGCCGGATGGATCTGGCGCGCGCGCCGGCCACGCCAATTCCGCTCCACGGCGGCGCGGCGCGCTATTACCGGGAACGAGAGTTGCTGCGGTAAGGACCGACGCGTGGCAAACCCGGTGTCCAAGCTGACGACGAGCATCACGATCACGATCGCGATCACGATCGCGCTCGCGACGCTCGGCTACTTCGGCTACCGGGCGACCCGAGAGTGGCAGCGCAGTGCCAGGCAGTTCGTCGAGCGACGGATTGAAGAGACCGCTGATCTGCTGGTGACGGCGCTGACCCGCGACATGCGAGGGGTACAGAGTTCGGTGCTCGCCAGCCGCGACTGGACCCCGTATTCGGAAGATTCGTTGACCGACATGAGCGATCAGGTGGCCGGGGCATTCGCCCGCTATCCCTACCCGGAATCGTTCTTTGGCTGGCAGGCCGGCCCCGATCAGTCGGTGGTCTTCTTCAATCGTGCCAACCGCTATCCCGTGTGGATGCCGGCCGGCCCCACCGCCGACCGCTATCCGGTCAACGTCGTGACCGATGCGGCGATCGGTCCGGCCTTGTTTCAGCGCATCCAGCGCGACGCCACGGCCGGTCGCCGCTATTCAATCTTCGAGACGCGGCTCGGCAACGAGCGCTACCAGGTGGTCGCCCGCCTGCAGTATCAGGGACCGTACCGGGAGGTTCTCGCCAACGTGTTCGGTTACACGGTCAACCTTGACTGGGCCGAGCGCTCCTATTTCGCCGAGATCACCGCCCAGGTCGAGCGCATCGACCGCAGCGGCATCGAACTGCGTCTGGCCGTGCTCGATGAGCAAGAGCATCTCATCACGGGCACCAGCGGTAACGCTCCGGTCACGGTACGCCGGTTCCCTCTGCTGTTCTTCGATCCTGTGACCGTGCTGCTCGATCCGCCTCCCGATCTTGATTTGCGGCACTGGATCGTTCGGGTGAGCGGCGCCCACGACCCGACGCTGATCTGGGCGACCCGCAGCGCTGACTGGATACTCCTGGTCATTACCGCGATCGCCGTGACGCTGGGCGTCGGCCTTGCGTTCACGTTCCAGGCGATGCGCGCCAACGCGGCGCTCGCCGAACTGCGATCCGACTTCGTGTCGACGGTGACGCACGAACTGCGGACGCCCCTGGCCACGATTCGGGCGGTCGGCGACACGCTGGTCAAGGGCCGGTTGACGAGCGCCGAGGCGTTGACCGAGTACGCGCAGTTGCTCGTCCAGGAAGCCAAACGCCTCACCCGTCTGGTCGACAACCTCCTGGCGTACGCCCGCGTCACCGACGTCGCGGCGATTTACTCGTTCGAACGCCAGGCTCCGATCGAACTGATTGAAGACGTGCTCGAAGACTTCGGCCATCAACTGGCCAGCGGTCACTTCGACGTCCGCGTGGAGGTGCCCGCCGATCTTCCCCAGGTGCAGGCCGATCGGACCGCGATTCGCCTGGCACTGGATAACCTCGTCGACAACGCGATTCGCTATGCCGACTCGCGACGATCGATCCGGGTGTCCGCGTGGGCCGACCGGTCGCGGGTCTATATTGAGGTCAGCGATCGAGGCATCGGCATCCACGCCGATGAGCTCGAGAACGTCAAGCGGAAGTTTGTCAGGGGCCGGCTCGCGCGCCAGGGTGGCAGCGGCCTCGGCCTCGCCATTGTCAGCCGCGTCATCGCCGATCATGGCGGACGCTTCGTGCTCGAGAGCCAGGTCGGTGAAGGAACCACGGCCCGGGTCGACCTTCCGGCCGTGACGAGTTGACAGGAGAGGGCGTTGACCGACAAGGCGAGAAAGCGTGTGCTGATTGTCGAGGACGACCGCAGCCTGGCGCGGATCCTCAACGACAATCTCACCTTCGAAGGCTATCAGGTGACAGGCGCGGCCGATCGGGAGGCGGCCCTCGCCTCAGTCCGGTCGGCCCCACCGGACCTCATCCTGCTCGACCTGATGATTCCCGGAGCGAATGGCTTCGACCTGTGCGCACAGTTGCGAGGACAGGTCCGTACGCCCATCATCATCCTGAGCGCGCGGGCACAGAAGTCGGACAAGCTGCAGGGACTGGATCTGGGGGCTGACGACTACCTCACCAAACCGTTCGACCTCGACGAGTTGTTGGCCCGCATACGCGCGGTCCTGCGCCGTCATGGCAAGCCCGAGGTCGAGCTGCTGACGATGGGGCGGGTCACAATCGACTTCCGGACCCTCCGCGCCATGCGAGCCAGGCAGGAACTGCACCTCACCCACCGTGAATTCGAGTTGCTTCGCTACCTGGCCGAACGGCGCGACCGCATCGTGCACCGCGACGAACTGCTGCGCGAGGTCTGGGGCTACCTGTCGACGCCGACCACCCGATCGGTGGACCTGGCAATCGCGCGCCTGCGCAAGAAGATTGAGGCGGATCCCCACCGCCCGCGATTCATCCTGACCGTTCATGCCGACGGCTACCGCCTCACCCCCGATGAGGGATGAACACCACGCGTGAGGCGGTGCGCCACCGGCAGAGGATCCGCCGTTATCGTCCGATCAGGTTGGCAAACTCCTGATCGAGCGTCAGTTCGGCGCGCTGCAGCGCGGCCTTTTGTGTGCGAAGCCACTCGGCGCTCGCCGCGACGCGGGCGCGGCCGCCATCGAGCATCCGCTTCACCTCGTCAGGCTGGCTGCCGCCCAGCCCGTGACGATTCGCCACCACGAACGCGGCGTCCAGCGTCTGGCGCATCTGGGTCTCGGTTAGGGGCATCGTCTGTCCGTGTGACGCGTCCTTGTAGATCTGCTGCAGTTCCGCCCAGGTCAGATCCCGCGGCCGCTTGCCGCGCTCGCGCCCATACGTCGTCAGTTCCGAGGCAAAGTGATGACCGATCCGGAACGGCACGTCGGCGATGCGCTGCAGTGTGTCGGCCACCTCGGTCATTGTCGCGTAGTCGTCATCCACTTCTTTGAGCGCGCGCTTCGGGTTGATGACGAGCGCGTCGACAAGCTGGCCGAAGATGTCGAACATCTGGGCGGCCCGCTGTGCGGCCTGGACCACCTGCTGAGGCCCGCGATAGTCCGACATGCCGGTCGAGGTGTTGTGGGCCATCAGGACCACGGTGTGCGAATCGCCGACGACCTGGCTCGACAGACCCCGCAGCCGCTCGAGCACGCTCGGATTCCGTTTCTGCGGCATGATGCTGCTGATGCCAGTCAGCGGCCCCTCCTTGATCTGGATCCACGGCGCCGGATCGTGGTACTGGATGTGGAGATCCTCGACGAACTGCCCGACCATGATCGCGGAGGTTGAAATCGCCGCAGCGAACTCCGTCTTGATGTCGACCGGCGAGACGTGGTTGGCGTCGTAGGAGTTTTCGACGAGACCATCGAATCCGAGCAGTGTGGCCAGCCGCGCGCGATCCAGCGGGAAGCCGGACGTGGCCAGCGCCGCCGCGCCGAGCGGGCTCAGGTTGATCCGGCCGTAGGCCGCCGTCAGCCGATCGGCCGAGCGATCGAGCGACGCCGCATACGCCAGCAGGTAATGCGCGAGTGACGTGGGCTGCGCCTGCACGCCATGGGTGTAGGCCGGAATCACCGTGTTTACGTGCTCGCCCGCAAGCTTCAGCAGCTTCTCACGCGAGGCGGTCAGCGCGCTGAAGACCTCGAGCAGGGCATCGCGCTGCGACATCCGATCGTTGGTCGACCCGAGGTCCTGCCGGCTGCGGCCGGTGTGCAGGCGCGACGCATCCGCGCCAACGGCGGCCTCGAGCAGGGCTTCGAACCGGAGATAGTCGCCCGAGCGCTGGGCACCAGGTTTCGCCTCGTCGGCGATCACCTGCCGGATGCCGCTGGCAATGGTGCTCGCGACCGGCCGCGGGACGAGGCCCTTCTCCGCCAGCATCACGATCGACGCCTTGTTCTGCTGCGACATGTACTGGAAGGTATCGGGCCGCTGTGGGTCCCCCCTTTGCGGCCCCTGCCCCACGAGCGCGGGCGCGTTCAATACCACCATGACGAGTGCGAGTGCGGCTGATATTTGTCGAAACACGGATTCTCCTTTTGTAAATCAACTACCCTGGCACCGTTCTACTGAACTGAGGGCGGGGCGGCGGGCTGCAGCCAGCGTGGCTGCACGAAGGCCCCGTTGCCAGCCGAGTCCCACACGGCAAACCGAACCCAGGACTTCCCAGTCGCGTCGAATGGAATCGAATACTTGCGGCGCCCATTCGGCGCCTGGTCCGTCGCGCGGACGATCTGCCGGTTGATCGTCTTGCCATCGCCCCACACCACCTCGACGAACTCGAGCGGGAAGGTCCACTCGATATCGGCCATGATCGTGCGCGAGTTGCCGGTGCCCTGCACCTCGTAACCATGGAACAGGACCTCGCCGGTGGTCACCCAGAAGTCGCCGTCGCGCAGCGCCTTCAGGATGGAGGTCCAGTCCTCGGTCGGACCGGGGACGCGATCGAGCTTCACGTAGTTCACCGGATGGCCCGGATACAGGTCGTCTTCCGGCGCCTTGCGATAGGTGTCGACGTCGGCAATGATGTACTTCGGGCGCAAGCCGGAGTTGGTGATCAGGTTGTTCATCGTGTCGACCGCGTCGAAGCAGCGGCGCTCGCACATCCGCTGCTCCGAGTTGTCCTGGCCCATGCCCGGCTTGAACGCCACGCCGAGATAGCGGTCGTTTCTGAGCCACGGTTCGTTGAAGATGGCATCGGGGTAGCCCGTGGTCCCCTTGGTCCTGGGATGGGCATGGAACCAATAACCGTTCTCGGCGTCGAGCATCCGCTGGACGTCGCCCGTGTTGCCGGTGTGGTAGACCTTGCCGAAGCCGGGTAGATCCTCGGTGAACGGCACGCCCTCCTTCCGGACCTTGGTCCAGTAGACGTTCTTCGGGAACATGGTGTTGTAGTGACCGCCGAAGTACGCGCTGGGCTCCTCCCACGGTGTCACCAGGAAGTCCTTGTCGGAGGCCTTGGCCGAGGCGAGTGCGTAGTCCCGCTGGTCCTCGTAGCGACCCAGTCCGGGATCGTTGCCGCGCAGGTCGCCGTGGAAGTCGCTGAGCCCGACAATGTTGATGCCGAGCGCCTTCATGGCGACGACATCCTGGAAGGTGTTGTCGAATCCGCCCGCCGCGCGCTGGCGCTCGGTGAACCGCAGATGGAAGTGGTTCACCAGCGTCTTGTAGCCGGGCAGCGCCTTGAAACGGTCGCCGCGCGTGAAGTTCATCACGGCGGCGCGCGTCGGCTCCGCGGCTTCGGCGGTGGCCAGAAAGTACACCGCCATGCGCTGCTGGGTGCCCGGCGGCGCGTTGAAGAGGGCGAAATTCTCGACGTACAGCGGATTCTCCTCGCCGTCGCCCTGGCGGATGCCAATCCCGAAGTTGGCCTCGGAGTCTTTTCGATACCACACGTACCCGAGGTTGGTGTCGACCTCGCGCGTGAAGAAGAACGTGTGCGGCGGCGTGAAGACCGCCAGCGATCGGCCCTGGCCCTCGGCCACCATCAGCCGATGCCGGGCTCTGACGGGCACGCCCTTTTCGTTCTTGATGCCGCCAAAGGCGTAGTGCTGGGGATCGCCGCCGGTGTCGCGCCACACGAGGCGAGGCAGGAGCGATGTCGAGAGGCCCGTCAGGCCCGCCTCGTACTTGTAGGCGACCGACGGCTCGTCCGTCTTGGCAATGGCTTCGAGACGGAACATGTTGGTGCCGCGATACATCGTGAAACGCACGCTGCCGGAGAAGATGCCCATCGACAGGCCAGGGAAGTTCACTTCGAGCCGAGCGCCGTCGGTCGACACCTCACAGGAACTCGCGGCAAAGGTCGCCTGCGCGTGGCGGATCTCCTCGGGCTTCCGCGGCAACCCGAGATTGCGGCCCAACTGGGGCCGGCCGAGCACGGGTGGCTGGGTGGATGGTTGCTGCCCCTCGGACAGGCCGGGCACGAGCAGCGGCGCGTCCCAGAACGCGTGCCACTTCTCCGTGTCGACCACTTCCTGCGTGACCGCGATACCCGCCTGCTGCAGCGGCTGCACCTGCTGGTAGGACAGCCGGCGCACACCGCTCGTGACGCTGATGTCCGGCGCCAGATCCCGTCCGAGTACCGACCAGTCGCCGCCCCGTTTGCGAACGGCCAGTTCCCTCACCATCGGCGTACCGCCGGTAATGCCGTATCGGGCGCGCAACTCGTCGCTGCCCGATCCGGTCCACGACACCGTCAGCACGTCTTGATCGACGGCGGCCGACAAGCCCGTGCTGGCCGTGTACTTCGAGAGGTCGCACTGCAGCGGCGCTCCCGTCGCAATCCACGCGCTCGCCGATGCGTCGGTTGTCAAAGTCGTCGTCAGGGCGATGAGACTGAACGACCCCGTCAAGGCGACCACAATGCCCACGATTAGTGCTCTTGCGTTCATGATGTGCTCCCCAACTGTGATTGGCCCCGGACCGGTCGATGCGCGGTCACGGTGCAGAGGTCGACGTGGTCGGGCGGTGGAGCCACACCGGCTGCACGAATGCGCCATTGACGGCCGAATCCCACACCGCGAACCGAACCCACTTCTTGCCCGATGCGTCGAACGGAATGGAAAACCGCCGCCGGCCGAACGCCTCCGAATCGGTCACGCGGATGATCTGACGACCGACCTTCTGCCCGTCGCCCCAGACCACCTCCACAAACTCCAACGGGTAGGTCCACTCCACGTCGGCGGTGATCGTCCGGGCATTGCCGGAACCCTGCACCGCGTAGTTCTGGATGAATACCTGTCCGGTCGTGACGAAGAAATCGCCGTTGCGCAGCGCCTTGAGAATCGAGCTCCAGTCTTCATCCGGTCCGGGCACCCGGTCCAGCTTCACGTAGTTCACGGGCAGGCCGGGAAACACGTCGTCGTGCGGCCATTTCTGGTAGGTGTCGGCGTCCGCGATGAGGTACTTCGGCCGCGAGGCGGAGTCGGCGTGCAGGTTGTTCAGGCCATCGATCGTATCGAAGCACCGCCACTCGCAGAGGCGCTGTTCCGACAGGTCCATACCCATGCCTGGCTTGAACGCCACCCCCAGGTAACGGTCGTTCTGCACCCACGGTTTGTCGCGGATGGCATCGGGATAGCCGGTGGTGCTCTTCGTGCGCGGATGCGCATGGAACCAGAATGAGTTCTCGGCATCGAGCATCTGCTGCATGTCTTCGACGCCGCCGATATGGTACACCTTGCCGTACTTCGGATCCTGCTCCGACAGCGGCTGGCCCGGCGCGCGCACCTTCGACCAGTAGAGCGGCCGCGGCGTCATGACGTTGTAGTGCGTGCCCAGATAGACGTTCGGCTCTTCCCACGGGGCCACGAGGAAGTCCTTGTCGGACGCCCGTCGCGCTCCCTCGTAGTAGTCCCGCTGATCCTCGAATCGCAGCGGTCCCGGATCACGCTGGCGCAGCCGGTCGGCATGAAAGTCGCTCAACCCGACGATGTTGATGCCAAGCGCCTTCATGACGGCCAGGTCGGGCGTCTGGGTGTTCAGCGAGCCCGAATCGCGAAGTCGATCGGTGAACTGGATGTGAAAGTGGTTCACCATCGTCTTGAAGCCAGGAACCGGTTTGAACTGATCGTTGTTGGTGAACGCCATGACGGCCTGGCGCGTGGCCGGCGCGGCATCGGCGCTGAGGTAGAAGTAGGTGGCCATTCGCTGCCACGTTCCTGGCGGAGCGTTGTAGAGCGCATAGTTGAACAGGTAGCGCGGGTCGTCCTCTTTGTCGGCCTGCTTCACGCCGATGCTGTACTGAGTGTCGGCGTCCTTTCGGTACCAGACGTAGCCGAGGTTGGTGTCGACCTCCCGCGTGTGGAAGAACATGGTCGGAGGAGGGAACACGGCCACGGATCCGGCCGGGCCCTCGGCGATCATGACGCGGTTCTTCGCCCGAACTCCCACCGGCCCGTCGTGACGCGCGCCCCCGAACTGGTAGTCCTGCGGGTTCCCGCCGGTATCCATCCAGCGAACGCGTGGCAGCGTGCCGGTCGAGAATCCCTTGAGCCCGCCGTCGTACTTGTAGGCGACCAGGTTCTCATCGGTCTTGGCGATTGCCTCCACCCGCAGCAGGTTGGTGCCACGGTAGTGCGTGAAGCGCGCACTGCCCGAGAAGATGCCCATCGACAGCCCCGTGAAGTTCACTTCGAGACGCGCACCGTCCGCCTTCACGTCGCACGTGGGTGACGTGAACGTCGCCGTGGCTCGCCGGATCTCCTCGGGCCGCCGCGGCAAATCGGGATTCATGGGCTTGTCACCCTCGTTTACGCCGGGCACGACGAATGGCGCGTCCCAGAACGCAAACCACGCCTCGCGGTCGAGGACCTCCCGTGAGGTGACATCAACGCCGAGCGCGCTGAGCGATGGCAGCTGCGAGAACGCGGCGCGGCGCCGGCCGGTCTGGACGGTGAATTCCGGAGTCAGGTCGCGCCCGAGCAGGCGCCAGGAACCGCCCGGCTTGCGCACCGCCAGCTCGCGGACGACGGGCTGAAACTGGTTCAGGCCGTAGCGCGCGCGCAGTTCGGTTCCCGACGCGCCGTTCCAGGTGACGGTCAGCTGCCCTTGATCCAGCAACGCGACCAGGCCGGGCGCCGTGGTGTCAGGACCGAGGCTGCACGTCAGCGGCTGCGCGGCGAGCGGTGCGCTCGTCAGCAGGCCGATGGCCAGCGCTCCCACGACGGTGGCGAACAGTGTCCGTGGCGGAATCATGTTGTGCCCTTCTTCATCATGTTGTCCCCTTCCTTTGCAAGACCTACCGCTTCAGTGCCCAGCCTCGATCCCATGGATACGTCATGGTCGGCTGATGCGCATACCGCCGCATCCCGATCGTCAGCGTGGTACCGGCGCCCGGCGCCAGCCGAACGTCGAAATGCGGCGCATCAATCGTCTGCGTCTGGCCGTTCGTCGTCACTTGCGTGGCGTGGTGTTCGCCGTAGGCGCCCATCTGCACCGTGACTCGCCGGTAATGGAACAGACTCGTATTCACCAGCGTCAGGACAACGGCGTCGGTGCGAATCTGCGAGACCAGGGCGGCGACATCGTCGGGAAGCCCCGCGCGGCCGCGCTCCGGATCGAAATGACGGACCTGGGTGTGGAGCGGCAGTGGGCCGTGGCCGGATCCACCCGGGTCCGCCCCCCCCATCGTGAGGTTGATCAGCGCCTCGGTCGCGACTGGATTGCTGCGCGTCCAGCGGGTATTACCGGGCGGAAAGTCGTATGAACTACGGTCGTTTCTCAGATACTCGGCAGCCTTACGCACTTCCTCCAGCCCCTGGGTGAAGGCCTGCTGCGGGTAATCCGCATCACGTCCCTGAAGAAAACCAATCCATCCGGTCTGCGGCAGCCGATCGAGGTCGGCCTTGTTCAGGGACCAGAGATACAGGTCGGTCTCAACGCGACGCCGGTTCCCCAATCCAGGCGAAGACCCGTCGACGTCGTAAAAGCCGTACCACCCCTGGTCGCCGTAGTAATGCGGCACCATGACCCGGCCGTTCTCGACTTTCTTCGCGGCATACAGGTTGTCGATCTGGCCGCGGAGTACCTGGGCCCACGACTGATCGCCGGTCAGCAGGAGCGCGGCGCCGAAGGCCTCCGGAGGCCCGCGGAACACATAGTTTCGTACGCCCTCGTCAGGCGAGTTCCAGCCAAAGACCCCGCCGTACCATTTGCCGTTCCACTCGCCGCCAACCCGGCCATCGAGGCCGACGTTCGACGGGATATTGCCGCCGTTGGCCAGTGTCCGATCGCGCCAGGCGCCCACGTACTCGAGGACCCACGCGCGGTATTTCGGGTCTCCGGTCGCGAGGTACGCGTGAAACACGAGATTGGCCACATTCAGGTTCAGCGGATGATCGCCGCGGACGTTGGTGGACTTCAAAAACCGCGTGCGGCGCTTCGGGTCAGTGCCGGGTATCTCCGGCCCATCCCATTCGTCGGGGGTCACCGGCGTCAGCTTCGGACCGCGGCTCCCGTTGAAGAGGCTCCGGATGATCTTGAGTTTCGGATCGTAGTTGGGCGCCGCCGGATCCTCGTTCAGATAGAAGCCGGCGAACCGCCGAAGACGACTCGCATACCGCGCATCGAGCGGACGGCTCAGCCCGTAGAAATAAAACGGGGCCAGGCCCTCGCTGATGTGCTCCCAGTCGAACGACGGAGTGAATTCCTTGTAGTAGATGCCGTCTTTCGCCATCTCGACTTCAGGCACCCGGGTGGTGGTGTACTGCTCGATGTGTCCTTCCCAGACCCTGTCCCAGGTCTCGATGATCGACTCCGGGCCACCCAGCGCGTGCGCCAGCGGCCAGTTGCGAATCGCCTCGACGGAATCGTCGGGACCATCGGAGATGCCCCAGTGCGCGGGCCCGCGCAGATAGCCCCGCGCGTCGACGTACTTCTTCTCGAACTCGCGGACCCCTTCGCCGTTGGCGCCCAGCAAGACACGCTGACTGAGCGCCCACGCGGGCGGCGTCATGGGCTCGTTCACCGAGATCACCGACGCCGTCGACTGGCTGGCGGCGTCAGAAGCGGCGATGACCGACGACAGGATCGCGGCGCCTACGATCGCTGCGGTGCACAGGGCGGCCACGTGCCGGCGGTGAGGCGTCGAACAATCGCCGGCCGTTCGTGAAGGATGAGCGGGAGTGCCGGCGGCAGGCAGACTCTGGGGTATTGGCTGCATGAGATGACCCTTCTCGTTGCGCAACCCACCCTTTGGCAGAGATCGCACTATCAACCAATGGAATTTCACTGGATGTCGGCGGAATGCTACAGCGGTCGGGAGGCGGCCTCAAGGAACGAATTGTTTCAATGTGTAGCGCCTCCCAGTGTCACGCTCCCGCCACAGTCGACGGCTAATCCCGCGGCGCTTCCTGTCGGGACGACGGTTGTCGGGGGCCCGGTCCCGTGGCGCGACCGCGCGCTCGGGCGCCTGGGTCGCCGCACTCACGGCGCGTAAACAACGAGAAAGAGGTTGAGACAGAAGAAGGCGAACGCCGGAGGAATGGCGGCAATTGGATCTCGAATCCGAAGGCGAGCGATCATCCCGGCCACCATGAGTGCCGCCAGGCCTGCGGCGGACAGCAGCAGGAGCGGCCGCGAGCCGTAGCCCGCCAGCAGTCCGAGACTTCCCGCCAGCTGCAGAGCTCCCGTAAGCGACCGGAATCGGGCAAGACCAAAGCGCTCGAATTCGCCGACCATGCGGCCAGAGAAGAGGCAGAGCATGCCGTACCAGGCGAATGACACCATCGAGACGCCATGCGCGATTGAGAAGATCACTTGCGCGTTGTTCATCCGATCGGCCAAGGCTTGTCGCTCCTTTAACCTTGTCACAGTTGAGTGAACGGAAACCTATGAATACCGTCGTCATGGTGCCTCAAGTGATCGCGGCACTCGGCTTGTTGAACGTCTGGCTGCTGCGATTCAACCAAGGCACAAAGTATCGTGGCGGCAGCGCTGGCACGATGTTGGAGGAGTTCGCCGCCTATGGATTGCCACCCTGGTTTGCCTACGTGATCGGGGCCCTCAAGGTTGGCTCGGCGCTCGCGCTGCTGGCAGGGCTCTGGCTACCGGCGCTGGTGTTTCCGGCCGCGGCGCTGGTGTGCGTGTTGATGGTGGGAGCACTTGCCATGCACGCGAAGATTCGCGATCCGCTGAGCAAGTCCATGCCTGCGCTTGCCATGTTGGGGATCGCGCTCACGATCTGGTGGGGCTCAATGCGCTGCTGTCTCTTATACACATCTCCGA
>ENA-ORBV01003916-ORBV01003916.1-microbial-mat-metagenome-genome-assembly--contig:-NODE-3916-length-29202-cov-4.708086_pt1 | contig 29202 bp, 25 predicted proteins | sample MGYA00237777_ERZ505514 | MGnify/ENA primary metagenome ERZ505514 (study PRJEB26160, sample SAMN06269048) | microbial mat metagenome | isolation source: Oligotrophic lake microbial mat | place... | reverse complement strand
ACGCTATTGGCTACGGCGTGAGCACGTTGAACGTCGCATGAGTTGAAGAAACCGAGATCAGCGAACGCAGTTCCAAAGACCCTTGGCCCTTCCCTCGCCCTGCACCAAACTCCCGATCCTCTGCGCCTCTGCGTCTCTGCGTCTCTGTGCTAAGCGGTTGGTTTGGCCCTATACGAAGCAGCTAGTTTGGCCCTGTGCCAAGCAGTTGGTTTGGCGCTGTGTGAAGCAGTTGGGTGCTCCCCGTGATTCGCGCTGTAACGTCGTACAAGCGCAGATTCTGCTCTGTGCTAGAACACGCAGCTCGAACGCGCAGGAATGGTGAGCACCATGTTTGCTCCATCACGACGCGGCACTCCGCACGTCTTCAGTGCATCCGCACCCAGTGACATCGCAGGCAGCGTCACATCGGAGGATGCCGTTCCGTTGTTGATCGCCACCACCGTACCGCCGCGCCGGTAGACGTACGCCTGATCCCCGACGTACAGGTTCTCCATCTTGCCGCGGCGCATCTCGGGTCGAGCGGCACGCAACGTGAGCAGTGTCTGGAGATGTGACCAGACACCCTGTTCCACCGCCGATCGCCCTGACGCCTCGAATGCGTTGCGCGAATCCTCGCGCCAGCCACCGGGAAAGTCGCGGCGGTTGTCAGGATCATTGCCGCCCGGCAGCGCAATTTCGTCGCCGTAGTAGATCAGCGGCGTGCCCCGCGCGGTGGCGAGGAAGGTATACGCGAGCTTCAATCCGGCGGTGGTTGCCCCGGGTTCGTGCATGAACCGATTCACGTCGTGCAGGCCGAGCAGTGTGACCAGCGCGTTCGGATTCGGATAGAGATAGTCGCGCGCCAGCATCTGTGGCACTTCGCGGATCGAATTGCCGCGGGCGAACACATTCCGCAGCACAAAGTGAATCGGGAAGTCGAACAACGCGTCGACCTTGTCATCGATCCCGTCGTACTGCGTCTTGCCGCCCTGGAAGAAGCTGACGAACGTCGGGTCGCCATCGAGGACTTCGCCCACCACCTTGAGCGTCGGATACTCCTTCCTGATGGCGTTCATCCAGTCGCGCCAGAATGCACGCGGCACATAGGGCCAGGTATCCTGCCGGATGCCATCCATGCCGCTCATGCCCACCCACCAGAGTGTGTTCTGGATGATGTAGCGCGCCACCTCGGGATCATCCTGATTGAAGTCCGGCAGGATGTCGATGAACCATCCGTCGAGTGTCGCCTGCCGCATCGCCGCCGCTGAATACGGGTCGTGCAGCGTCCAGGTCTGCCAGGTGTTGTTCGGATGCTTTTCGGTGGTCCCGTGGAACCACGTCGGGGTGGGAGAGTCGGACGCCCACGGGTGATACGGTCCGGTGTGATTGGCCACCATGTCGAGGATGATCTTGAGTCCCATGGCGTGCGCCTCATCGGTCACCGTCCTGAACAGCGCCATGTCGCCGAAGTGCTCATCCACCGCGTACATGTCCGTCGCGCCATAGCCGTGATAGTCCGTGATCGGCAGTCCGTCGTACATCTCCTTCCGGTTCAGCGCGTTGTTGTTGTCATACAACGGGTTGAGCCAGATCGCCGTGATGCCAAGCTGTTTCAGGTACGGCAGCTTCCGGCGTAGTCCTTCGAGGTCGCCGCCGTGGTGGTACCGGCCCTTCGACCGGTCGTGCATGCCTGGCGACGCAGCGGGTGAATCATTGGTCGTGTCACCATTCGCAAAACGGTCGGGCATCACCAGGTACATCGCGTCGTCCTGATTGAACCCCTGGAACCGTCCCGCGCGAGCGAGCGGCGCCGACACCGTGAACGGGACCGGTGCCGACCCTGCCGAGGTGCGAAGCGTAAGCGGATAGGTCCCTGGCCGCGCCGCCGTCGGAATCGTGACGTCGACGAACGCATACGTTCCGGCCGCGTTCACCGTCACGCGCGCGCACTGCAGTTTCGGACAGACCAGCTGTGCGCCGCCAAGGTGCTTGCCGCGGATCAGCATCCGCACCGGATTGATCGTGTGGCTGCCCCACCAGTTCGGGGGGTCGACTTTCTCGATCACCGGCGCCTGCGCCTGGAGGAGGGTACCAGTCAACAGCAGCGCGGCACCGGTACGGCACGACGCGCGCACCACGAGAGAAAACGGACGCATCATCGCTCAGCGGTCATAGGTGTCCACCAGCGAGCGTAGCCGCGCGGTGGTAGCAGGCATCAGCTGATCCCAGCTGAAACGGAAGGCCCAGTTCCCCGACTGCTTGCCGGGCGTGTTCATGCGCGTGTCGGCGTCGGTGCCGAGGATGTCCTGCATCGGAATCAGGACGGTATTCGCCACCGACGCCAACGCCACGCGAATCAAGGTCCAGTTCATTTCGCGTCCGTCGGTACCGAGGTATCGCAATGCGTATTCCTTCTCGCGCGTGACCTCGTCGGAGCTGCGTGTGGAATCACCGGTGCCGGTCGAATTCCACCAGCCCATCGTCGTGTCGTTGTCATGGGTCCCCGTGTACACCACCCGTTCCCGGGGAAAATTGTGCGGCTTGAACTCGTGTGCCTGACCGTCACCACCAAAGGCGAACTGCAGAATGCTCATGCCAGGGTAGTCGAACTGTGCGCGAAGCGTTTCCACCTCGGGCGTGATCAGCCCGAGATTCTCGGCGACGATGGGCAGTTTGCCGAGCGCCTGCTCGATCGCGATGAACAGATCGGCACCGGGTCCTTTCACCCAGCGGCCCTTTTCGGCCGTCACCGCGCTGCCGGGTACTTCCCAGTATGCCTCGAAGCCGCGGAAGTGATCCAGTCGCACGCTGTCGAACAGCTGGAACGCTGCGCGCATTCGCTTGATCCACCACGCGTACCCGGTGCGCTTGAGCTCAGCCCAGTCGTAGATCGGATTGCCCCAGCACTGTCCCGTGGCCGAGAAGTAGTCGGGGGGCACGCCGGCCTGCACCAGCTTGTGTCCCTCGGCATCGAGCATGAAACACTCGCGATTGGCCCACACGTCCGCGCTGTCGGCGGCGACGTAGATCGGGAGATCGCCCATCAGTTCGATGCCGCGCTGCTGCGCCGCTTTCTTGAGCGCGTGGAATTGCGTGAAGAAGAAGCACTGCTCGACCTGATAGCGCGTGATGCTGGCCGCGAGACGAATCCGTGCGGTGGCCAGTGCGGCAGGCTCGCGCGTCGCGACGCCTTTCTCCCATCGCGTCCACTCCACGCCACCATGTTCTTCCTTCAGTGCCATGAACAGTGCGTAGTCGGGAAGCCACTCGGCATTGGCGCGCACGAAGGTGAAGTAACGGTCATCCGGCGTGTAGGAGGCGAGATGGTGCAGCAGCCGCGCGCGCCGGTGCGGGATGACGTGTTCGAAGTCGACCGATTGTGTCGGATACGTCGTGTCATCCTGGCCCGGGAGATGGATCAGCAGCGGGTTGCCGGCGAAGGCCGAAAAGCACTGGTAGGGCGAGTCGCCGTAGCCGGTGGGGCCCACGGGAAGCATCTGCCAGATCCTGAGCCCGGCCTCCGCCATGAAGTCCAGGAAGCGATGGGCATCGGGACCAAGGTCGCCGATGCCCCCCGTACCCGGGAGCGAGGTCGGGTGAAGCAGAACGCCAGCGGCTCGGGGAAAGGTCATCGGGTCGTCGGGTCAAGTGCGGTGCGCCAGCCGCCGTGGCGGCACGAACAGGAATCGGGTGGGGGAAATTGTGGTCGATGCTCCGCCGTTCCGCTACCGGCGGCACCCGGGTACGCAGGGAGCGGCGGAATGCGCCCGGGCGTTTTACACTGCGAATCATGACAGACGACTCGGAATTCGAACTGGTCTCCGGCAACTGGACGGCCGTAGTCTCTTCCCGCGGGGCGAGCCTCAGGGCACTGGGCTATCAGGACCAGCCGGTGGTGGCCGGTTACCGCGGGACGGCCAACAAGCAGGGGGGGCAGGGGGATGTCCTCATCCCATTCCCGGGCCGCGTCGCCGCCGGGCGCTATCGCTGGGATGGGCTTGACTACCAGCTGGCGCTGAACGACAAGGACGGCCCGAACGCGATTCACGGGTTCGTGCGCACCGTCGACTGGCAGGTCGAGTCGCGAACTCTGGCCTCGGCGGCGTTCACGCTCCGATTTCCCGGGGCACAGGGGTATCCGTTTCCGCTCACCCTGCGCCTCGAGTACAGCCTCGATGAGAATGGGCTGCAGGTGGATTGTGCGATGACCAACACCGGCTCGCACGACGCGCCCGTGGCGATGGGCTTTCACCCCTACTTCACGGTCGGTTCGGCGCAGATCGACACTGATACCCTGACGCTGCCATTCAGCGAGGTGCTGGAGTTCGAGCGGCTGATTCCGACTGGTCGTCTGCTGCCGGTCGAGGCGGTCGGCCTCGACTTCCGCAGCGGTCGCGTGATCGGTGATACCAAGTTCAATCACTGCTTCGCCAATCCGACGCCAGGCGCCGACGGCCTCGTTCGCGTGCGGCTGAACTTCGGGCTGCGGGCGTTTGCCGTCTGGATGGATGAGAGCTTCGACTATGTCGTGATCTACACGGGCGATGCGCTGCCCGCCGGCGTGGCGCGTGGCGGCATCGCGATCGAACCGATGTCCTCGGCGACCGATGCCCTCAACCACCCGGAGTGGGGACTGCGACGGCTGTCGGTCGGCTCGACCCACGTTGCGCAGTGGGGCGTGACGTTCGGGTAGTGGCGGCTGATGCAGAGGATTCCCTGACTAGCTTTACTCCATGAATCTTCGCCATTTCTTCGCACTCGGCGCGCTCGCCCTCGCGCCCGCCCTCGGTAGTGCGCAAGCCACCAGGCTTCGCGTGTCGTTCACGCTCGACACCCTGCCGAACGGACTCACGTTGATCGTGCACGAGGATCACTCCGTGCCGATCGTGACGACCAATGTCTGGTTCCATGTGGGCTCCGGCGACGAGAAGGTCGGCCGCACCGGCTTCGCGCATCTCTTCGAGCACCTGATGTTCATGGGTTCGGACAATGCGCCGTATCCGCAGTTCGATCGTCTGCTCGAGGCAGCCGGCGCCAGCAACAACGGCTCGACGACCGAGGATCGTACCAACTACTACGAGTTCGGGCCGTCGTCATCGCTGCCCCTGATGCTCTGGCTGGAAGCCGACCGCATGGGCTGGTTGCTCTCGACGATGGACAAGCCGAAGGTGGACCTGCAGCGCGACGTGGTGAAGAACGAGCGTCGGGAGCGTCTGGAGAATCAGCCCTACGGCCTGGTGCGGGACATCGTGCCACCGCTGATGTATCCAGCCGGCCATCCCTACTCGTGGAACGTCGGTGGTTCGATGGCCGACCTGTCCGCCGCGTCGGTGGAGGATGTGAAGGATTTTTTCCGTCGGTATTACGCCCCGAACAACGCCACGATCGTGGTGGCGGGTGACGTGAAGGTGGATGAGGTGCGGGCGCTGGTGCGGCAGTACTTCAGCGACATTCCGCGTGGCCCGGCCATCGAACGGCCAGCACCTGCGGCTTTCACGGTGCGCGACACGTCCGCAATCCTGGAGGACCGCGTGCAGTTGCCGCGCGTCTACCTCAACTGGCACACCGCAAAGAGCACCGACACCGATACACCGGCGCTGCAGGTGGCGGCCTACGTGCTGGCCGGTGCCCGCACCAGCCGACTCACGCAGGCGCTCGTCTACGGCGGTGAAGTTGCCACGGCCGTGCAGGCCTACGACGACGCGAAACGCCTCGACGGCGACTTCTCGATCGTGGCCACCGCGCGACCGGGCAAGGCACTGGACACCCTGCAGACGGTGATCGATCAGCAGCTGCAGCGCCTCGCGGCCGATGGCCCGACGACCCGCGAGCTCGATCAGGCGCGCAATGCCATCGAGGCTTCGTTCCTGCGCGGTGTGCAGACGGTGAGCGGCAAGGCCGATCAACTGAACGAGTACTACTACCAGACCGGGAATCCCGATGGCTTCCAGAATGAGCTGGATCAGCTGCGCGCCGTGACGGCCGCAGATATCCAGCGCGTCGTGCGCAAGTATCTTCAGGGGCCGCGCGTGATGATTTCGGTCGTTCCCCAGGGAAAGCCGGAGCTTGCCGCCACCAGGAAGAGGGTGACCCAATGATTCGCCGCGTACTGTTCTGCTGTCTTTCGGTGCCGGTCGTCGTGCAGGCCCAGGCGGCCTTCGATCGGAGCAAGCCGCCCACGTTGCCGGCCGCGCCGCGTCTCGTGTTGCCGGTCGTCCTCGCGTCGACACTGGCCAACGGTGTCGCCCTGCGCGTCGTGTCGCAGCGCGAAGTGCCGCTGGTGCAAGTCACCCTCACGATCGCTGGCGGATCGCGGCTCGACGGCACCGAGTCGGGGATCGCGTCGTTCACATCGCGCATGCTGACCGAAAGCGCCGGTGGCAAGGACGTCAACGCGATTCAGAGCGAGCTGGCCTATCTCGGGGCCACCTTGTCGTCCTCCGCGACGTGGGACGCGTTCGTGGTATCGCTGAACGTGCCGCGGCGCTCCCTCGATGCAGCGCTCGCGCTGATGGCGGATGTCGTGCAACGGCCGTCATTCACCGGCGCCGACATTCGTCGGCAGCGCGACTTGCGGGCGGCAGGGATTCTGCAGCGTCGTGATCAGCCCACGGCACTCGCGGGGCTCGCGTTCAACAGCCTGGTCTACCCCGTGAATCATCCGTATCACCGGTCGCCAGACGGAGATTCGGCGGCCACCGCGCGGCTCGACTCGGTGGCGGTACGAGCTTTCTACACGCGCAGGTTCGTGCCCGCGCAGGCGAAGGTCATCGTGGTCGGCGACATCTCGCCAGCCGAAGCCTCGAATGCCATCGGTACGGCGTTCGGTGCCTGGTCCTCACCGGCAGCCGCACGCCGCTCGCCACCAGTCACGGCGAGCGCCGTCTCGAACGCTGCGCCGAAGGTGTTTCTGGTCGACAAACCTGGCGCGGCACAGTCGGTGATCGCCATCGGTGGGCCGGGCGTGCCGCGTTCGAGCCCCGACTACGCGGCGCTGGTAGTCATGAACACCCTGCTCGGCGAATCGTTTTCATCGCGCCTGAACTCCAATCTTCGCGAGACGAAAGGATATACGTACGGCATCTCGTCGAGCTTTGGCTGGACGCCGATTCCGGGTGCATTCCGTATCGGCACCTCGGTCCGCACCGATGTCACCGACTCGAGCCTGATCGAGATTTTCCGGGAAGTGCGCGCAATCCGGGACTCACCGGTCGGCGTCGTGGAACTGGCGCGCGGCAAGGCGTACGTGGCGCTCGCAATCCCCGGTGACTTCGAAACGAACGGGCAGATCGCGGGGCAATTGGTCGAGCTGGATTCCTTCGGACTGCCGCTGTCGTCGGTGAGCGAGATGATCACGCGGGTCAACGCCGTCACCGCGGCCGACGTACAGCGCGTTGCCCGGAAGTACCTCCCGGCAGATCGTGCAACGATCGTTGTCGTTGGCGACCTCGCGAAGATCCGGGCCGGCATCGAGGCGCTCAAGCTTGGCGCGGTGACGGTGCTCGACGTCGGATCCATCGTCCGGTAGTCCGTCGTGCAACGCGGCCCGCTCAGGAATGAGCGGGCCGCGTCTGTGTTTCCCGTCATGAACCAACCAGTGACCTCTGCTTCAGCCTCTGGCCGCGCCGCGCTTCGCCAGCGCGAGGAAGATCACCCCCGTGATCAGCATCACCACGCCCCAGATCAGGTTGATGTTGATGCCTGCAGACTTCACGTACATCTCGGTGTTGCTCCCCGTGACGAGTCCATAGCCAGCGAGCATGATGCCAAGGGTCACGAACAAGCCGCCGATGGGCAGGCGCAGATCGAGCGACGCTTCTCCACTCATGGGTGTGCTCCTGAATCAGCGGAAGATGAGATTGAGCGCGATCACGGCGGCAATCACGCCGGTCGCGAACGTTGCCGGACGCTGCAGAAACGGAATGCCCTGATCCTGCGGCTTCTCGGTCAGCGAATACACGAGACCCTTCAGCTCGGCATCCGGGCGCGGCACGGTCATCAGGCTGATCACGATGCTCACCACCACGCAGGTACTGAACGCCACGATCGCGGTCCAGAAGGTCTGTGCCATCTCGCTCGGATACGTATGCAGCACGCCAAGGAAGCCGCCCTTGATGCCAGGCGCCGAGCCGTTCGGCAGTGTCAGCCCGTGGTGCAGCATGGCCCCGCTCATGCCGCTTGCCAGTCCCCAGAACGCGCCGTGGCCGGTGGCGCGCTTCCAGAACATGCCGAGTGCGAACGTCGCGAACAGCGGCGCGTTCACGAAGGCGAACACGAGCTGGAGTACTTCCATGATGTTGTTGAACGCACCGGCGACGTACGCCGCCGCGATCGACAGCGCGATGCCGCCGACGGTTGCGGCGCGTCCCATCCACAGGTAGTGCTCGTCGGGCGCGTTCTTTCGGATGTGGCTCTGGTAGATGTCATACGTCCACACGGTATTGAACGCCGTCACGTTGCCGGCCATGCCCGACATGAAGCTCGCCAGCAGCGCCGTCAGCCCCAGGCCGAGCATCCCCTCGGGGAACAGCTTGATCAGCAGCATCGGTGTCGCAAGATCGAAATCCATCACGACATTGCCGGCCGCATCCAACATCGGCGCCCCGCTCGCCGCCATCTTCGCCGGAATGATCCCGCCATCTGAGCCGGTCAGTGCCAGGGCGATCATGCCAGGGAGAATGACGAGAAACGGGAACAGCATCTTCGGGACGGCCGCGATCAGCGGTGTTCGGCGCGCGGCGATCATGCTGTCGGCCGCCATCGCCCGCTGCACCACGAGGAAGTCCGTGCACCAGTACCCGAACGAGAGTACGAAGCCGAGCCCCATCACGAGGCCGAACCACTCGACCCCCAGGGGGTTCGTACTGGCGCTGGCCATGCCTTGCCACGCATGCGTGTATGCGCCGGGCGCGAGCCCTTTCGTCGCTGCCGCTTCCGTCAGTCTGGCGGTGAGGCCGGCCCAGCCGCCCACGTTCTTCAAACCGAGGAACACCAGCGGCGCGAACCCGAACGCAATCATGAAGAACTGCAGCACTTCGTTGTAGATCGCGCTGGTCAATCCACCCGCAAACACATATGCCAGCACGATCACCGCCGACACCAGCACGCTGAAGTCGAAACTCCAGCCAAGCAGCAGGTTGAAGAGCTTGCCCATGGCGTACATCGAGATGCCCGACGAGAACACCGTCATCACGGCAAAGCTGATGGCATTCAGCGTGCGCGTCTTCTCGTCGAACCGCAGCTTCAGATACTCCGGCACGCTGCGTGCGCGCGAGCCGTAGTAGAAGGGCATCATGAACAGCGCGACGAACACCATCGCGGGAATCGCGCCCATCCAGTAGAAGTGCGCGGTGGCGATCCCGTACTTCGCCCCGGACGCGCCCATTCCGATCACTTCCTGCGCGCCGAGGTTGGCCGAAAGAAATGCCAGCCCGGTGACCCACGGGGGCAGTGAGCGGCCCGACTGGAAGAAGTCGGAGCTCGACTTGGTGCTCCGGCGCAACGCGAACCCGATGCCGAGGACGAACACGAAGTACACGGCCATCACGGCGTAGTCGATCGCCGTCAGATGGGTGACCGGGACGAGATCCACGAGGGCTCCGCAGGGCGCCGGCGTGCGGCGGATGAGGGGACGGATGCGCGAGTTGCGGCCTTTGTCGGGCCACCGGCGCAGGTGGTACCGAACCCGGGCATCCTATTCACCGTGCGCGATTTTCGCAGGAGACAGGCCACAGCCACCGGGATCATGGCTCGTCCGGCTCGTCCGGGCGCGTGGCGGCCGCTGCCGGAATCGTGGTCCCCCTGAAAGATTACAGTCGTCCGAGGCGCCTTGATCGGCGCACTCCCTCGATCGGCTCTCCACCACGCCCCCGCATGGACCCGAAAGCAGTTACCCGTCGCGACTTCGTCGCCGGCACGTCGACGCTCGCGCTCGGCGCACTGATCGCGCCACCGATGATCGTACCGCGCCATGTCCTGGGTCGCGGCTATCAGGCCCCCAGCGACACGCTCAACATCGCCTACGTCGGTGCCGGCGGCATGGGCATGCAGAACTGGCTGCAGATGCTCAGCGAGAACACCGTCGCCGTCTGCGATGTGGATTTCGGGTATCTCGAGAAGTCGCTCACGGGGCGACTCAAGGCACCCGCACCCTTTACCGCGCCCGCCAACCTCAGCGCTGCCGATGCCGGGGAGTGGGTCGCCAAGCGCACGGCGACTGCGCAGCAGAACTACGCCAATGCGCAGAAGCTGCAGCAGCACTACGCCCGCGCCGCGAAGTACGCCGACTATCGCGAAATGTTCGACAAGCAGAAGGACATCGATGCGGTCGTGGTGGCGACGCCGGATCACATGCACGCCATGATCTCACTGCGTGCAATGCAACTGAAGAAGCACCTGTACGTCCAGAAACCGCTGACCTATTCGGTGCTCGAGGCACGCGCGATGGCCAGGGCGGCGCGCGACTCGAAGGTCGTCACCCAGATGGGCAATCAGGGCCACTCGTCCGATGGCACGCGGCGCATCAAGGAAATCATTGCCAGCGGCATCCTCGGCCCGATCAGCGATGTGCATGTCTGGACCGATCGTCCGCGCGGCTGGTGGCCGCAGGGGGTCGATCGCCCGAAGCCGGCCGTCGCGCCATCGGTACCCGACAAGCTGAGTTGGGACCTCTTCCTCGGTGTCGCGCCCGTCGTGCAGTACGATCCCACATACCATCCGTTCTCCTGGCGCGGTTGGGTGGACTATGGCGTCAGCGCCATCGGTGACATGGGTGCGCATCTCATCGATCAGCCGTTCTGGGCGCTTGAACTCGGGCTCCCGACCAGCATCACCGCGTCCTCGTCGCTGTGGGGTGGCGATCGCAAGGCGCCGGCGTCCTATCCGCTGGCGACGACGGTGCAGTACGAGTTCGCGCCGCGCTCCGATCGGCCTGGCGTCCGCATGTACTGGTACGATGGTGGCCTGCTGCCGCCGCGTCCCGCCATGCTGCCGGATGACGTCACGTTGAATGGTGATGGCGGCGGCATCTTCGTTGGCTCGAAGGGAATCCTGCTCTACGATACCTACGGCACCAACCCGCGCCTCTTCCCCGCGCCGATGGTGACCGAGGCGGAGCGGGTTCCGCAGACCCTCACGCGGATCACCACTTCGCATGAGCAGAACTGGTTCGACGCCTGCAAGGGGAAGGGAACGGCGAGCTCGCCATTCGAGTACGCCGCCCCGCTGACGGAAGTGATGTTGCTTGGCCTCGTCGCGCTGCGTGCCGGATCCGGCCGGAAGCTCTATTACGACGGCGAGGCGATGCGTGTCACGAATGTGCCCGAAGCGAACGCCTACCTCACGCGCGAGTACCGCGCCGGCTGGAGCCTGTAACTCTTGGCCTCACATCCTGTTCGCACGCGTCTCGGCGTCGGGTTCATTGGCAGCGGCTTCAATACGCGCTTTCACATTCAGGCCTTCCGTGCCATCCGTGACGCGGATGTGCGCGGCGTGTGGAGCCCCAATCGCGACCGTGCCGAGAGTGCGGCCGCGTTGGCACGTGAACTCGATGTCGGTGATTGCAAGGCGTACGCCTCGATCACCGACATGGTCGCTGATCCGGCCATCGATGCCATCTGGTTGAGTGGGCCGAATCAGGCCCGGATCGAGAATGTGGAGGAGATCGTGGCCGCGATTCGCGACGGCAAGGGAACGCTGTTGGGACTCGCGTGCGAAAAGCCGCTGGCGCGCAACGTCGCCGAAGCGATGCGTGTCTGTGAGCTGGTCGACAGCGTTGGCCTGAAGACCGGCTATCTCGAGAATCAGCTCTTCTCACCGCACGTCGAGACGGGGCACAAGCTGCTCTGGGCGCGTGGCGCTGCGACCACCGGCCGACCGTATCTGGCACGTGCGGCGGAAGAACACAGTGGCCCGCACGCGCCGTGGTTCTGGACCGGCGAGTTACAGGGCGGTGGTACGCTGCTCGACATGATGTGCCACTCGGCACTGCTCATTCGTCATCTGCTCACCAAGCCGGGTGACTCACTCGCCACGGTGCGGCCGGTGAAGGTCACCGCGCATATCGCCAGCCTGAAGTGGTCGCGGCCGCATTACGCGAAAATCCTGCGCGACCAGATGAACGTCCCCATCGACTACACGAAGACGCCGTCGGAGGACTTTGCCAGTCTGCATGTCGAGTTCTTGACCGACGACGGATTCACGGTGCTCGGTGAGGCCACCACCTCGTGGAGCTTTGTCGGTCCGGGATTGCGGCTCTCCGCAGAGCTGCTCGGCCCCGAGTACTCGATGCAGTGGAACTCGCTCGATCCGGGGTTGCGTCTTTTTTTCTCGCGCGAAGTCAAGGGGGCGGTGGGCGAGGATCTGGTCGAGAAGCAGCAGGCGGAGACCGGCGGCATGCCCGTGGTACCGGCGGAACAGTTTGCCTACGGTTACGAGACCGAAGATCGGCACTTCGCCCGCGTGTTCCTCGGGCTCGAGGAACCACGACTCACCTTTGCTGACGGACTCGATGTCGTGAAACTGCTCATGACTGCCTACCAGAGTGCGGAGCAGGGCCGCACAGTCGACTACCCTGGCGAAAATCTCGAGACTTACACCTCGGCGGTGTCGCGCTACGAGTGGAAGCGATGACGCGTCATATCGTCCGTCGGATCACTCCGTGCCTCGCGCTCGTGCTCGGATTCGCCGGGTGCGGCGGAGAGTCGCCGCGCGCTGCCGGCGACTCGTCGGCGGCCACCAGGGGTGCTGCCGCCAGGCCGCAGCCAGCCAAAGGAGATGCGCCGATGTCGAACACCGTGATCTGGACGCCATTGATCGACGCCAGCATGAGTCAGTGGCGCGGGTGGAAGAGCGACACCATGCCGACCGGGTGGACCGTCGTTGGCGATGTGCTGTCGAAGGACGGCCCGATCGGTGATCTCCAATCGCGCACGATGTACGCGAACTTCGAACTCGAGTTCGACTGGCAGGTCAGCACGATGGGCAACGCTGGTGTGTTCTACCGGACGACGGAGGAGTACGACAAGCCCTACTGGAGCGCACCGGAGTATCAACTGCGTGATGACGAACTCGATCCCAACGACAAGAATCTCCTGCTGGCGGCGGGTGCGGCGTATGCGGTGTACGGCCCTCCAGCCGGTGTGGTGCAGTCGGCTGGCGAATGGAACAGCGCACGAATCGTCGTCGCCGGGAACTTCGTCGAGCACTGGTTGAACGGCCAGCAGGTGGTGCAGTACCAGCTGAACAGCGCCGATTGGACGGCGAGGGTCAAGGCCAGCAAGTTCGTCGAGTACCCCAACTACGGCCTCGCCAGGCGTGGCTTCCTTTCGATCCAGGGTGACCACTCTGGGAAGCTCAGCATCCGTGCGATGCGTATCCGGGAATTGCCATGACCACCACCGCCGCCGGCGCCGGCTCGATTCGTTTCCGTCTGTCCGCGATGATGTTCATTCAGTACTTCATCTACGGATCCTGGCTGGTGACGCTCGGCACCTTCCTTGGCAGCGCACTGAAGGCGAACGGCACGGACATCGGCACCGCGTATTCGCTGCCGGCGATCGCCGCAATCGTCTCGCCATTCCTCGTCGGCATGATCGCCGACCGGTTCTTCGCCACCGAGAAGGTGCTCGCCTTCCTGCACGTGGCAGGGGCGGCCGTGCTCTACTTCGCGGCGACACAGGTCACCTTCGCCGGCTTCTGGCCGCTGTTCCTGGTGTACGTGCTCTGCTACATGCCAACGCTCGCGCTGACCAACGCGCTGGCCTTTGATCACATGTCGGATCCGGCAACGGAGTTCCCGCGCATTCGCGTGCTCGGCACCATCGGGTTCATCGCCGCCGGGTGGGCCATCGGATTCCTGCCCGACCAGTCGGTGGCCGGCGAGGCCGCGATGGTCACCGCCGAGAAGACCGCGCTGCCGTTGCTGCTCGGTGCTGGCGCCTCCCTGGTGATGGGGTTGTTCTGCCTCACGCTGCCGCACACGCCGCCGCACAACGCGGGAAAGAAACTCTCGGTGCGCGACATTCTCGGCCTCGATGCGCTGGCGCTGATGAAGGACCGTTCGTTCGCCGTGTTCGTGCTCGGCTCTTTCCTGCTCTGTATCCCGCTGCAGTTCTACTACGCGTTCGCGAACCCGTTCCTGAACGAGATCGGTGTCCAGAACGCCGCAGCGAAGATGACACTCGGACAGATGTCCGAAATCGGGTTCATGCTGCTGATGCCCTTTTTCTTCGCGCGGCTCGGTATCAAGAAACTGCTGCTGATCGGCATGGCGGCATGGACATTCCGTTACCTGCTGTTCGCCTACGGAAACGCCGGCAGCGGAATGTGGATGCTGTATCTCGCGTTGCTCGTGCACGGCGTCTGCTACGACTTCTTCTTCGTGACAGGCCAGATCTATGTCGACCAGCAGGCCGACATCCGCATCCGTGCGGCGGCGCAGGGCTTCATCGCGCTGGTCACGCTCGGTGCCGGTCAGCTGATCGGCTCGAAGCTGTCTGGTCTGGTGGTTGACGCCAATCAGATCGCGGCCAGTATCCCAGGTGGCGCGGTGACCCATGACTGGACGAAGATCTGGTTTGTGCCAGCCATGGGAGCGGCGGGCGTGCTGCTGATTTTCGCCGCGCTGTTCAACGTCAAGGCGGCGCCGGCGGGCGTCGCCATGCCGGCGTGATCGTGGGGCTCGTGGGGTACACCGTGATGCGGGTGTCATCCGGCGTCGTTGGATGTGACGATGCCGACGCGGTCGCCGGCGCGGACCCGACGTCGGGTACCTGCTGAGCCGTCGCGAGACCATGTCGAGCAGCCCCGTCATGAACTTCACGCAGTTACCGGTTGATCGACCCCGCGCTGGCGCGGCTGACTGGTCGAGCGCGAGCAACAGGCTTCCCGTGAACGTCGCGGTGATGGCGAGCGACGCGGATACCCTCGATCGAGACGTGACCAGCGTGCTGGTGGCGACCCTGGTGGCACTGCTCGGCCGGATGACATCAGCTGAGACGGTCACCCTCGGCCTGACGACCAGGGTGGTCGACGTACTGCTGCGCAGGCCGGCGTCGCCGGCACCGTGGGGCGTGCGGATGCTGTCGGTTGCCGTTGGGCGCCATGTCACACTTCGCGAGATTGCAGTGTCCGTCGCAGAATCGTTGGCGGTCGTCGCGAACGCTGCCCCAGTCGACTCGTCGGTGCCACCCCTAGCGATCGTTGTCGACTGCCAGCGGTCAGGACCCGCATTCGATGTCCGCAGCGGAGTGATTGCGGGCCAGCTCCTTGTCACCTTCGTGATCGAGACGGACGACGCCGAGCTTGCCATCGAATACGACGGTGCGTCGTTCGAGCGCGAGACGATCAGTCAGCTTGTCCAGTACTACGGACGCATGCTGGCTGGAGTGATCACCTCGCCAGACGCGCCATTGGCGCACATCGCGCTCCTGGCGACTGACGAGCGCGCACAGGCGATTCACACCTGCAACCAGACTGCCGTCGTCCGGCCCGCACCGCAGCTCGTCCACGAACTGTTCGAGCGGCAGGTCGTGCGTTCGCCGGCGGCGGTTGCAGCTCGCTCCGAGGAGGGCAGCCTCACCTATCACGAGCTGAATCGGCGTGCCGACAACCTCGCTCGCGTGCTGGTGTCGCGCGGTGTCGAGGCCGAGTCGCTGGTCGGCCTCTGCGTCACCCGCTCGCTGAATCTGCTGGTGGCGATGCTCGCAATATTGAAGGCGGGTGGAGCGTTCGTTCCACTCGACCCGGAACTGCCGGAGTCGCGCCTCGCCTTCATGCTGCGCGACACGTCAGCGTCTCTGGTGCTCGTCGACGCCGAAACCAATGCCCGCATTGCGGCCCTGGAACCATCGGCCGCTCGCCTGCGCGTCGATCTCGCACACGATGACGCGGCCGTGGCGTCGCTCCGATCGCGCTGCACACCGGAGAACCTCGCGTACGTCATCTATACGTCGGGGTCCACCGGGCTGCCCAAGGGCGTCCTGCTGACCCACCAGGCGCTCTGCAATCATGCGCAATGGTTTGCCGGTGCCGTCGGACTGTCTGCGGCCGACCGCATCCTGCTGCACGCGTCGATCAGCTTCGACGCAGCGATGGCGGAGATCTTTCCGGCGTTGCTCATCGGTGCGACGGTCGTGCTCGCGCACGCCGATGCGCACCACGAGCTGAGCGAGATACCACGGATCGCACGTCGTGAACGCGTGACGGTGATGCAGCTCGTGCCGTCGGCGCTCCGGGTGGCCGTGATGAGCCCGGAGCTGGCGTCCTGTTCCGACCTGCGCTTTCTCGTCTGTGGCGGCGAGGCCCTGGATGCGCAGCTCTGCGAGAGCGTCAGGGCGGTATTGCCGTCGGTCCGTATCGGCAACTTCTACGGCCCGAGTGAGGCGACAGTCGATGCGACGAGTTTCGTCTGCGGCGACGAACTGCCGGACTCCGGTCCGATTCCGATTGGAAAGCCGATCGCAAACACGGTCTGCCATGTGCTCGATGACGATCTCGAACCAGTACCCGTCGGGTGGATCGGTGAACTCTACGTCGGCGGTATCGGCATCGCACGCGGTTACCTGAATCAGCCCGAACTGACGGCGCAACGGTTCCTCCCCGATCCCTTTCGCGCCGGTGAGCGCCTGTATCGCACCGGAGATCGTGCGCGCTATCTGCGCGACGGCAACCTCGTCTACGCCGGTCGTGTGGATGCGCAGGTCAAGGTGCGAGGCTACCGCATCGAACTCGGCGAAGTCGAACAGGCGCTGATGCGGATCGGAACGGTCGCGCAGGCCGCGGTCCTCGCGCGCGACGATCGCGATGGCGATACGCAGCTGGTGGCGTTCGTGGTGCCGGTATCCGCAACGCCGTTCGACGCCGCCCGTTTACGAAGCGCGCTGCTGCGTGAGCTCCCCGCCTGGATGGTGCCAGGGGTGTTTGTGCCACTGCGGCGCCTGCCGCTCACGCTCAATGGAAAGCTGGATACCCGGGCGTTGCCTGACGCAGCTTCTGCGGTAGTCGACGGTGCACCGGACCCGGTGTTCGCTGACCCCATCGAGCAGCAGCTGCTCGACATCTGGCGTCGCACGCTCGCGATCCACACCGTTGGCCCGGACGACGATTTCTTCACCCTCGGCGGCCACTCGCTGAAAGTATTTCGCTTGCTCGCCGAGATCGAGCGTCACTTTGGGGTGTCGTTGCGCGCAACCTCGGTGTTCGGCTCATCCACGATCCGAACCCTCGCGAGCAAGATTCGCGACGAGCAGGATCGCGAGGTCTGGACGGTTTGACGGCGCCGTACATGTCGGCCCGAGCCGCGCAGGACGGCAACCCGCAGCACCTGCTGCTGCTGCCCCGATGCGCGGCGCGTGAAGGCTTTGCTCGGCGTGCGATGCAGGTTGGTCTGTCACTCACTGGAGCCCCGATGTCGTTCTGCATCCGTCTCGCCATTGCCAGCGCCGTCAGCGCCGCGTCACTCGTCGCGCAGCAACCCACGCTCACGGTCCAGCAATCCGGCAGCACGGCGCTGTTTCAGGCAGTGAGCGTCAGCGCTCGAAACCCTGACGTCGTCTGGATCAGCGGGCATGCGGCCACCTGGGCCCGCACCACCGACGGTGGTCGCACCTGGCAGTCTCACACCATGACCGGTCGCGACAGTCTGCAGTTCCGCGACCTGCATGCAATCGACGCCGACCGTGCCTGGCTGATGGCGGCCGGCAATGGCGAGAAGTCGGGCATCTTCCAGACGGTCGATGGCGGCGCCACCTGGGCTCCCGTCTTCGTCAATCGCGACAGCGCCGCCTTTTATGACTGCATGGCCTTCTGGGACGACCAGACCGGCTTCGCATTCAGTGATGCCGTCAACGCCCGGATGCCGATCGCGCGCTCCGTCAACGGTCGGGACTGGACCGTGACCACCATGCCGGCGCTTGACGCAGAAGGCGGCTTCGCCGCCAGCGGCACCTGCGCGCTTGCCACCGCAACCGGCGACACCTGGATCGGCACCGGCTCTGCCGCCACTCCGCGCGTCCTCCGCAGCGCTGACCGTGGCCAGACCTGGGCCGCGGCGACGGTCCCACTGGTCGCTGGCAGCGGCGCCGGCATCACCGGACTCGCATTTCGCGATCGACTGAATGGTGTGGCAGTGGGCGGCGTCATCGCTGGAAAGGCCACCGGCCCACGTGCGGCCCGAACCCGTGACGGTGGTGCGACATGGACGGTGGTTGCTGATCCCATGATCTCCGGGGCAGCCTATGGCGCGGCGTACGGGTCGTCCGTCGGCGGCAAGGCAGTCTTGATTGCGGTAGGGCCGGGAGGCGCCGCTTATTCGCTCGACGATGGCGACGGCTGGACGGTGCTCGACGTTGCGCCCTACTGGAGCGTTGGCTTCGCGAGCAACGGCGCGGCGTGGCTGGTCGGACCGAAGGGCAGGGTCGTCCGGGTCGACTGGCGCTGAGGGGAAGGCGCCGAGGGTCAGGCGCCGAGGTGTGCCGCCAGCCGGTAGCCCGCATACATGCCGAGTCCGGTGCCGACCATTCCGAGCAGGAAGCCCGTCATCAGGCCGTACTGCGAGCCCAGCCAGCCCAGCAGCGAGCTGACGGCAACGCTTCCGACCATTGCGAGTGTCTTCCTCATGCGGGACAGACGTGTGATCGGGCCGGGCGTCACCCGCTGGCGCTCACGATCCAGCATCGAATCGCGCACGATACCCCGCTCCGGCTCGGCTCCGCGGCGAAACTGCCTTGCGCGGCGCGCCGTACCTGCATCATCTCTCACCATATGAGTCTCTCCATGCGTCTGCATCGCGCGCTGTTCTTCGCCACCGCCCTCGCCTCTGCATTGGTCGCAGCCCCACTGCACGCGCAGACGGACGATGGCACGACCTTTCGCTGGTCGGGGCCCGTGGACTCAGGGCATTTCATCCGGCTGCACAACATGAATGGCAACATCCGCATCGAGCGTGGTACCGGCCCGACGGTGGAAGTGGTGGCCGAGCGCAAGGTGGAGCGTGGCGATCCGAAGACGGTGAAGTTCGATGTTCGCATGCGCGCCGATGGCGACGTGGTGATATGCGCGCTCTGGGGCACTGGTCAGGAGTGCACGGACACTGGCACGCGTGGCAGCTACAACTCCAACAACTGGCGCCGTGGCGTCGAGATCGGCGTCACGATGCGTGTCCGTGTTCCGGAAGGGGTCAAGGCCTTTGCGCGCAGCACGAATGGCAACGTCGACATTCAGGGCATGACATCGGAGGTCGATGCATCGACGACGAATGGCAACGTCAACGTCCGCACCAGCGGTGGGCTGGTCAATGCGACGACCACCAACGGCAGTGTCACGGCGTCGCTTGGCAGCCTCACGGGCGATCAGCCGATGCGATTCAGCACCACCAACGGTTCGGTCACGGTTTTCGCACCGCCCACGTTGAATGCCGACATCGAGATGTCCACCACCAATGGCGGTGTCGAGACCGATTTCCCCGTCACGATCAGCGGTCGCGTGGCGCGAAATTCCCTGCGCGGCACCCTCGGTCAGGGTGGGCGGTCGATCGTCGTGCGGTCCACCAACGGCGACGTGGCGCTCAGGCGCAACGGGATCTGATTGACGACTGAGCCGCGACGCGTGGCGCTGGCGGCACCGGGGCGCATTTCCGGCGTTCCGGTGCCGCCGTTGCTTCCCGGCGACGCAGGTGCACCGATTCGGGCCGTGCTGGTTGGCGAGGCGCCGGGTCCGCGCGGCGCGGATCAGTCGAGGATTCCGTTCTTCGGCGACCGCGCCGGCAAGCCGCTCTACGCGGCCCTGCGCGTGGCAGGCGTCGTTGCCTGGATCGGTGACCCTGACAGTGTGCCATGGGATGGCGCACGCCTCGTGAAGGCGGGAGTTCGACCGGTGGTGACGCACGTGCTGCTGACGAATGCGTTCGATCGCTGCCCCACCGATGACGGCACGAAGTTCCGTGCTCCCACGAAGGCCGAACGGGAGAGCGTCCAGAACCTCGCACGATTGCGTGGCGACATCGCGCTGGCCGTCGACCGCGGCGCCGACCGGATCTGCTGTCTGGGCAAGGTCGCGGCCAGTGTCGTGGCATTGCTCGACACCGGGCTGACGGTGCACGCGCTGCCGCATCCCAGCGCGCAGGGGCTGCTCACGTCGGCGCCCAATCGCGGCAAGGGGGCGAGGATGGCAGACCTCGAGGCAGCGTGGGTTGGCAATCTGGCCGCACTGCTGCGCGGCTGAGTGGTTGTCGCACGCCTTTCAGGCGCCGGGATCGCGATGCGCTGAAACTCGGGCGTTGAACGGCGCATGATCCAGATCGAGCACTCTTCGTGCGCTGCCCGCTGCGCCGGCTGTCAGCGGTTCCCGCCAAGGTTGAAGAAATCCAGGCGCGGGTTCACGACGCTGTTGTAGATCGAACCGAACGTGTACGACAGGCCGGTGAAGACAAAGATGTTGTAGTTGCTGGCCAGGGCGCGTTGCTGTGTGAGGATCTCTTCTGGAGTCTGACCGCGCGCAGAAAGAAAGATCTGGTCGCGAATCAGGGATGCACCTCCACCGATATTGAACTGCAACCCCTTCACGAGATTGAGACTCGTGTTGCCATTCACGCCGAGGTTCCACTTCTTCACTTCCGGCAGAAAACTGGCGTACCGCGTGGTGATGTTCACGCTGCCCCAGCTCTTCCTCAGATCGGTGCCGACAACCAGTTCCTGTTGTGCGCGCCATTCGCTCGCGCGCCCGAAGATGGTCGGCTCCTTCCAGCGAAAATAGCGCGGCCCGACACCATAGGAGATGGCGATCTGCTGGCTGGTCGCCTGCTTCCATGGGAAAATATTGTACTCGATGACCGGAGCGGCTCGCCAGACGAGTCTGGTGTTGGTGAACTCGCTGTAGCCGATGTTCGTGAGCACACCCACCGACAGCCGCGACGACAACGCCTTCACGCCGCGCACGAAGAACACCCCCTGGCGGATGGTGTTCGATACGGTGGTCGAGTCGTCGATTTCGAACTTGCTGTAACGCGTACTCTGGAAGACGCCGAAGCGGAGCGCATTCTGTTCCGTCACCCGGCGGATGAAGAAATTATTGAAGAGATTGCCCGAGGTCTGGCGGCTCTCCGTACTCATGAAGCCGTTGGCCTCGAGCTCCAGCACGAAGAAATTCCACTTGTCCCTGACCGACTGCGGCGACGCTTGCACCGCCCCCTTCGGCGCGTCGTAGACGACCCGGAGCAGCGAGGCAGCGGAGGTCGTTCGCACATATGGCACCAGGAGCAAAGTGAAGGTCCGGGCCAGCTTTCGGCGGATCCCATCCTCCGATTCGTTTGGCAGCGTGCTCACCACCGACGTATCCGCCCGCCCATTGAACCGGCCGCGCCCGAGCGCCGTCACGGTGTACTGGAACGCACCGCTACCGGTCTCGATCGTGGTCACCAGCAGCTGCACGTCAGCGAACAGGCGATCACGTGTCCACGTCACATACGGCAGCTCCAGTACGAAGAAGTCTGTCGCGCACCCTTGGGTTGTGTCGCCACGACACTCCAGAAACACCTTGATTGCGTCCGCGCCGGCCGGTGACGCAGCGGCGGCGGCAGGCGCCGCTGTCTGCGCGACCACCGGATGGCCGATGCATATGGCCAGCAGGGCAATCAGCACGGCGCGCAGCCGGCAACGGCGAAGTGGCATCGGTGGGAATCAGTGAGTGGGAAGGGCACTGGCCGAGCCGCCCGATGTCGCCTGCCGCGCGTCGACACCGGAGTCTTAGATTCCGTCCACGACCAGAAGGTTTCCTCTGCCCCATATCTCGTGTCTCGTCATCGCCTGATCGTTACCGGTGGGGCTGGCTTCATCGGCAGCGCCACCATCTGGCAACTCAACAAGCTCGGGTACGATGACATTCTCGTCGTCGACGCATTGCGCTCCGGCGACAAGTGGAAAAACCTGGTCGGCCTGCGCATCACCGACGCGCTGCACAAGGACGACTTTCTCGCCACGCTGCGGCGCAACTCAGGCGCCTTCCAGGCCGACACCGTGATCCACTTCGGCGCCTGCTCGGCGACGACGGAACGTGATGCCGACTATTTGTTGCGAAATAACACCCATTACACAAGCGAGTTGTGCGAATGGTCACTGGAACGTCATGCAAACTTCATTTACGCCAGCAGCGCCGCTACCTACGGGGATGCCGCCGGCGGCTTCGATGACGATCCCACCCGACTGGAATCGCTCGTTCCCTTGAACATGTATGGCTTCTCGAAACATCTCTTCGATCTGCACGCGGAGCGCGCTGGACTGCTGCAGCACATCGTCGGGCTCAAGTTCTTCAACGTCTTTGGCCCCAACGAGTATCATAAGGGCGACATGATGAGTGTCGTCGCCAAGGCGCATCGGCAGATCGAACGGACCGGCACGCTCGAGTTGTTTCAGTCACACCGGCCGGAGGTCGCTGATGGCGAACAGCAGCGCGACTTCGTCTATGTCAAGGATGCAGCCGCTGTCATCGCCTGGCTGGTCGCCGCCCCGCAGGTGCACGGCCTGTTCAATCTCGGCACCGGGAAGGCGCGCAGCTGGAATGCGCTGGCGAATGCCGTCTTTTCGGCCATGAAGCGCATACCGAAGATCGCGTACGTGCCGATGCCCGAGGCGATTCGCGATCGGTATCAGTACTTCACCCAGGCCTCGATGACACAGCTGAGCGCCGCGGGATGTCCGGTAAAATTCACGCCGCTCGAGGATGCGGTGCACGACTACGTCACGCGGTACCTGGCCAGGAACGAAGCGACCCTCGGCGTCGTCGGCGCGTAGGCGGCTGGTTTGCTGGCGACACTACACTAATCGTCGGAATGCTGAAGCCGCACCAGCTGCGGAATGAGTGAATCGAGCGCCCCCGCGCCCGATGCCGCGATCGCTGATCGGAGCGCCGCCAGCTCTTCCGGGGCAAACTCGTTGGCCGTGATCGGAAAGCAGTCGCGAAACAACGTGTCAGGCAGCCCCGCACGAACCGGCTGTGCGCCACCAGCCCGATCCCAGTAGATGTCGAAATCGAACGTCCACGGCCCAATCGTCAGGCGCAGCAGCACGCGATCTGAATCGCAGTCCTGATGCAGCTCTCCCCGGTGCAGCATCTGCTGCACCCACAGCGCCGCCAGCCGACCATGGTCACCCCGGCCGGGGAACAGGGTATCCGACGCTTCCCGCAGGTGCCATCCGTACCGCCGACCAAAGGTCAGGCGAACGTCGGTACTCTCGTCATTCAGTTCGTCGAGTGGCCACATTCGGAGTTTGTGGGTTGAGTTGGAGCAAGATTCTCCACTCTGTACCATGATCGTGCAATAGGCACCCCTGACTCGTGTGCAGCGGCTTCAGCGAATGTGGCGGAGATCCGACACGGCGTTCAGTTCCATAAGTCGTTGCGAGCAATACGCTTATGGTCGTTGCGCTGGCCCGACCACCCTCCCGCCGCACCTGCGGACCGTGACCACGGATATGGTATTTTCGCGCGACGATCCGTGTCGCCGCGTCGCTCGCGCTCCGGCCACGGCGTAGAGCGGCCGTTGTAGAGCGAGGTATCCGCCGACCCGGCGCGGCCTTGCGCCGAACGAAGGTGTGCCGCACAGTCCTCGCTCATGATGCCAACTCGCATACTTCGCATGGTCGCCGGCACACTCCTCGGCGCTACGACACAGCTCAGCGCGCAAGCGCCTTTGGCGCCGGTGATTCCCGGGGTCACGGTGCTGGTCCGCGACTCCCTGCATCTGCTGGCGGGCAAGCGTGTCGGATTGATCACCAACCACACCGGTCGCGACGCCGCTGGCGTGAGCAGCATCGATCTTCTGGCGAATGCGCCGGGCGTTCGGCTGGTCGCGCTCTTCGGCCCGGAGCACGGGCTTCGCGGCGTGGCGCAGGCCGGAGAAAAAGTCGCGTCATCGGTGGACAGTGCGACTGGGGTGCCGATCTTCTCGCTTTATGGCGCGACCAGGGTACCGACGCCAGAGATGCTGCGCCTGGTCGACGTGCTGGTGTACGACATTCAGGATGTGGGCTCACGCACCTACACCTACGCCTGGACGATGGCGTTGTCAGCGGAGGCCGCAGGCAAGGCTGGCGTTCCGTTCATCGTGTGCGATCGACCGGTTCCGGTCCGTGGCGACGTCGTGCAGGGCGGCGTGCTGGACACGAACTTCCGCTCCTTCGTCGGACAGTATGCCGTTGCCTTGCGCTATGGTTTGACCGCCGGCGAACTGCTCCGACATCTGGTGCGCACCCGGCAGGTGACCGCGAACGTCACCGTCGTGCCCATGCAGGGTTGGCGTCGCAGCATGTGGTACGACGAGACGGGACTGCCGTGGATCGTGCCGTCGCCGAACCTTCGGACACTCGACGCGGCGCTCCTCTACACCGGCACCGTGTTCGTCGAGGGAACGAACATGAGCGAGGGGCGCGGGACCGACGCGCCGTTTCAGCTCGTTGGAGCGCCCTGGCTCACCGACGCAGCGGAAATCGCCCGGGAGCTGTCGGCGATTCCAGCCATGACTGGCGTCCGGCTCGACGCCGTCACGCGCACCATCGCAGCGGGGCAGAAACACGCCGGTCTCACCATTCCCATGATCCGCATCTCCGTCGCTGACCGCAACATGGTCGATCCGGTTCGTGTGGGCATGGTGCTGCTCTCGGTCATCAAGCGGCGGCACCCGAAGGACCTGGTGCTGCGGAACCGCTTCATGGATCAGTTGGCCGGTGACACCTCGCTGCGACTCGCGCTCGAGGGGAACTCGATGAGGCAGATGCTCGCCGCTCACGGGGCGTGGCGCGCGGCGGCCCGTCCCTTTGCCGATCAGACCCGCGTCGATCAGCTCTATCGCTGATCACGCGACACTCAGGCCTGGGCGCGCCCCATGCGCGTGGCGTACACCGATCGGCGTTGATCACGGCCCAGCGCGATCACGTCGTATCGGTCCGGGTTCGGCATTTCCATGCCAGGTGAACCGGCGGGCATGCCTGGCACGAACAAACCGACCAGCGCAGGGCGTTCGCGCAGCACCTTCAGCACCAGATCCGGCGGCACATGCCCTTCGAAGAGATAGCCCGCCACCACGCCCGTGTGGCACGACGAGAGGTTGTCCGGCACACCGAGCGATCCCTTGACCGCGGCCAGATTCGCCGTGTCGCGCACGTCGATCTGGAAGCCGGCCGTCCGCATCGCATCATTCCAGGCCGAGCAGCAACCGCAGTTCGGGTCCTTGTAGACGGTGATGCGCGTCACGGGCGGGAGCGCAATGGCCCGCCCGCCTGAAATGGTGGCGAGGCCGGCAAGGGCGGTCGCACGGATCAGGAACGCTCGACGGGGGATCGATTCAGACATGCCACAAGTTAGCTATTTTCCCAGCCATGGCCATCATCGAAGCCTCGATCCCGCTGTTCTTCCTGCTGATCCTCGTCGAGCTGGCGGTCGCCCACCGGCGGCGCCGCTCACTGTATCGGCTCAACGACTCGATCAGCGATCTGTCCTGCGGCATTCTCAGCCAGCTGCTCGGCATCTTCATCAAGCTGATCGTGCTCGGTGCCTACGCCTGGTGTGTGCGACATCTCTCGTTGCAACGTTTCGGGGTGTTGCCGGCGTGGATCGATCGGGTGCCGTTTGGCGCCAGCGCCATCCCCGGACCCTGGGGCATCGACTGGGCCGCCTGGACGTCATGGCTGCTGGCGTTTCTGCTGGTGGATCTCGCCTACTATTTTCTCCATCGCTACTCGCACACGATCCACCTGCTCTGGGCCGGTCACGTCGTGCATCATTCGAGCGAGGAGTACAACCTCACCGTCGCACTGCGTCAGAGTGCATTGCACGGATTGTTCAGCTGGGTCTTTTTCGTTCCGCTGGCGATCATCGGACTGCCCTGGGAGTTGTTCGCCGCCTGCTACGCGCTCAATCTCGTCTATCAGTTCTGGATCCACACGCGCGAGATCGACAGGCTGCCACTCGGGCTCGAGTGGTGGCTCAACACGCCGTCACATCACCGCGTGCATCATGGCGTGAATCCACAGTATCAGGACAAGAACTACGCCGGTACGTTGATCATCTGGGACCGGCTGTTCGGCACCTTCGAACCTGAGGTGGAGCCGGTGGTCTACGGCATCACCACGCCGCTCGAGAGCTGGAATCCGGTGTGGGCGAATGTGCACATCTTCGCCGGCATCATGCGCAATGCGTGGAACACACGCCGGCTGGCGGATAAGTGGCGGGTGGTGTTTGGACACCCCGGCTTCGTGCCCCCTGACCTTGCCGCCTCGGTCGCGGCCCCCGGAATGGCGTGGCCGATGCATGCGCCGCAGTTCGATCCAGTGGTGCCACGAGGGCAGCAGATGTATGCCGCCGCCCAGTTCCTCACGATCCTCGTCGCAGCCTATCTCACGCTGGTCAGCGCCGGTTCACTGGCGGCCCAGGAGATCGCGGCGATGCTCTTCTTCGTCACGCTTGGCCTGGCGAACGTGAGCGCGCTGTTCGAAGGCCGCACCTGGGTGTTCGGCATCGAGTTTGCCCGGCTGGCGACGATCGCATCTGCCGCCACCGTCTTTCTGATGCGCGCGGATCACACCGCGCTCGCCGGTGCAGCGCTGGTCGTGAGTCTGGTGTCGCTGCTCTGGTGCTGTCGTCTGCGTCTGGTCGCACAGCGCTCCAGCTGACCATCGTGTCGGCGCTGCCACGCGCACCGTCGGGCGTTACTTCCCCAGCGCCCGTCCGACGGCCAGCCCCGCCAGCAACGCCCCGACCCCGAGCATCAGGCTCGCCAGGATGTACGTCGTCACCATCGACGAGCGACCGCGCTCGAGACCATCGACGATGTCCATCGAGAACGCCGAGAACGTCGTGAAGCCGCCGCACAGGCCCGTCGTGATCAGAAGCCGTGTCGTCTCACTGATTCCTCCGCCCTGCAGCCCGTAGCGGATCGCCACGCCGAACACGAAACTGCCGATCACGTTCACGGCCAGCACGCCAATGGGAAATGCCGACGTGACTCGCGTCGCCGCGACGGACACCAGCAGCATCCGCAGCACGCCGCCAACGGCGCTGCCTCCGGCGACCGCCAGCACCGCCCGCCACGTCGGCATCAGACTGCGACCACGGTATCCTGATCATACTGCCGCGTGCGCCAGTGACGCGGGCGCTTGAGCGATGACAGCACGATCCGGATCGCCGCCAGCGGATCCGCCGTGAACGACAGCCAGAAGGTCCAGTGTCGCTCTGCATACGATCCCGCCAAGCCGAACTGCAGCAGTACGCGCGCCGCAACCAGTCCGACGTTCATCCAGAACCACGCGGCCGCACTGCCCCCCGACTGCCACGACGGAACGCCAGCGAACACGGCGAGCAGGACGGCGGGGAGGGGCAGAAACTGCGTCAGCAGCACGAAGCACACATCGAGAAACTGCCCCATCGGCGTCGTGCCGTCCTTGAGATCGATCGAACGGCCCCACTCGCGCCACATCTGGCCAATGCCGCTGTACGCCCGCACACCGATGATCCGTGCGCCATCGAGGAAGCCGACGCGCGCGCCGTTGCGGGCCATGTGTCTCGCCAGCGTCACATCATCGCACCAGCTGCGTCGCGCGCTGCTGTAGCCGCCGTTCGCCAGCAGCACACTGCGCTTCGCCAGAAAGCACTGCCCGTTCGCCATCACACGATCCGGTGCGGGTGCCTTCTCGCCGGCGGCGCCAAAGCGATACACGAGCGTCGTCAGCATCGCCGGTTGCAGCCACTGCTCGGCCACGGTCATTTCATTGAAGCGCGGCGCAAAACTCACGGCGTCATACCCCATGGCGTCGGCGGCCTCGACGGCCGCGGCCACCAGGCCAGGCTGCGGCGTCGTATCGGCATCGATGCCCAGCACCCACTCGCCCTTGGCGTGCCGCAGGCCATGCTCCAGTGCCCACACCTTGCCCACCCACTCCGGGGGGAGGGGATCATCGTGCATCGCCACGATGCGCGAATCCGCCGCGGTCGCCTGCTGGATCAGCTCCCAGGTACCGTCCTTGGAGCGACTGTCCACGATCAGCGCTTCCAGCATCGCCGGCCCCTGACGGCGCAGGCCATCCAGGCAGGGCCCGATACGATGGACTTCATCGAGGCTGGTCACGACCACCGTCACCCGGCCGGCATGGGCGTCGCCGAGGAGCGGGGGGACAGGCGGGCGACGGGTGCGGCCCGGCAACAGGCGCGCCACCAGCAGCAGGGTCGCGACGCCCTGAAGGAGCACCAGCACGGCGAACGCGGCAGAAGGGAAGGTCACCCAGCGAATGTCGTTGATCCCGGCCGTGATTGGCAGGGGGAACATCCATTGCCCGCCGGCATACCTTTGTGATTCCACCGGCACCTGCCTCGTGCCGAGTGGCCATTTCACTCCAATCGCTTCCGCTCATGCGTCGTCTCCTCACGCTCTCCGCTGTCGTCCTGGCCTGTGCCACCCCCGCCGCCGCGCAGATGACCATGGCGCAGCCTGCCGCGGGTCGCCTCACGCCGGCCGCCTCGCCGCGCGCCATGACGGTGCTCAGCATCGGCACCGGTGTCCGTGGCGCCGCCCCCCTCAAGGTGACCGTCGATTACGGCCAGCCATTCGCTCGCGGTCGCGCCGTCGAAGGCGGGCTCATTCCGAACGGGCAGGTCTGGCGCACGGGCGCCAATGCCGCCACCGCATTCACCACCGAAGCCAATCTCCAGATCGGAACGCTGATGGTGCCGAAGGGCAGCTACACGCTGTACTCCATCTGGAGCCCGGCAGCCGGCATGCAACTGATCGTCAATAAGCAGACGGGGCAGTGGGGCACCGAGTATAAGCAGGACATGGATCTTGGCCGCGTGGCAATGACCGCACGGACCCTGAACGACACGCGCGACGCATTCGTGATTGCCATCGAGCCGGGTACCGCCACCACCGGGCCAGCGACGGCCACACTGCGCATGTCCTGGGGCAAGACCGAGTTCTCGGCACCCGTGACGATCCAGCCGTAAGTCACTCCGACACCGAGTGTGGTGTCCCATTGGTTCGTTGCGTAAGAAGGACCGAGGGATTTTGAGGTCTGACAAGACGAAAACCGGAGCGATACCCGTAGGTATCGCGAGGATTTTCAACGCCCGCAGGCGTCAAAAGAACCGGGACTTCTGTGACGAATTTATGGGACCTGTCTCTTATACACATCTGACGCTGCCGACGAATAGAGAGGTGTAGATCTCGGTGGTCGCCGTATCATT
>ENA-ORBV01003914-ORBV01003914.1-microbial-mat-metagenome-genome-assembly--contig:-NODE-3914-length-29205-cov-17.606804_pt1 | contig 29205 bp, 29 predicted proteins | sample MGYA00237777_ERZ505514 | MGnify/ENA primary metagenome ERZ505514 (study PRJEB26160, sample SAMN06269048) | microbial mat metagenome | isolation source: Oligotrophic lake microbial mat | place... | reverse complement strand
CTGCTCGGCATCTCCTGCCAGAAAACCCCGCTGGAACTGCGAAAATTGAAGCGACCGGAGTCAACCAGGTAAGCATTCGGCGCTATTCAGGTCAGCACGCAAGTGGTGCAAGAACTCTGTCGTCGAGAGATTCCTATTTCCTATCTTTCTAGCGGCGGGTGGTTCTATGGGATCACGACCAGTCTAATGCATAAGAACGTCGAGTTACGACGACGCCAATATGCCGCAGCGACGAATCCGTCATTCTGTCTTGGGCTCGCGACCCGACTGGTGCAGGCGAAGATTGCGAACTGTCGGACGATCTTGCGGCGGAATCACACGGCTGCACCGGATACTGTGTTGCAAGACCTCAAACGCGATCATGTGCATGCGGCTCAGGCACAGTCGTTGGAGGAACTGCTCGGCATTGAAGGGACCGCGGCCCGCCGGTATTTTTCAGAATTCATGGGCATGCTGAAAACCGACGGGGCGTCTCCGGATTTCGATTTCGACGGGCGGAACCGTCGTCCCCCAAGGGACCCAGTGAACGCACTCTTGTCCCTGGCCTACGCGATGCTGGCTCGGGAGTGGACAGTGACGTTGCACGCAGTGGGACTCGATCCCTATCTTGGGTTCTATCACCAGCCGCGTTATGGGAGACCGGCGTTGGCTCTCGATGTGATGGAAGAGTTTCGACCGCTGATCGCAGATTCCGTCGTGCTGACGGCCATCAACAACGGTGAGGTGCGGTCGGAGGACTTCATTCGGCGCATGGGCTCGGTCGCGTTGACGCCGGAGGGCCGTCGGCGGTTTATCGAAACGTATGAACGGCGGATGAGCCAGGAGATTACGCATCCGGTCTTCGGCTATCAGGTAAGTTATCGGCGTATTTTGGAAGTGCAGGCGCGGCTGCTTGGCCGATATTTGTGCGGCGAGATTCCCGAGTATCCGTCTTTTACCACGCGGTGAATCATGCGACGGCTCTATTTTGTCACCTACGATATCTGCGATCCGAAGCGGTTGCGCCGCGTCTACAAGACCATGAAAGGGTTCGGCGCACATCTACAATTCTCGGTCTTTCAGTGCGAGCTACCGGATATGGATCTCATCAAGATGAAGGTGGCGCTGGTTGAGGTAATCAACCATCAGGAAGACCATGTGCTGATTGTGGACCTTGGTCCGACGGAGGGAAGGCCGATTAAGAGTGTCGAATCGTTGGGCAAGGGTTTCACGCAAGTTGAGCGGCGGGCCCGGGTGGTGTAATCGCCTCCGTTTGCCGCATGATGCGAGCACTCTTATCTTGGCGGAACCACGGGAAGCGCTCGCGACTGTGTAACCGTATGAATTTGAATCGCTTGTTTGAAGAAAGGAGGCGGTGTAGGTTGTACGGTATGAATCCATTATGGCGCATCGACACTGGCGCTCGCATTGTGAGCCAGAACATGAAGAAGAACAGCTATATCCGTGAGAACTATTTCCACGGCAGAAATGCCGTGGCCCCATTGAAGCAGGCTCTCTTTAACCGTGACGGAATTCTACAGCGGGATTTCCACGGCAGAAATGCCGTGGCCCCATTGAAGCCATCACAAACAGAAGACGGCGAGGGAGCGGAGAGGATATTTCCACGGCAGAAATGCCGTGGCCCCATTGAAGCGGCACAGGTTGAGCGAGGCGCATCGAATCAAGCAAAGCATTTCCACGGCAGAAATGCCGTGGCCCCATTGAAGCAACTCCGGCGAATACGATACAGATACTCGGTGCCTTATTTCCACGGCAGAAATGCCGTGGCCCCATTGAAGCGACGTCAAGGCGCTGCTGCTCAAGACGCTCTTGCGGAATTTCCACGGCAGAAATGCCGTGGCCCCATTGAAGCTGGAACATCCGCTGTCAGCATCATTTCGCAATCCCCCATTTCCACGGCAGAAATGCCGTGGCCCCATTGAAGCTTTCCTCAACCAACTCAAGTGGCGTTACGCCCGCCGGCATTTCCACGGCAGAAATGCCGTGGCCCCATTGAAGCTACTTCAGCGCCGCAGCGGCCTTGTTTGCCGTGGTGATTTCCACGGCAGAAATGCCGTGGCCCCATTGAAGCGTTTGTCCGAGGTGGCACGCAAGCTACCAGTAGTAGATTTCCACGGCAGAAATGCCGTGGCCCCATTGAAGCGTGTTGTGATCATCGTGCTCTCCTTTGGTTCGTGGTATTTCCACGGCAGAAATGCCGTGGCCCCATTGAAGCGGGATGACCGCGCCGGTGCCAGGAATCGATTTACTGAATTTCCACGGCAGAAATGCCGTGGCCCCATTGAAGCGATTCCTGACGACATTCTTTTGAACAACCAGGTGCCGATTTCCACGGCAGAAATGCCGTGGCCCCATTGAAGCGCATCGGCATATTTCCGCATGCCATCGGGATCGCTGAATTTCCACGGCAGAAATGCCGTGGCCCCATTGAAGCAACCACAGCGAGACGGCAGTCGATGCTATAGAGAGATTTCCACGGCAGAAATGCCGTGGCCCCATTGAAGCCTGGACCTGGCCGTCGAAGGATGAATCCCGGAAACGATTTCCACGGCAGAAATGCCGTGGCCCCATTGAAGCTTCGGAGCGGAGTTTGGGGTCAGGCATGATTATTGACTTGTTGGAGCCGGTCGCCTTGCTTGAAGCAATTGCGTCAGTGCATTGAATTCATTGCTCGACCATGCACGTCACGCCTTTGACCACGCTGCCCTTCCCATTCTCCCACACTTGCTGTTCTTTCTTAGCCCGCATTATTCATGACGGTTCGTGGCCCTTCGACAAAGCTCAGGGTCCCGAGCACAGCCGAGGGACGAAATCGCCCGACAGCGCGTTCCTCGTGAAGCGTATCTCGTGTAAGTGTTTCGAGTTTCATGTTTCTGGTTTCAAGTTGGTTGAGTCGCATTGGTGAATTTCAGAGGTCGAACTTGAAACTTGGAACCTGAAACTAGAAACTCCACTTTCGGACGAACGACGTTTCACGCATCGAAGACGCTTCACGCGCAAGAGCAGCGGATCGGCGATTGCAGCAGAAGTGCTCATGAATAATGCGGGTTAGGGGCGGGGCCTGATTGATCTCCCCCTGCGCGCGTCCAACGGAGGTTGGTTCATCTGGTCTATCTCGTCTATCTGGTTGGTCGGACCGGAAATTCATCCGGGAAAACCAGATAGACCAGAAAGACCATCCATCCAGACAGACGAGCCCGCGCGCGTTGCGCGAGCACAGAAGATCATCAGGCTCCATCCCGGTCTCTGTTCCGCGGAGTATGAGGACGACCAGACTGCCTTACTGCGGCGAAAGAGCAGGGGCAAAAAATGGGGACATTCTCCTGCTCTCGACATTTATGAGACGGCGATAAGTGAGGGCTGTATAGTAGCGCCCGCTCGAAAGGGCGGGCGAGGATTGAAACTGTGCAGTGCAACCATGGTTGCTTAGATAGGCTGGGCGTTCTCGCTGAAATTTTTACGGCGACACTCAATCATCAAGGGGCTGTCGGCTAGTTTGTGCCTGCGGATGCTCCATGAGGCGTGAGGAGGAAGATCAGAGAGCTACGTTCTTCAGAGGAGTTCCTTGAAGTGGTCGTGATCAATGTCGGCGGCGTCCAGGATTTGCTTCAAGGTGCCGGGCTTGATGGTGTGATGGCGAGGAATAATCACAAGGCGTTTGTTGTCGGTCATCGAGATATGTTTGCCCTCGCGAAGGACATAGAAGCCGGCACGTGTAGGGGCTCTCACGACGCGTTCATGTGAGACCTGAGGCAGCTTGGTCATACGCTGACTTCAACGGTCCTCAGCTTCTTCAAACGTTTGAGATCCTCGATGCTTGCGAGATACGTCTTGATGGCGTCTTTGATGTTGTCCAAGGCTTCTTCTTCGGTGTCGCCTTGGGAGACGCATCCCTTCAAGGTTGGGCAATACACCACGTATCCCCCAGCCTCGGGGTCTTGTTCCAGGACGATTGGATATTCCATGTGTGCTTCACAGGTCTGACAATGGGATGGAGTATAACAAAGTGCGGGAGGGATGTGTGCAAACCGTGCGCTGTGTGAAGTATGGCCTTGCAGCATGGGAAGGCCGTGAGTTGGTTTGTCTGCTTTTTTGGTTGAACAAACCTACCCAAATAAACAAAACAAACGAAATAGACCAGATGAACCAGTTAACGCGGCCGCCGTTTGGCCTTCGCGGTCGGTGGGGCGGTGAGGGGATCGTCGGGCCAGGAATGTTTGGGATAGCGGCCACGGAGTTCTTTGCGCACTTCTTGGTAGGCATGGGCCCAGAAGCTGGAGAGATCCTTCGTGATCTGGACTGGCTTGCGCGCCGGCGACAGGAGATGGAGCATGACCGGAATCTTCCCATCCACGAAACGGGGTGTCTCCTTGCAGCCGAACATTTCTTGCAGTCGCACAGCGAGGATCGGCAGATCAGGCGTGTCGTACTCCACCCGAACGATCGATCCGCTTGGGACGGTCAGATGGGTGGGGGCCCACCGGTCGAGTCGGCGCGATTGTTCCCAGGAGAGGAGCGCATGCAACGGCTGGGTGAGATCGAGCCGCGTGACTCGGTCGAGCGTGGTGAGCCCTAAGAGAGAGGGACCAAGCCAGTCATCGAGCGTCCGTAGTAATGCTTCGTCAGACAGATCGGGCCATCGCGATGCTTGCCCTTCTATCCGGCGGAGGAATGCCACTCTCGCCCGCCATTCACGAAGCTCCATGGTCCAGGCCAGCCGGTTCAGTCCCGCCCGACGAAGCCCCTGCACTAATGCCGCCGACATCATCGAAGGGTCTGGTTTCGAGAGTCCCTGCTCAGACACAATAAGCTGACCCAATCGGCGCTGTCTTGTCGCGCGAACCGCCTCTGCCGTGTCATCCCACACAACTTCATCTACTGCTTGAATCTTGTCTGCATAAGCCGTCTCAATATCTCGAAGCTGTACCGGCGCTGCCAGATCGATTCTGGCCCAGTGCTGGCCCCCGTCGAGTTCAGCAATGACCAGATAGTCTTCTGAGCCGAGCGGATCGGGGTTGGCGAAGAGAGCGCCACGGCCGTTGGCCATGAGATAGCGCGCGCCCATTCCACCTTGTCCACCTTGGCGTCGGGCGATGCGATCTGGATAGGCGAGTGCGAGCAACAGTCCGACCTCATTGAGGCTGTCCTGTCGATCCGAATGAGCCGATCGGGGAAGTTGTCGTTGCCAGAGGTCGGCGGTGCGTCTGACTCGCTGGCAGGCGCCTCGATCGACGGTCGCGCCGACTGCGTGGTCGTGCTGTCCATGCAAGACATCCACACGAAGTCGTAGATCGGCATTGCGCCGGCCGGAGGGGCTTCGCAGAATATCTCGCTCGCTCAATAGCGCTGCCAGTTCACAGGCAAGATGGCTGAGTTGCCATGGCACAGACTTCAGCAGCATGTGCGCGAGACGGGGATGCAGTGGCAGTTCGGCCATCTGTCGTCCATGCGCGGTGATCTGTCCCTCTGCAGTGAGCGCGCCGAGGCCTACGAGTAATTCCCTCGCCTGGGCCACGGCTCCGGGCGGTGGGGGCGTGAGCCAGGACAATTCGGCTGGATCGGCTGTGCCCCAGAGGGCCAATTCGAGCAGCAACGGCGCCAGGTCGGCGTCGAGTATTTCAGGCGGGCGACGAGGGGCGAGCGACCGGTGCTCCGTAGAGGTCCAGAGGCGAGAACAAACGCCCGGTTCGAGCCGACCGGCCCGGCCACGGCGTTGTTCGGCGGAATCCTGGGTGACGCGAATGGTCTCTAGCCTCGTGAGCCCCGAGCGTGGATCGAAGCGAGGCAGGCGCAACAAGCCGGCATCGATGACGACGCGGATGCCGTCGATGGTCAAACTGGTTTCGGCAATCGAGGTGGCCAGCACGATCTTTCTTGTGCCAGGCTGAGCTGGTGTGATCGCGCGGTCTTGCGCCTCTTGCGGCAGGTCGCCATGGAGGGGTGCGACAAGGACCTGTCGGCCCAAGTTGAGATCGAGAAGTTTTCGTTCGACGCGGCGGATTTCTGCCATGCCGGGCAAGAACACCAAGAGACTGCCTTGGTCCTGGGCGAGCGAACGCCTGATCGATTGGACGACTGCCGTATCCAGGTGGCCGGAGAGGGGCTGCTCCAGATACCGTGTCTCCACCGGAAACATCCGTCCTTCGCAGGCAATGATTGGCGCCTGGCCCAAGAGGTCTGAGACCGGTCCACAGTCCAACGTGGCCGACATGACGAGTAGGCGGAGATCCGGGCGAAAAATCCGTTGCGCTTCGAGACAGAGAGCCAATCCCGTGTCGGCTTGCAGGCTTCGTTCGTGGAATTCATCGAAGAGGACGATGGCGTAGGCGCTCAGCGAGGGATCGTGCTGGAGCAGACGGCTGAGGATCCCTTCCGTGACCACTTCGATGCTGGTCTTGGGTCCCACCTTGGTATCGAGCCTCATGCGATAGCCGACTGTTCCGCCGACCGATTCACCCAGTGTGGAGGCCATGCGATGGGCCGCAGCGCGGGTGGCGAGACGCCGCGGCTCTAACATGAGCAGTTTCTTTCCGTCGAGCCAGGGCGCGTCGAGCAGGGCCAGTGGCACCAACGTCGTTTTGCCCGCGCCGGGCGCGGCAGTCAACAGCGCATTGCGGCCTTCTGCCAGCGCGCGGCGAAGGGCAGGAAGCACATCTACTATTGGAAGGTCAGGCAAGGGGTAGACCGATGAATCATGCGGGTTAGAGCCTGCCGGCTATCGCAGACGAGAACAGGCGAAGATCGTTGAGCCTCGTACAGATGATGTCATAGACTTGGTTGTAGTCGATGGTCCAATACACATGGACGAGCAGGTTTCGAAATCGAGCCATCTGTTGAAGGCGAGTGGTGAGGTCGGCAGAAAGGATTCCAGCTTGCTGAAGCAGGGTAAAACAGCCGGCATACTCTTCTGGGACCTGATGCAGCTGTTTGGCGGATACGTGGAAACATAACGCCAGAGCGGCTTCGATTGCGACTAAGAGTCGATAGCAGGCGATATCTAACTGATCTTGACTGGAAAGGAACTGTTCGCGGGAAAGCGTTCGAAACTGTTCGAGGCGTGTAAGGGCGGCATCGATTTCTCCACAGCGCGCGCGAACGAGATCCGGATTCAAGGTCATGCAGCAAACGCCTCTTTTGTGGCCTTCAGAAGAAGCGGCGCGATGTCCAGATAGCGGCGAGAGACGTTCTCCAACGTGGAGGCCAGCAGGTCATCGTTCTTGGAAACAAGCCGGTGACCCCGGACGGCATGATATAGGAACGTCATGGGAACCTGGTTCAAGATCCGTACATCGACAGGAAGTCCTGTTGCGTCGGTGAGTCGTTGCGCAAGCGAAGCCACAATCTCGGTGTGGCGCGTGGTGTCGAACGGATGCAGATAGATGCCGACGTCCACATCGTGAACCGTATTCCCTTCAAGAAAGGATCCGAACAGGTAGGCGAATGCGACAGTGGGATCGGCCATGAGTGTGGCGACCAGCAGGTCGGTGATACGCTGCCGGTCTTGGTCCGTGAGTCGGTACAGGCGGTGTTTCATGCTCTTCGCGTCATGGTGAGTGAGTCGAACAGGACTTGCCGGCCATCATACACCGGCCCTCTGCATGGTACAAGAACGGGCTTGTGCATGGACGGGTCGGCACGCAGGCGGTAGTCGGCATCGGATGTTCTCTTCGTCGTCTTGACATGATAGGTTCGGCGTTCATGAGCGTTCGGCTGGGTTATGCTCCTTCGCCGAATACCCCGTAGCTAGCTACGGGGATGAAGGCGAGGAGAACCCTCCGTAGCCTTGGCGAAGGAGGGTAGTGGCTTCGGAGAATTTCGCCGAATACCCCGCAGCTTCCGGCCTTCGTAGCCGAAGTGGCTACTTCGGCGGAGTCGGCTGCTGCGGGGAGCTTCATTGATGACGGTTCATTGAGAAATCGCAGAGCAAGCCGAGTAGGTGAACAGAGAGATTTTTTATCGACCTGCTATCTCTTGACGGTAGAATCACAGTACTATGGCAATGGCTTGCTCATTGTCCGATTATCAACTGACGTCTATTCACGTAAAGTCCATCGAGGCATTCTATGAAACATGACACGACTCACCCATCGGTTGAAACGCCGGCGAAGGGTTTTTCTCCTGGGTTCGCAGTGCTGGGCCTGGAAGCGGCATTGCTGACCACGCTCGACACGCTGGGCTATGAAGAGCCCACGCCGATCCAGCGGGAGGCGATCCCTCCGTTGTTGGCGGGCCGCGATCTCTTGGGCCAAGCGGCAACCGGGACCGGCAAGACCGCAGCCTTTACGCTTCCGCTCCTTCAACGGATTGCCCATTCGGCGCGGCGCTGTCCCTCCGCGCTGATCCTGGTGCCGACCAGAGAGTTGGCCATACAGGTCGGCGAAGCCGTCACGCGCTATGGCAAAGAATTGAAAATCTCCGTGCTTCCGATTTATGGAGGACAGGCCATCGGTCCGCAGCTCCATGCACTCAGGCGCGGGGTCGATGTCATTGTGGCAACACCTGGACGGGCGCTGGACCATATCCGTCGAAAAACCCTGCAGCTCAAGACGATTCAAATGGTCGTATTGGACGAAGCCGATGAGATGCTCGACATGGGGTTTGCTGAGGATCTTGACGCCATTCTGGAACAGACACCCAAAGAGCGGCAGACGGCGTTGTTCTCCGCCACCATGCCGATCCGGATCGCCGCCATTGCCAAACGGCATCTGAAGGAACCGGTCGAAATCAAGATTGCGAAGGAGCCGCTCAAGGCCGGCGCGGCTCCGCGGGTGCATCAGACGGCCTACATCGTTGCGAGGCCGCACAAAGAGGCGGCACTGGCTCGTATTTTGGATATGGAGGCGCCGAAGTCGGCCCTGGTGTTCTGCCGTACGCGCATCGAAGTCGATGAACTGACCGCGATGTTGATAGGCCGTGGGCACAAGGCCGAGGCGATCCATGGCGGGATGAATCAACCTCAGCGCGATCGTGTGATGAATTCGTTTCGAGGCGGGCAGACCGAACTGCTCGTGGCGACAGATGTCGCGGCGCGTGGGCTGGATATTCCCTCCGTATCGCATGTGGTGAACTACGATTTACCGACGTCTCCGGAAGGCTATGTCCACCGGATCGGACGGACCGGGCGGGCCGGACGTGAGGGGGCGGCGATCACCGTCATCGACCCGCGCGAGCAGCGGCTGTTGTGGAACATCGAGCAGCTGACAAAAGCCAAAATTGTCGTGACGCCGGTGCCGACCGTCGCCGATCTTCGCACGAAGCGGCTGGCACGAACCAAGAGCGCGATTGAAGAGGTGCTCGCAGTCGGCGACTTGGATCTGTTTCGGGCCGTGACCGCGGGACTTGCCGATCAGGGAGATCCCCTGGATGTGGCAGCGGCAGCTATGAAACTGGTCTTTCGCATGCAGGGTGGGGAGCGGAAGGAAATCGATATCCCAGCTGTGTCAAGCAGGCAGCCGGAGCGACCATCGATGGCGCGCCGTCCCATGGGAGATCCTCGTGGGAGGGCGAGTAGCCCGATGCCGAGAGAGGGACAGGGCAGACCGTTCAACCAGACTGGTCGTGGCGGACGAACGGCGGGGATGGCGAAGATCTATATCGGTGCAGGTCGAGAGGCAGGGATTAGGCCGGGCGACCTCGTTGGGGCGATTGCCAACGAGGCAGGACTCAATTCGAATGCGATCGGCGCGGTCGAAGTGATGGACCGATTCTCATTGGTGGAAGTGCCGGAAGTGTTGGCTCGGGAGGTCATCGAAACCCTCAGCCGGACCAGGATCAAGGGGCAGAAGGTGGGGGTGCGATTGTTTCTGGAGCAGCCAAGAGGGGGAGGAAGGGCGTAGCCAGGTGTCCTTTTTGCTCGCATCGAACGCGCACGATAGGAATGTGCTCGTTCGATGCGCGCAGTCAAGGACAACCTGGCTACGCCCTTTATCAGTGAAAAGTAAGAGAGCGAATCGAAGGCCCTCGCCTGGGCTAGTGGCACGTCTCGGGAAATCGATTGTGAAGCAATCGGAGGGTGTGGCGGGTGAAAAATGTTTGCCAGTGGGTGGGCGGGTGAGAATGTCGCGCGCAGTCAAGGGCAGTCTGGCTACACCCTCTGTGAGAGACAGGTGAGGGATGTGCGCGGGGAGGACCATGAGCCGCCTCTTGTGAGACAACAAGGAAGGCTGGAAGGACGATCGGACAGATGGTCCACTGCGTGAACTATTGAATCAGGAGGAGGTGACGGGCGAACAGCAGTTGCGACAAGGAGTCGGCAGCAATCCACGATATCCTCTTCCTGTCAGGTCATCGCATATTCATCCTACGCAATCAGTCCTCATTGTTCACACATCCCATGGAGGAACATGGAAGAAGAAGTCATGAGCGGCAACCAAGCCAATTCCATGCTGCGGCTTATGAGCCTGATGTTCAGAGCCCATCCTTGGCATGGGGTCCATATCGGAGACCAGGCCCCGGAGGTGGTGACGGCCTATATTGAAATCGTGCCGACCGACACGGTGAAATACGAAGTCGATAAGGTGAGCGGTTTTCTCAAGGTGGATCGCCCGCAGCGATTCTCGAATTATTGTCCCGTCTATTACGGACTGGTTCCACAAACCCACTGCGGTGACGGAGTTGCGGCCTTGTTTTCCGCAAGGGCCAAGCGTACGGGTGTCGTGGGGGATGGCGATCCACTCGATATCTGTGTCCTCACGGAGAAGACCATTCCGCACAGCGACATTCTTCTCACGGCTCTGCCCATCGGTGGCCTCAGCATGGCGGACGGTGGCGAAGCGGACGACAAGATCATTGCCGTCATGAAAGACGATGCGACGTATGGAGGCTATACCGATATCAGTCAGGTTCCGCTGGCCCTCCTCGATCGTCTACAGCACTATTTCCTGACCTATAAGAGTGCGCCTGGCAGCATCCACGATAAAGTCGAAATTACCAGTATCTACGGTCGAGAAGAAGCCTTAGAGGTGATCCGCACCAGCCATCGGGATTACAAGGCGAAATTCCCTGAATTGGAAATGCGGTGGGGGAACGGCAAGGGCTAGCCGGCTGTCCTGTTTGTTCGCAGAACAGAGGAGGGGATGGAACCTGATGATCTTCTGTGCTCGCGCAACGCGCTCGGGCTCGTCTGTCTGGTTGGCCGGTCTTTCTGGTCTGTCTGGTTCTTCTGGATGAATTTCTAGTCCGATCAACCAGATAGACGAGATAGACGAGATAGACCAGATGAACCAGCATTCGTTCGAGGTACGCAGGACAGGCTGGCTTGGCTGCACCTTCCTTGAGAGGGTAGCGGAGAATGTGCGATGAGATCTGCTTCTGTGCAAGAGAGAAATATGACACGATGGTACACATAAAATTGCGGCTTGGCATGGTTGCTCTCGGTCTATTCCTTCTCGCTCCCTGGCCGAGTCAGGCGGAGGAGATCCGCTTGAACAGCATCGGAATACGAGGAGGTGTCAGCGGGAGCTCTCCTATCGGAGAAAAAGAAGCGGAATACTTTCATCAGTATGACCTGATGGCGAACTGGTCAATGCCCTGGGGGTGGTACTCCGAGTCGGGATGGGGCGTCGGCACACGATTGATGGGAAGTCTTGGCGCCGTGACTACGTCGGGGGATACGGCGTTCATTAGCACGGTCGTTCCAGGGGTGGTGTTCGAGAAGAAAGACGGTTGGCTTTCGCTGGAAGTCGGAGGGGGCGCCGCGCTCCTCAGCCAACACCGCTTCCCCAATCAGGACATCGGAGGCCTATTCCAGTTTGTATGGGATACAGCGGTCAGAGCGAGGGTCTATCGAGGAATCGGCGTGGGCTATTGGTTTCACCACATGTCGGATGCCCATCTCTATGGGAGCAACGTCCATGGATTCGATTTGCACATGATCGAGGTCAGCTATCGGTTTTGATGGGCTGCCTTTTCTCTCTCGCCGTCCGTTCTTCATCGCCATTGGAAAAGCCTACAACGGTGAACGTGTATGCTCGGACAAAGCGTCCGCGCGCTGGTCCAATCATCACGAGGTTGAGGGAGAGAAAACAGTATTTGCGTGGAGTCATGCGTGATTTCCGCTATGCTCTCTTCTCAGGTCTTCGCGCCGACCTCCCACGCGCCTACCGCTCATTTCACGAGAAATACAAGGGAAGAATCGCAGGGTCGATGTCACTCGGCATGACTGATTGCTATTCTAGATTGAGGGGGTATTGATGGTACGAAGGGTTTTGCAAGCAGCTACGATCGGTTGTGCGCTGTTCCTTCTCGCTCCCTGTCTCAGTCAGGCGGAGGAGATCCGCTTGAACAGCATCGGAATACGAGGAGGTGTCAGCGGGATCTCTCCTATCGAAGACAAGGAAGCGCAATACTTTCATCAGTACGACCTGATGGCGAACTGGTCGCTTCCCTGGGGCTGGTACACCGAGTCTGGGTGGGGCGTCGGTACACGATTGATGGGAAGTGTCGGCGCCCTGACGGCATCGGGGGATACGGCGTTCATCGGCACGGTCGTTCCAGGGGTGGTGTTTGAGAAGAAAGACGGTTGGCTTTCATTGGAAGTCGGAGGGGGCGCCGCGCTCCTCAGCCAGAGCCAATTCCCCAATCAGGACAGCGGGGGCCTCTTCCAGTTTGTATGGGATACAGCAGTCAGAGCGAAGGTCTATCGAGGAATCGGTCTGGGCTATTGGTTTCACCATATGTCGGATGCCAGTCTCTATGGGAGCAACGTGCTTGGGTTCGATTTGCACATGATCGAGGTCAGCTATCGGTTTTGAGGGGCTGCCTTTTCTCTCAATCGGCGCGCTTTTTTCAGCGCAATGGCACACGGCTTCAACCGTGAACGTGTATGCGTGGACAGAGGGGCCGCGCGCGGGTCCAATCATCACGAGGTCGAGGGCGAAAAAAACAGTATTTGCGTGGAGTCATGTGTGATTTCCGCTATGCTTTCCTCTCAGGTCTTCACGCCGACCTCCCACGCGCATATCGCTCATTTCACGAGAAAGACAAGGGAAGAACCGCAGGGTCAATGTCACTCGGCATGATTGATTTCTATTCTAAATTGAGGGGGCATTGATGGTACGAAGGGCTTTGCAGGCAGCTACGATCGGATTTACGCTGTTCCTTCTCGCTCCCTGTCTGAGTCAGGCGGAGGAGATCCGCTTGAACAGCATCGGGGTGCGTGGCGGGCCTACCGGAGGCTCTCCCATCGGAAAGCTTGAGACACAATATTTCAAGCAGTATGACGTGATGGCGAACTGGTCAATGCCCTGGGGCTGGTACTCCGAGTCGGGATGGGGAGTCGGCACACGATTGATGGGAAGTCTTGGGGCCCTGACTGCATCGGGGGATACCGCATTTGTCAGTACCCTGGTCCCAGGAATTGTATTCGGGAAGAAGGATGGCTGGGTGTCTTTGGAAGTTGGAGGGGGAGGGGCGCTCCTCAGTCAACAGCAGTTCGCGCAGCAGAACATAGGGGGCTTGTTCCAGCTGGTATGGGATGCCGCAATCAGAACGAAGGTCTATGGAGGAATCGGCGTGGGCTATTGGTTCCATCACATGTCCGATGCCGGCATGTATGGAAAAGATGCCCATGGAGCGGATTTTCATATGATCGAGGTCAGTTACCGCTTTTAATCCTGTCCCTTCTCCTCCTCCTATCCTGTTCATCGAAAGAAACACCGGACTTGCGTGAGACGGTTATCCTGCTTTCTTCATCTGTTCCATGACGACCGAGTGGGGATGGGGGATGATGTCGACTCCGTTCCTGCCTTTGGTTTTGACCCGATAGAGGGCGTAGTCGGCCATCTTGTGCAACAATTCAGAACTCAATGGATGCTCGGAGGACCAGATTGTCGCGCCGATACTCACCGTGACAGTGAGCTGGCCGCTTGGTGTGTCAAAGGGCATGTCGCTGATAACCGACCGAAACCGTTCGGCGCACTCGCGTAATGCGTTCAGATCGCAATTAGGCACGATGATCAAGAATTCTTCTCCCCCAACGCGCCCGACGTGATCGTACTTGCGCGCAGTCTCACGCAGCCGCTGCGCGGTTTCTAGCAGGACGGTATCGCCAACCGGGTGGCCATAGGTATCGTTGACCCGTTTGAAATGGTCGAGGTCTGCGATGAGGACTCCCAGCGGTTGCCGGCTTCGCTCGGCTCTGGCGAGTTCCTGCGTCAACATCATGAGCGTCGTTGAATGATTCAACAGCCCGGTCAAGGAGTCGTGGCTCGCCTGGTCCTTGGAATCCTGGAGGAGTTGTAGATTCTGAATCGCCGTGCCGACCTGAGAGGCGAGGGTGAGCACAATCTGTTCGTCGAGATCGCTGAAGTCCTCCGCGAGACCCTGAGGCGTCGCTTTGTTGGCGAGGGACAAGTGGCCGAAGGATTGGTCGTGGCATCGAATCGATACGCCGAGAAACGACGTCGTGGGGGCATGATCCATGGGAAGTCCGCCGGCGGCCCAGTGCGCGGTGAGATGAGCCTGGCGGAGGACCGCGACTCCTTGTCCAAGGGCTTCGCGCGACACCTGATCGAATGGAAGGCGTCGAAGGGCCTGGGCCGCTGTCTCATCGACTCCATCGGTCAAGAATTGTATCGCCGCGCGTGTCGTACCGCCGTACAGCCTTAAGACGGCATAGCGCGCGCCGGTGCTTTCCTTCGCGAGCAGGAGGAGTTGCCGAAGCAATTCGTCGAGATTCTGCTGGGCGGCTAACTTCTGTGCGGCATCGATCAACGCATGGAGCGCTTCTGTCCGTTTTGTTAGCGCCATTTCGGCGTGGGAGGCTCGCTGGAATTCCCGTTTCGTAAAGTTCCATTCTGCGTGAAGAGTCTTGATCATCCCCAGCACCAGAAGCATTAACGGAAGGAGAATCAATAGGGCCAGGATCGACAGTTCCCGAAGGAACGACCGCATGGGGGCGAGGATGTCGTTCCGGTCTACCTGGATCACGATACCCCAATGTTGGGCCGGATCGGTGTGGGCGATGGGAAGCGGCGCATAGGCGGTCACGACGGAGATCCCTCGACGAAGATGCGTTTCTTCGATGAAGCCCTCCCTATGGAGGTCTACGAGTGCGGCCGAAGGGAGGCCGAGCTGTGTGAGGTTGTCGTCCTCCCGCCGCGTCGAATCGGCGATCGGGTCTCCCTTCTCGTCGATGACGTGATATTCGATATGCGACGTGTCTATCCCTTCGGACTGCTTGAGCCCCTGGATGGTCTCGTCGAGAATGCTTATCAAGGCGGGGACATCCACAATCGCCGCGATTGCCCCGAGAAACTGTCCGTCTGGGCTGCGTAGCGGAGCGATCACTGTGATCGCCGACGTTCCTTCGAATTGCTCACTCGCCTGCGCATTCAGAACCCTGGCGTCGGTGAGTGTGCGCGCCAGTTGAAACCAGAGTCGTTGACTCTGGTCCTGGGAGAGGCTCAACGGATCTGTCGCCGCAACGATCTTCCCCTGCGAGTCGGTGATGCCGATCCATCGATAGGCCGAGTGGGCCTGCGCTAGTGTGCGGAGAGAGATCGTCAGCGCCTCGTGGTCTTGACTGTGGACCATCGGAGTGGAGGAGAGCACCTGGATATCGCGGTATCGCTCCAGGATCCGCATATCCAATTTGCCGGCGGCATCCGACGCCGCTTGTACCAGGCGCTGGCCGCTGGATTGGATGAGTCCACGCTGGACCCTGTAGGCAGTCCACCCAAGACAGAGCAGCGTCACCAGGGTGATGATGGCGGCTGTGAAGACAATCCACCTGATGGGACGATCGCGCATCCACGTCGGGAATCGGTCTGTTGTGATGGAGATGAGCGGCGGCGCATTCCCGCGAACGGGGAGAACCCTGGAGGGGGGAGGGATCGTGGCGCTGGGGGTCTGTTTCGTCATGGACGTCACACGGCGTTGGCGCATGAAACTGGTCACTGTAGGGTATGGCCAGGATGATTATACGGCAAGGAAGAGGTGAAGCAAGAAAAGCGCGGTTTTCCGCGGAGTTCTATTGCCTATTTGGCGAATGAACACAGGGTGATACGTAGGTATTCTTGGTCGCTGGCTGGAGAGAAAGAGCGACTGCAGCAATTTCTCACGCACATTGCGGAGTCGTTGATGTCATACAGATCGAAAGGAGAGGTAGGCTCCCCACATATGGGATGGCGTCGCTGGCGATCGCAACGAGCCCTGACGAGCGCGGCTTGCCGAAGCACCGTCTGAGGCCGCTGCAATCGGGGATCGACCGGACCACCTGTTTTGTGCGAGAAGTATCTATGTACTGGCATCTGTGCGCGAGTCACGCCCTGTTCGTCGTGAGAGTGCCCCTATTGTCCCAACAATGATGATGATGATGATGGAAAAGGAGCTGCGGTGACCCTGTCTCCCTGGACGGCCAAGCTGCGCGAGTGGCAGTCTCGCGCCGTGTCCGGCGTCCTCACCCATACGTTGCCAGATTTTCTTGCCATGGCGACGCCTGCGGCAGGGAAAACTCGCTTTGCGCTGAAGATTGCCCATCAGTACTTGGCCGATCGAGTGGCCGTCCGTGTCCTCGTGATCTGCCCGACGAATCATCTGCGCACACAATGGGCGACCGCTGCCGGTCTGGTGGGCGTTCAGCTGGATCCGGCGCTGACGAACGAGCAGGCCATCGAAGCCCGCGATTTCCATGGCGCCGTCGTGACCTATCAACAAGTCTGTCTCGCACCGGACGTCTTTCGGCGCGCCTGCCGGAGCCGACCCACGCTGCTCATCTTCGACGAATTGCACCACGCAGGCGAGGGAAAGGATTGGGGCAATGCCCTACGGGAAGCGTTTGAAGAGGCGGTCTTTCGCTTGGCGCTGTCGGGCACTCCCTTTCGCTCCGATAACAATCCGATCCCCTTCGTGCGCTATGAGCAGGGCGAAAGCCAGGCTGATTTCACGTACGGCTATGCTGAAGCGATTCGCGAGAACGTCTGCCGCCCAATTCTCTTTCCAAGTTACGAGGGAGAACTGGCGTGGCTCTCAGAGGGTCGTGAACATCGGGCAACCTTCGAGGATGGACTCACCTTCGAGTTGCAGCGGGAACGACTCAAGACGGCACTGTTGCAAGATAGCTGGCTGGGTCCTGTCATCACGGATGCCCATGCTGAATTACGCCGGCTGCGCAAGCAGGAACAGCCGGATGCCGGCGGCCTTATCGTCGCGATGAATCAGGACCATGCTCGGCAGGTCGCGGAACTGGTGGGGCGTATCACGGGCAGCCGTGCCCATGTGGCCATATCGGACGATCCGTCTGCCTCGAAGACGATCGCCGCCTTCGCGCAGCATAAGACTCAGCAATGGCTCGTCGCGGTGAATATGGTGAGCGAAGGCGTCGATATTCCGAGACTTCGTGTCGGCGTCTACGCCACCAACGTCCTGACCGAGATGTATTTCCGCCAAGTGGTCGGGCGATTCGTCCGAATGCAGGAGGGGATGCCGAAACCGCAGCGGGCCTGGCTGTACCTACCGAAAGATGCCACGCTCGTCCACTACGCCAAACGGATTAAGGCTGAACGCGACCATGTGTTGGAAGAGATCATGCCCTCAGTGCAGCGCACATTGTTCGGTACGGCTGCCACGTCGCTGAAAGAGTACATGCCCCTGCACGGGGTGGCCAGGTTGGATGCCTTGATCGGTGGAGAAGAGGCGGAGTCAGCCGGCGAGGGAACGGGCGTCGTAGCGCCGATCGTGCCGCTCCATGACAAGAAGAACGAATTGCGAGACCAGCATCGCGCGCTCGTCGGCAGCGTATCGCGGAAGACCGGTATCGATCATCGCCGACTCAATGCAGAACTTATCAAGCGAACCGGTGGCAAGGTCGATCAGGCGACCGTCGCGCAATTGGCGCGCCGCATCGCGCTGCTGGAGAAGTGGCGGGATACAGGCTTTGACGGCGACAGGCCGTGAATCTCATTCCTGCGTATCTACCCGTCTCGCTCACCTTTCCTTATCGACAAGGCACCCCCTCCCTATCCCAGATCGTTCGCGCTGTGCGGCCATGCTTTGCTGGTCGACTGGAGTGAGTGGGACGATCAACGACGCCGTTGGTTCCTGATGTTGAACGTCACCGGTACGATCACCGAACTGGCCCCAGTGGCACTGATGATGATACTGCCCGTGTATGTTCCGACGGCCAAGCTACCAGTCGATACACTCACCGTCACCACGGCATTACCGGTTCCAGAGGCCTGACCCAGCAGCGTCAGCAATGTCAACCATGGGGCATTGTCGATGGCGGCCCAGGTGAGGGTATCACCCCCTATATTGCTGATGCTCAGGGTCTGGGTTGCGGGGTTAGCGCCGCCCTGTCTCGCAGTGAAGGAGAGACTCGTCGGACTCACCCCGATGGCTGGTGGCACTGAGGCAGTCGCAACGGTAAATTGCACTGGCACGGTAACCGGGTTAGCCCCAGTGGCATTCAATGTTACCGTGGCACTATAGCTTCCTGCGGTTAAGGCGGCTGTGGTCACTGTCAGCGTCACGGCTCCGTCCCCGGTTCCCGAAGGCGGACTGAGCGTCAACCAAGAGACATTGTCGGTGGCGGTCCAGCTGAGCGTACCGTCCCCCGTGTTGCTGATGCTCACGGTTTGGGTTGCGGGGTTGGCGCCCCCTTGTGTCCCAGCGAAGGAGAGACTCGCCGGACTCGCTCCGATGGCCGGCGGCACGACTGGTGGCGGCGGCGGTGGGATCCCTTCCTGCACAGTCACACTGGCCCGCCCGATTTCACTGGCGGTGCCTTGCAGGTAAAACACGAATTCAACCGTATGCGAGCCAGTGCCGAATAGCCCCGTTGTGGCGGTGGTGCCGTTGTCACTCGGGAAGCCATAGGGTGTGGTGTTTTCGGTATGATGCTCGACTCCATCCAAGCGCACCGTTGCCATGACATCCCGTAAATCGGTCGTGGAACCCTCCACGCCCCACGGGCCGGTGGCAGGATCGCCCACGACCTTCAGACTCACCGCAGGCGGCGGCGGTGGTGGAGGGACTCCGGCTGGCGTGAAGGTGGCGAGGTTGCTTGCGACAGAGGCATTGTTGGCAAGATCATAGGCCGTAAGAAAGTAGTACTGAGTCGTGGCCGGCGTCCCGATATTGAAACTTGCGACTGTTCCTAATGTGATGAGCAGAGACGCATTGCCAGACGATAGGGTGCAGGGTTGCAAATTGCATTGATAGACACGATATCCCGCCAGATCCGGTTCACTGCCGGCTGTCCACGTCAACGTGGCGCCCCAGACAGTGCTGGACCACAATATGATTATGCCCGCGATGGCTCTTGCCCAGTTCATACGGATGCCCTCTTTTCTTTTCACCTGCAGTGAGCAGACCATTCCAGGAGAAAGCGATCTCTCATACGCAGGTGTCTCTGTCGGATTGTTCAGCGGACTCGGTCATCCAAGCAGTCTGCTGACTGTAAGGCGGAAGTTTCCACGACCGCCTGCAGCCGGCACGTCCCTGAGTCCTGAGCGTTGCACAACATCGCGCTAGGAGCGATCGATGAGGTGAGCTACTCATCTCATCACTGTGGTCACCACGCAATACTCATGCCGTTGCGGATCGGTAGGGTCACTGCAAAAAACCTTGAAATAACCGGTGTAGGGAGAGAGGAGCGATGGTCACGAGTAGGGAAGTTGTAGGGGACAAGAGAAGAAAAATGGCAATACGTATATTTATTGAGAGGATAGAGAATGTATTCGTTTACCTACAGGTAGGACAAGAAGGAACGGCAATGAAAAGCGAACCCATGTGAATCAGCTGGATGCTGATCTGTGAGGTTTGCTCATATATTTGTTTGAATCAGGCTACGCAGGTAACCTGAAACATGGATCAGCGAGATGATCGACCTAACCCGCATTATTCATGAGCACTTCTGCTGCAATTGCCGATTCGCTGCTCTTGGGCGTGACGCGTCTTCGATGCGTGAAACGTCGTTCGTGAAGCGTATTTCGTTCCGGAGCCTGGCGCTTCATGTTTCGCACCTGCTTCCAGCGCTTCACGCTTCACGAGATACGCCCTTCGACGGGCTCAGGGCGTCCCGAGCCTGTCGAGGGACGCTTCACTCTCTGCTGTGCTTCACGAGGAACGCGCTGTCGGGCGATTTCGTCCCTTGACTGTGCTCGGGACCCTGAGCTTTGTCGAAGGGCGACGAACTGTCATGAATAATGCGGGCTAAAGTGGGATTAACCCTGTATCGATGTGTCGATGAGTAGAGCGGTGGATCGACTCTGTCGTGTAGGTTCCTCTCTATTCAATCTCTTCCCGCAACTGAAACTTGAGGGAGGGATACTCTTTCATGCAATAGGCGAGCAGCCGTTCGGAGCCGAAAAGCATCACCATGCGGCCGTCCCGGTCCACGAGCCGGCGCGTATCCTGTGGCCAGTAGATACGAGCGATCGCGTCGGGATCGCCTGTCACCCAGCGAGCCAGGGAAAAGGGCATCCGCTCGACAAGGGTTTTCACCCCATATTCGCTTTCGAGCCGCGAGGCGACGACATCGAATTGGAGTTCTCCCACTGCAGCCAAGACCGGCTCTCGGCGTACATGATCGGGTGAATAGAACACCTGCATGACCCCTTCTTCTTCGAGCTGCTGGAGTCCCTTTTGAAACTGTTTCTGCTTGGTCAGGTCCTGGCTTCGAAGCACGCCGAAACATTCAGGGGGAAAGAGCGGGATCGCATCGAAGGAGCGAGGACTGCCTGAGCAGAGTGTGTCGCCGATGGCAAAGAGGCCTGGGTTGACGAATCCCACGACATCGCCTGGGTAGGCCTCCTCAATCGTTTCTCGGTCACGGCCGAAGAGGCGGTGCGGTCGTGTCATTCTGATCTTGCGGTCTAGCCGTGCATGATGGACCATCATGTCCTTCTCGAATCGACCCGAGACAATACGTAAAAATGCCATTCTATCGCGATGTTGCGGGTCCATATTCGCCTGAATCTTGAACACAAAACCGGAGAATGTTTCGTCCGTCGGCTGCACCAGCCCTTCCGCGGTCATACGTGGGCTCGGCGGAGGCGCGAGCCGAAGGAATCCGTTCAAAAATGGTTCGACGCCGAAGTTGGTGAGGGCGCTCCCGAAGAAGACCGGCGTCAGTTGGCCTGCGAGAAAGCGGTCGCGATCGAATGTCGTGCCGGCGCCGATCAAGAGGGCAATGTCGTCCTGCAATGGACCATAAGCCTCACCGAGCGTCTCAGCCAAGCTCGGGTGGGGAAAGGTCTCCACGCGCATGGGCGCCCGTTTCTGGTTATGGAGCGTCCGTTGGAAGAACAAGACTTGGGGGTCTTGAAGATCGTAGAGTCCCAGAAATCCAGCCCCTTCCCCGATGGGCCAATTGAACGGAACCGCCGTCATGCCCAAGGTCTGTTCGATGTCTTCAAGGAGTTCGAAGGGATCGCGGCCAGGCTGATCCATCTTATTAATGAAGGTCATGATCGGAATATGGCGTTTGCGGCAGACGGCAAAGAGTTTCTTGGTCTGAGGCTCAATGCCCTTGGCGCTGTCGAGCACCATGACCGCGCTATCCACGGCCATGAGGGTGCGGTAGGTGTCTTCGCTGAAATCCTGGTGGCCCGGCGTATCGAGCAGATTCACCCGCACACCCTGATAGTCGAACTGGAGGGCGGTGGAGGTGATGGAAATGCCGCGCGCTTGCTCCAGTTCCATCCAGTCCGATTTGGACGCACGCTGATGGGACCTTGCATGCACCGCGCCAGCCAAATGCACTGCGCCGGCATAGAGCAGGAGCTTCTCAGTCAGCGTGGTTTTCCCTGCGTCCGGGTGCGAAATAATGGCAAAGGTGCGTCGCCTGGCGACTTCTCGCGCCAACTCATCGGACGACGGCTTCTCAATCGGCAACGACATAGAGGTTCCTTCTTTTGTCCAAGGCACTAGCAGGATGCTGAAAAAGTCGACTTTCTCACCCGCCCGACCCCGGCGAGCCGAGACGCGCCCTTTCCCATGCGGCGTTCTCGCCTCGAGCGCATCCTCAACGTAGCCCACTTGGAGAACAAGCTGTCTTGGCAGCTTGGGGTGGGCGGGTGAGAAATGCTACGCCTCCGGTGCTTCCATCGGCTGCGGCCTTGCGGGACGGCCTTTTTGAGCATCCTGAGACGATTCAGTTCCCAACACCATGCGGAATGCGTAACCATATTTTCCATATACACCGAGCGTATCCGCAGCCTGCTGGGGTATGGGAGCTATGTTTTAGCATCTGGCAGGGGAGAAAACTACCGACGTTCGCGCGGCCCTTCCCCTTGGGGACTTTCACGTTGGAGTTGCGCTGGCCCGTCGGTCTCCTATGCCCGCGTAGCGCGCGGTCTCGGACGAAGGGGAAGGGTAGCCAGCCGTCCTTCTTGCTCGCGGAACGCGCACGGGTTTGTCTGTCTGGTTGGCTGGTCTTTCTGGTCTATCTGGTTCTTCTGGATGAATTTCCGGTCCGGCCAACCAGACAGACGAGATAGACCAGATGGACCGGCCTTCGTTGGACGCGCGCAGTGGGAGACCAATCAGGCCACCCTCTTGAGGAGATAGATAAGGAGACTGAGAAGGGAGCGGTCAGACCATCCTTCTTGCTCGCGGAACGCGCGCCCTGAGAAGGATGGGAGGCGAGAAAACCGGCACAGTCTCTGTGCTCGCAGAGGCTCCACGGTAACACAGCGGTCCCTCGATGCGCGCAGTAGAGGCCACGCTAGCCCACTCGCTGAGTATGGGCATGTGAGGACACATTCATGACGTCCGCACGTAGACCAACATGGGTGCCCGTCCAAGAGTGGGAACGCACGCGAGCTTGGACGTATCGTTTAGATGGATGATGCTCGGTCGATGCGCGCCGTGGCCTGCCGCTGTCGTGCAGCAGAGCGGTTGCCCTATGCGTCACCGTACGCCAGACGTGATGTGACTCCGGGAAGAGGGTTTACTTTCCTTGGCGCATTTGATCGAGGGCCTTGACCATGGTCAGGACGCGCGCCCGCCCTTCCTCGGAAATCTCAGTGAACTGGATTCCCATCCCTGCAAAGAACACATAATGCTCATCCTTAGGCCTAATCCAGGCCACTTTGCCTTGCGCCTTGATCGGCTTGCCCGAATCTTCAGGCAGGATCAGTTCCAGTTCGAGCGTACTCCCTACCTCCGGCGGCAGTTGGGTCTCGATGAAGAGCCCGCCTCCGCCGACCTCGCAGGTGATGCTCTCGAAGTGTGTGTTGTCCGGTGTCGAATAGCGTACCTTCGCCGCAAGACGACTGCGGGGGAAATCTCGGAGCGCTCGATGGGATCGGGCCTCTTTCACAGAGCTCTGAATCAAATCGATCACGGCTTCCCACGGCACCGACCCTAGCGGTTCGCCTCGTGAGCCCAGCAGTGTTATTGTTTCGGCCTCGCTGTCCAGCCTCATGGCTTTTCCTCGGTGTCGTGATGAGAATTTAAGGGGCAGCTCGATCATGGTTCTCCCTTCGGCAGAATGCTGAAACAGTTGATGCACCCAACTTAGGAGCCTGTCCGACATTGACCGTTCTACTACGGCGAACGATCCGCGACCATCTGCGTCGTGCTCGGCCTGAAAAAATCCTCAACGTACTCCAGCGAATACGCCTCCGGTTTTTCCGGGCCTGCGGCCTCGCATCTGGCCGCGCCTCCTTCGCCTCGTTACGAAGGCAATGTCGGACAGGCTCCTTGCCCGCATGATTCACGAACGCTTCTGCTGCAATCGCCGGTCCGCTGCTACGACAAGCCTTCGGCCGGCGGGCTCGCCCCTTGTACCCTCACCGTACTGCATACGTACAATTCAGATCTTCAGGGTTCCGCGCACCTGTCCTACTTGGCAACTACGCGATGTCTGGATGAACCGTCATGCATGACGCTCCCAGCAGCAGCCTACTTCGCCGAAGTAGCCACTTCGGCTACGAAGGCCGGAAGTTGCGGTGGATTCGGCGAAGGAGAATAAGATGGGCTGACGGTATTGGAGCAATGTTTTAACATCCTGGCAGAGGAGAAAACTACAGAGGGGGAGTAGCCAGTCGTCCTTCTTGCTCGCGGAACGCGCACGATGAAGGGGATGGAGGCTGATGATCCTCTGTGCCCGCGCAATGCTCGCCCTGAGAAGGATGAGACGCGAGAAAACTGAGACAGTCTCTGTCCTTGCAGAGGCCCCACGATCACGCAGTGGTCCCTCGATGTGCACAATGGTTGTGGCGTGTCCGCGCCCGCCAACCTGACCTGTTTGCCCATTGGGCGCCGGCGTCACCGGTTGGACGATAGGAGCCGGATGAATCGAGAGGTTCACGTCCGGTTCTGGGAGGGCCTGGCGGTGAGATTTCGCTGGGCACTCACCTTGTTTGGTGATCGGGTGAACGACGTGGGTGTGGTAACAGTTTTCGAGAATTTCCGCGAGTTCAGCCTGCCGGGAAGTTGATCGCTGCCTTCTTCTCCCACTACACATCGAGTACCATCATGATGCGCCGTCGAGTCGCAAGAGCCGAAGCGTGGCGAATCGTTAAGGGGAGAGGCTTGTAGGCTCTTCTACAGTTCCCTCTAGGGCGGCCTGGTTTACTCCCTCACCGCGCGCGCCCAACGAATGCTGGTTCATCTGGTCTATTTCGTCTATCTGGTTTGTCTGGTTGATCGGACTGGAAATTCATCCAGAAGAACCAGGCAGACCAGAAAGACCAGCCAACCAGACAGACGAGCCCGAGCGCGTTGCGCGAGCGAGGGGAGTAATCAGGCCTCCCGCTCCATCTCCCCGAGTTGACGCCATCTACAGAACGACGTAGGTTGTTGCCGGCACTTGAACCACATATGGAGGAATCACCATGGGACTTCAACCGTTACAGGATTGGGCACTGATCGAACCGTCAGAGGCTAAGGGAAAGACCACCGGGGGGTTGATCATCCCCGACACGGCTCAGGAAAAGCCTGTAGAAGGAACGGTCTTGGCCGTCGGGAAGGGGCGCTGGGAAATACCGGAAACGAAGTCGGGCAAAAAACCGAACGGGAAAGAGGCCAAAGAGGAAAAGGTCTTCAAGCCTACGGTCCTCAAACCGGGCGACCAGGTCCTCTATGAAAAATACGGAACGACGGAAGTTGATCTGGACGGTAAGGAACTCGTTCTCGTCCGCGAATCCGATGTCCTGTGCCTGGTGGGATAAGGAGACACAGAGAAGGTCGAGTGGTTCGGTTGACGCCTGTGCCGCTGGGCCTGGGATACGAGAGGTTTCGCGGCTTCGAAATTGTGACGGCATGGATTGATGCCGCAATCGGAAGGACATTGTGACAATTCTCACTTGAATTGGGTTACGTACCCCGTTATATTCGCGCTCTAGTCACTGGGAGGAACCCCGATGAGACGCATCCCTATCTTCATCGCGCTTGTGCTACTCCTGTCCGTCGGGTGCGCCACACCACCAGAAGTCAAACAGGCGTTGGTCGCAAAGGATCAGGCCTATGCCGAGAATGAGCGGTTGATGCAGCAATATCGGGAGCTGGTCAGCAATGTGACCGCCCGGCATCAACTGTGGTATCGCTATGTCCAGACTCGTTTGAAATTGAATCTGGCGCTGCAATGGGCCACCACCAATCCCAAAGTGACCGGCGTTCCTGATGCCGATTTGACCAAAGACGATGCGGATTTGCTTGGCCCTGAGGTCATCACCGCCATCAATGACATACGACTCAAACAACTGCCCGAGCGAAAAGATCGCACTGGGCAGACGGTGTTTCTTGCAGGCACAGGGGACATGACGAATCTCGTACAAAAACTTCCTGAACTCATCGCGCGAATTGAGCAACGCGTCGCAACGGATTCACAGGCGTCATCCACGGTAGACCTCACGGCGTTCGATCATTACCGAACCAATGTCGAGGCGCTCCGCCGCATCAATGGTGTGATCAAACAGTACTTGGATATCGATGTCACGCTGCCCCAAGGCGATGTGCAGTCGCTCGCCGACTCGTTGCGAGCGATAGGCCGATAATATGGGTCGATGCCCTCTGTAAGGAGACCGGTATGATCGCTCGACGACTCTCAATCCTCTGTATGGGCCTCATCGTCGTGAACGCCGTGGGTTGTCACTCGATTCACAGCGGCGCGGTACGCGATCTCATTCACGTAGAAGGCACCAAAATTGATGCGGCGCAGACGAACATCGATCTGTTCCAGAATGAAACGGAAGCACGCATCAAGTTTTTAGAACAGGCGCGCAGCTTGTTGCACGAAAGTTTCAAGTCGCTGCAGATGCAGGAAGCCAAGCACCGATTCATCTTCTCCTCCTTTCGCAATATCGCCACAAAGAAAGGCGACGACGCCTTCGCCGCCGCCTATTTAGTCGGCCAGATCTACATGGCTGACGTTGGGATGGAACAGGCGGTGTGGAATCAATTCGAAGAAGACTACTGCGGCTTACGCGATACAGCCAATGCGCTGAACGACTCCTGGAAACGGACCGGGGCGCTCCATGCTCAGATGAAGACCTTTGCCGACAAGACGGCTCTCGGTTCCATCGACCCGGAGTTTGTGGCCGCCTTGATCGGTCAGGCTCCGGGACAATCCGGTCGCATCATGGAGATCTTGGACCATTCGCGGACGCTCAATGATGCATTGGAGGAAGTGGTGGGTGCGCGCATCCTACGCGTGAGAGGTCTGGACCGTGCCCATACCTTCACGAACGACTTGGTCGACCTTCTGGATAAACTCAAAAAAGACGACGGGCAATAGGGGAGGCCACCATGAACTTGAGTATTCAAGGAGTCGTCGGTTTTTTGCAGGACAATGACACGCTTATCAAACAGCTGATGGAAACTGCTGAGGGTGCGACTCAGGAGATTACCGAGTTGGCCGGCCGTGTCGATCAGGCTCGTGGAGAAGCCAAGCAGCTGGTTGATCGATTGGGTGCAGCAGAATTTGCTGTCGGGAGGCAGGACGAAACGAAGGTTCGCCAGAAGGCGCTTCTGGAAGCGGTCGCTGCCTTGCGAAAGAAGTTCGAAACCTACAAGAATGATCCCCTCAGACGCGGCATTTACGCCGGGGAGATGTCCAATATCTACGTGCAGCTCGCGAACACCTTTAATCATGAGACCATCGCGCAGATCGTCCCCTTTAGCAGAGATGAGATCTCAACCTATAAGGATCTCATGAAGCAGGCCATTCTCGATGCGGCCTCAAGGAAAAAACGGGCTGCCGTCATCAAGGCTGCCGTTCAAATTTCTAAACTCGCCATTGGGATTGCCGGGAAGCTGGCGGTGTGAGCCTGTGAGACACCGAGCGAATCGGCGAACCGTTCTTCTGTGCATTCTGATCGGCATCGGCTGTGGTTGCAGCCTTGATGCAAGGTCCCGCGGTCCATTTGGACCGGAGGGTGCGCAGACTGCCGTTCCGAAGACCCAGCTCCCCAGCCGGATCCCGACTCCTCACGTCCTGGCGTTTACCGGCGACGATGCTGCCGGCCACACGAAACCTAACATGGCGGGCGCCGCCCTTGACGCGTCCGTCAGGAGGTCTCGAAATTCTTCCGCGATCCTCACAGCCGACGAAATCGCGACGCTCCGAAAGGCCGCTGAAGGCGATGCCACTGTTGCCACACTTCTGGGCAGTCGCTGGGGGTTTATCGACGCTGACCGATTACCCCCTGAGGGCAAGGTGTCGTTCGGCTGTTGCCGTAATGCCGTACACCTCGTACGGCTCGTGTACTACAGCTACAGCAGCAACGCCGCGGTGGAAGTGCATATGAAGGAGGCGAGAGTGTTCAGTGCGGCCCGCCTCGATGGCTATCTGCCGCCGGAAGGTCGGCAGGATGTGCAACGGGGGATCGAATTGGCGAGAGCAGATCCGCGTCTTGCCGGGAAGGTGCAGTCTCTCGAAGGGCATGGACTGCTGATGCAACCAGATCGGGGCTTCGTGAGGAACGATCCGGGATACGGACATCGCGTGATATGGATTACGTTCTCGCACGGACAGTCCGGCGATCCCCAATACTGGGCCATGGTCGATTTGACGGAGGATACGGTTCTTGATGCCGGAGAGGAACCGCCTCGCTCCTAACAGGATGCGGACTATTCTGACGCGAGACGGCCCCTGTGCGAGTCGCGACGTATGACGCAATCATCGAGTTTTCCCGCGACCTGCTGAGAGGAAGGGACAGATGAAACGAATCGTGTGGAGTGGGTTGATCGTTCTGTTTGCCGTGATATCCGCTGTGCCTTCGTTCGCGGAAACCCAGTCGGAACATATCAATTGGGGACGTTGGAGTTTCGATTGGGAGGTTCGCGACAACACCGGCCTGGCTCTTCGAGACGTGACCTATGCGGATGAGCTGGTTCTCGCGAAGGCCAGCATGCCGGTCATCCGCGTGAAATATGCCAAGGAGATGGTCTGGTGGAATCCATTGACCTGGTTTGGCTCGCGCGCCGAAAACGGGCGCTGCGGCCCGTTCCAGGATCGGTTACGTTTGCAGGATCTTGTGCCGATCGTGAACTGCGGCGATCAGAAAGTCTGTGTCGAGAGTACGACTCAGAACAATGTGAAGTGGCTGGAACTCGGCATCTATGCCCGGATCGGTGAATATCATATCTATCAGTCCTGGCATCTGTCAGAGGATGGCGAACTCCGTCCAGTCGTCCAAAGCCGAGGGCTTTCTTGTAATACCAACCATGTGCATCACCCCTACTGGCGATTTGACTTCGACATCAACGGAAACGGCATGGATCAGGTATTCGTCCATGACGACGGCGGACCAGATAGTGGCTGGGGCCCAGGTTGGCGTAAGTATACCAATGAACGGAATGATGTAAAAAATTCTGAGACTCACAGAACATGGTTTGTTCGCGATCAGTTGAACGGACACGGAGTCTTGATCCTGCCCGGCACAGGGTATGCCCCCCTGATCGAGGATGGTGAACGGGACCGATTTGCCGATCACGATGTCGCGATTCGCCGGGCGAACGTGAGCGAGGATGTTCCCTGGAGCTTCGGAGCTCGAGGCCAACTGAGGTATGACGAAGATAATCAGGGTGTACAAGAGCAAGACATCGTGTTCTGGTATGTCTCACACCTGCCCCATATGGCTGCAATGGGTCCGACCAAATGGCTGGCAACCGGCCCTACCCTGCGTATTCAACGATAGCGCGCGCGGCTGGCCCGCATGATTCATGACGGTTCGTGGCCCTTCGACAAAGCTCAGGGTCCCGAGCACAGTCGAGGGACGACATCGCCAGGAAAACGCGTTCCTCGTGAAGCGC
>ENA-ORBV01003913-ORBV01003913.1-microbial-mat-metagenome-genome-assembly--contig:-NODE-3913-length-29207-cov-10.031033_pt1 | contig 29207 bp, 30 predicted proteins | sample MGYA00237777_ERZ505514 | MGnify/ENA primary metagenome ERZ505514 (study PRJEB26160, sample SAMN06269048) | microbial mat metagenome | isolation source: Oligotrophic lake microbial mat | place... | reverse complement strand
AGCTCGCTCAGGGTGGCGAGCGCCGCGCCCACACCGCGCATCGCATCGGAGCGATCCGTGGTGATGTCATCTTTGATCGCGTCGGCGACGTGGGCGAGCACGGTGGCGCGCTGCTCGGCGCTGAGGCTGGGCATGGCCGCGAGGGCTTGCTCGACGAGGGCGCGCACCGTCTCCACGGGGACGTAGCGATCAAGCGCGTTGTCGGTGTAGAGCTCTTTGTAGGGCACCACTTGGGCGTTGCGATAGCCGCCGTCGGAGGTGATGACCACGCGGGCGCCGGCGTTGTGGATGCGGTCGGAGAGCGTTTTGTCAGAGAAGCCGCCGAAGACGGGGGTGTAGACGATGCCAAGGCGCTTGGCGGCCTCGGTGTAGTAGATCTGGGGGAGGATGTTGGGCATGTTGAGGGCGATGCGATCGCCCTTCTTGAGCCCGAGGGCGGTGAGCACCAGGGCGGCCTTCACAGTCTCCAGCATCAGCTGCGTGCGGGTAAGCGGCTCGTGGACGACAGGGCCACCGCGACCGGCGTTGAGCGAGCTATCCCAGCGGTCGCCCTCGAAGAAGTAGGCGATCTCATCGCCGTGGCCGGCGAGGACGTGGCGATCAACCTCGTTGAAGCAGGCGTTGGTGGCGCCGCCCTCGAACCAGCGATAGAAAGGCGGGTCATCGGCATTCAAGGTGCGGGCCCAGGGCTGGTAATCGGGGCCGTAAGGCGGCTCCACCGGCGCGCCGCTGCGGGCGTCGAAGCCCGTCCAGCGGGCGGCCGCCTCGTCCCAGATGATCCAGGCGCCGCTGGCGGCATCGTGCCAGTGGATCGCGCTGCGGGCGATGGCGCCGTGGAAGGCGCTGGGGTCGTCCGTGACAGCGCGGCGCTGGGCTTCCCAATCGTCGCGGGAGCGAATGGGGTTGCTGCGCGGCGCGCGGGGCGGGGCGAGGTGCGCGGCTTCGATCATCGGTGATCCTCCAGCCTGGTTGGTAAACGGTTGAGGGAGAGGCGTAGTAACGCTTGTAGCAAAGGGGACTGAGCTGTAGGGTAACTAACATGACGCAGAACGTCAAGTAGGAGACGGGGAGACGTTTGGACCACGAAGGGCGCGAATGGGTGCGAACCGCCGCGAACGCGAAGGGGGCGAAGCCTGGCGGCTGAAGCCGCGGCTAGAGGGTAGCGAAGCCTGGCGGCTGAAGCCGCGGCTAGAGGGTGGCGCAGCCCGCCTGCGCGGGCTGCCAACGACCGCCTGCGCGGGCGCAAAGGCCGCCGGTGCGGCCTCACCAGCCCGCGCAGGCGGGCTTTGCACACTAGCCTGCGGCTTCAGCCGCCAGGCAACGGGATCTCCTGCTCGTGGGTGGTGGTCTTATAGGGGATGAAGCCACGGGCCTGGTAGTTGGCGAGGGCGTGGGGGCCGTCGAGGGTGCAGGTGTGGAGCCAGACACGGGCGGCGCCGTCGTGGTAGGCGCGCTGCACGCCGAGCGAGAGCAGGTGCTTGCCGAGCCCGCGACCGTGGAATAGCGGGAAGAGGCCGAAGTAGGCCACCTCGGTGCCGGGCTCGTGGGAGGCGCTGTTGAGCTCGACGTAGCCGGCCGGCGTGCCGCGCACGTAGAGCACCAGGACAGTGATATTCGGCTGGGCGAGATAGGCGCGCAGCTGCTCGTCGCTCCAGCTGTGCCGGTCGATCCAGACGTGGTCGCGGCCAGCGGTGCCGTAGAGGAAGCGGTAGAACTCTGGCAGGGGCTCCTGGGCCTCGATCAGCTGGAGCTCCGGCGCGTCGCTGAGGCCGGGGCGGAACGCGGCGCGCTCGCGGAGCTCCAAATACGTCGTAGTTACGGTGACGACAGGCATAGCGGCACTCCGTAGCAAAGGCTAGTGCCGCCTATCATACCTGATTATTGGGCTCAGGGTGGCGTCGGGGCGCCCCTTGCTGGCGCCCACGTACCACCCTGAGCCTACTGGCGAACCAGCGGCAGAAACACACTATGCCCGCCGCTCGTCACCAGGGCGTAATCGGTGAAGTGCTCCACGCTCACCTGCACCACGCCGCCGCCCGTGTCGTCGGTGATCACGCTCACCGTCTCCACGGGCTTCCAGCTGGCGCTTGCCTCGTCCCAATAGGCCGGGACGAGCTGCGCGGCGGTGATGCCGAGGGCCTGGAGCTGCGCCGCGGTGAAGGGGATCACCAGGGTGACGGGCCGATTGAAGTGCGTCACCGGCTGGCGCCCATCGTCGCCCAGGCTGTAGGCATGGAGCCTGTAGCCGAAGCTGATCGGCTCAGCCCCCGCCGCGCTCGTCAGGTCGGGGATGGGCCGCACGCTAAGCAGCGCCTGCCCGCCCTCTGCGAAGGCGCCCGCCGGTGCCTCCACCCGCGAGCCATCGCCCATGCTAAAGCGCTGGTCGGTGGCCGCGTCGAAGGCGAAGACCTGGCTCTGCGGCAGATCCTGCACCGCCACAAGCGTGATGGATAGCGGCCCGCTCTGGCCGGCGGGCGGCGTGAGCTTACGCTGCTCGCTGCGCAGGAAGACGCTCTCGTCGGAGCCGACGGCCTGTACCGTCCACTCAAGGCCGCTCAGCAGCGGCAGCGTGAAGGCGCCATCGGCCGCAGCGCGGGCGTGGACCACGGCGCCGTCGGCCGAGCGGGCGCGCACCACGGCGGGCGCGGGCTGTCCTTCGTAGCTCACGCTGCCGCTCACCAAGGCGTCGGCGCGTCGAAACACCAGGCTCTGGCCGGTGAGCTGCTGGCGCGCTACGACTGTCACCAGGCGCGGGGCGGGCTCCACCAGGCGGTTCGTAGGCAGGCGCACAGGGCTGTCGTGAGCGCTAAGGCGGTAGCTGCCGCCAGGCAGGCGCAGCTCGAACTCGCCGTTGCGATTGGTGTAGCTCCAGCGGGTTGGGCCGCTATCGGCGCCGCCAGCGGGGCGCGCGGCAACACGCACGCCAGGCAGCGGGAGGCTGCCACCACTGGGGCCAGGGCCAGTGACGCGCCCACGCACGAGGCCGAAGTCGGCCAGGGCCACGGCGGTGAAGTCGATGTTGGGCACATCCACGCCATCGCCGTTGGAGAAGGGCACGAAGACGCGCTGGCCGCGCGGGCGCTGCACGAGGTAGCCGCTGGTGGGGTCTACAAAAGCGCGCACGGCCCAGGTGGTGCCGCCCTCGCCATCAAGCTCGCTGGTGGTGACGGGCAGCGCGTAGCTGCCGGTGTCGGGGTTGATGCGGGTGCGGCTCCAGGCGCCACGCTCGCCCACGCCGTAGACAGCGCCGGGCACACCGGTGAGCGCCGCGCCGACTCGGTCGCGCAGGACGCCAGAGATAGTGGCGTTATTGGCGGCCACAGGGATGTCGAGGCTAGCAGGCACGCTGCTCACGTTCAGAACTACCCGGCTCTGAGCGGCGTAGCCAGCCTCGGGCGCCAGGTAGAGCCCGATCGTGTAGGTGGTGGCAAGGCTGGAGGCGAGCTTGAGCGTGAAGCTGCCGTTGCTCAGGGGTGCGGTGGGGCCGGGCACGGGCTGGGCCTCGCCGCCCCGATACAGGCTGTAGACGCGGCCCTGAAGGCCGGTGACGGGGGCGCCGGTTGCGCTGTTCACGGCCCGGCCCTGCACCACGATGTCGGCGACGGCAACCTGGAGGTTGCGGGTGGTGGTGGCGCCCTCGGCCACGAGCACGCGCTGGGGCGGCTGGGCGGGCACAAAGCTCTGGGCCTCCAGCGGCACGGCGCGCACCATCCAGGCGCCGGGGATCACAGGCAGGCTGTAGCGGCCCTGGGCGTCGCTCACGGTCTGCTCGAGCTCTGCCCCGTCCAGGCGCCAGGCCCGCACCGGGATGCCGGGGGCAGGCGCGCCGCCGACCACGCTGACAACCCCGCTGATCGTGGCGCTCTTCACGACGAGCTGGATGGGATCGACGGCCTCGGTAGCGGGCTTGACGTCTACTGTGATCGTCTCGCCGGCCTCAGCAGTGTAGATCAGGCCGCTGATGTCGGTGGGGTCGTCCCAGCTAGGGTTCTCGGTGGTGACACGAATGAGAATGGCGCCAGGCAGCGCTTGGATGCTGAACGCGCCCTGCGCATCCACGAGCACGCTGTTGCCCTGGCCCTCCTGGTTCTCGGCGCGCACCCAGACGCGGCTATCCGCGCCGAGGCTCTGGCCGGCCGGGGGCAGTACGCTACCGTTCATGGTGACGCTGGCGGGAGCGACGCTGAGGGTTACGGCTGCGGCGTCGGGCGGGACGCTCACCACGGAAGGCGCGGCGGTGAAGACCCAGTTAGGCGAGACGGTGGTGATCTCGGCGGGCTGCACGCCCAGGCTGTAGCTGCCGTCGGATAGACCAAGGAGGCTGAAACTGCCGTCGGCGGCGGTGTCGGCGGCACGAATGAGGCCGCTGCGCACAGCGACCACGCGGGCGCCCGCCACGCCCACGCCCTCGCGGGCGACGCTGCCGCTGATGCTGCTGGCGGCGAGCGGGGCGGCGTAGCTGGCGGCGGGGACGATGGCGGAGAGGGCGGCGAGCAGCAGGGCGACGATGACGAGGGGGTGAACGGCGTGGCGAAGAGCGCGTGTAGTCACACTGGCCTCCTGGGTGAAAATAACCGTCGGTGTAGGGACCTACGGTGTGGAGTGTAGGCGGCAGGTGTGAAGGCGATGTGAAGCTCGGGCGAAGGTCTGCTAGGGCAGTAGTATCCGCAGATTACGCAGATTACGCAGATGGAAGACCGCTAGTTCGCCAGCGCCCAGGCGGCGTGCAGCGCCCAGCTATGGTCGGCGCGGCGCTCTAGCTGTGCCGGTCGATCCGACGTGGTCGCAGCCAGCGGTGCCGTAGAGGAAGTGGTAGAACGCTAGAGGCTCCTGAGCCTCGATCAGCTGAAGGCCTGGCGCGGCGCTGAGGGCGGGGCGGAACGTGGCGCGCTCGCATAGCTCCAAATACGTCGTAGTTGAACGAAGCGCTACGCGCAGCCTGAGTCTGCTCCCGCTGCCTCTCCTCTTGCTGGCCATTTGGCCGCTGTCCACCACTATGTGACCATCCCTCCTATCGCTACTCGTGAGCCGATAGGAGGTTTTTATGACCCCGTTACGCCGACGGATGATCGAGGACATGCAGCTGCGTGGGCTGTCGGAGCAGACCCAGGAGACCTACACCCGGGCCGTGCGCCAGTTGGCCGAGCATTACGGTGTCTCGCCCGACCAGTTACGCGAGGAGGAACTGCGCCAGTACTTCCTCTTTCTCCACACCGAGCAACGCCTCTCGCGGGCCAGTTGCATGATCGCCCTCTGCGCGATCAAATTCTTCTACGCGCGCGCCCTCCAGCGCCCGTGGGCACGCTTGGATCTCGTGCGTCCCGCACGCCAGAAGAAGCTCCCGGTTGTCCTGAGCCCCGAGGAGGTCTGGCAGATCATCGGCCTGATCCGGCTCCCGCACTACCGCGTCTGTCTCAGCCTGATTGCCAGTTGTGGGCTCCGCCTGCTGGAAGGCGTGCGGCTGCAGGTGCCCCAGATCGCTAGTGCCCGTTTGCAGCTGCACATCCAGGCGGGGAAAGGCAACAAGGATCGCTATGTGCCGCTCCCGCCCCGCCTGTTGCCGCTCCTCCGCAGCCATTGGTGTACCCATCGCAACCCGGTCTGGCTCTTTCCCAGCCCCGGCCCCTCCGGCGACCAGCGGGCCACCGCCACGGTGCCGATGGACGAAAGCGGGCTGCAGAAAGCCTTCCGGCGCGCCGTAGCGGAGTCTGGCATCCGCAAACCGGCCTCCATCCATACCTTGCGCCACTCCTGGGCCACCCATCTGCGCGAGGCCGGCGTCAACTTGCACCTGATCCAGGTTTGGCTTGGGCATAGCTCGCCGGCTACCACGACGATCTATGCCCACCTCACCCGCAAGACGGAACAGCAGGCCGATCCCGCCTTGGAGGCGTTCACGGCAGGCCTGTCGTGATCACTCTCGGCGAGGTCTTCCGACGCTATGGGCCGGACTATCGCGCGCGCTGGGGCAGCCAGCTGTCGCCGCCGCAACTCGCGGCCATGCACGCCATCGAAGCCTGCCGTACCGAGCGCCTGGGTGGGCAAGTCTACCGCTGTCCCGACTGCCACACCACCCGCTACGCCTACCACTCCTGCCGCAACCGTCATTGCCCAACCTGCCAACACGCTGCAGCGCAGGAGTGGCTGGCCCGCCAGCAGGAGCTCCTCCTCCCCGTGCCATACTTTCTGGTCACCTTCACCCTGCCGGGTGCGCTCCGCGCGGTGGCCGCTCAGCATCAGGCCCTCGTCTACGATCTCCTGTTCCGGGCCTCTGCGGCGGCGCTCCCGCAACTCGCCCAGGATCCCCGCTTTGTGGGCGGCCAGCTTGGCATGGTCGGCGTCTTGCAGACCTGGACCCGCGATCTGCGTTACCATCCCCACATCCACTACCTGGTTCCTGGGGGCGGCCTCGCCCCCGATGGGCGCACCTGGATGACCGCCCGAGCCGACTTCCTCGTCCACGTCACGCCGCTGGCCCTCCTCTTCCGCGCCAAGTTGCGCGCGGCCCTCCGCCAGACGAAGCTGTGGGCCAGCATCCCTGCGGAGGTCTGGCGCCAGGACTGGGTGGTCGCTTGCCGGCCGGTCGGCAGCGGCCGGACAGCCTTGAAGTACCTGGCGCCGTACGTCTTCCGGGTTGCGCTGCGCAACAACCGCATCCTGGCCATGGCGGACGGCCAGGTCACCTTTCGCTACCAGGACGGCGAGTCGCGCCAGACCCGCACCTGCGCGCTGCCGGCGGAGGCGTTCATCGACCGCTTCCTCCAGCACATCCTGCCCAAAGGCTTCGTGAAGGTGCGCTACGACGGCCTCTTTCGGGTGGGGGCACGCCAGCACCTGACGCGGCTCCGCGCCCAACTCGTCCTGCTGCAGCGCAAGGTCGCGTTGGACTCACCATTGGAAGCGGCACCCGAGCCAGCCACCCGCCTGGGGCCAGTTTGCCCCAGCTGTGGCCGCGAGATGCGGCTGGAGCGCGTGCTGCCCCCGCAGCGCGCGCCTCCCGCGCAGGAGTCCATCGCGTAAGCGACAGACCGCTGCGGATGTCGTCATGCGTTGGCCCCATCGCGGGAGCCTGCTTCGGGCTGCCCGCACGGCCCGTGCACGACCGAGGCTGGCCCCTCCACCGCACGTCTCCGCGGTTCTCGGCGTACGCAAGACGGCAGACGGAGGGCTGCTCCACCGTCGGCACTGGTCTGATGCGCCGTGATCCGCCCGCTTCCGCGCTCCTCCTGGCGCACGGCTCGCCCCTACCCCCCACCGGAAATCCCATACCCGTCAGCGACCTGAACGCTCCGGCTTCGTTCAACGCTGGATTATGTGGCGGCTTCGCGCCACATGAATCCTTAGCTCGTTGGGTGGCAACGACTGTGTTCTACAAGGAACGAGAGGATGATGTATAATTGGCACAAGGGGGCATTGGCACACAGGATCTCTTGGAGGATTGATGTCTCGAAAGCGCATACAACAGGCTCTTGAAAAAACATTACTACAGAATAGACCAATGCATCAGGATCTCTACGTATACGAACTCGAAGAACTTTGCGAAGAGTTCTTCATCTCCCTTATTCGGGATAATGATGCACTTCTCTTTGCGGTAACAGAAAACAATAATCATGTTGCAATGGTGCTCCTTGAACCGTCAGGAGCAGTGTACGTCAACGAAAATGCTCGCACAAAGCTTCGGGAATATTGGCCCCAAACATACGACAGTAATATGCGCCAATTGATTCCGGCGTTCATCAAGCAATTGATGAACAACGAACTTCCAATCAACGGGGTGAAGTATATCAAATAGCAAGTGCAGGTTTTGTATGAAGAAACCCATGGACAAATCCGATCTCCTGCTTCAAAATCTCCTGCTTCAAAATCTCCTAGATCCACTTCCCAATCATTATGTAGCTCCAAACAAACAGGAAATTATTGGTCTATCAACAAGCGACAAGACCGCGTTCCTTCTCAGCGCATTGGATTTCCATATTCACGAGATACAGCGACGAGAGGAAAAAGAACAGCGTATATTCGACTGGTGTACCAATCTCTTACTCATTACATTTGGCGCTATTGTTGCGCTTGCTGGTCAAGCGCAGTCATTGGCATTCCCAGTATTCACGAAGATCGTCGCAACAATTTTCATTGGTTTTCCGACCGCAATATTTGTATATCGTATCATGATTCAACGAACTCGTACGAGAAGAAACGCTGAAATTGTCCAGCGCATAGAAGAGATTTTCCATGTGTACGAGGATGAGTATTATTCTAGAGAAGCACTTTATCCCAAAAAATGGAGTGGCAACTTATCAAAAGTAGTTTCTCGACGAAAAACACCTATTTATTACAGTATCATCATCGTCTTTCTCGCCATTTGTGTCATTGTCACAATCTGGCTCCTCCTTTAACCTGTGCTCACTCACTATCCCTCTTCTGTCACTCTGGTTGTATACTCCAGAGTAGGGGAAATTGGCTCAAACGAGGAAGAGCGGGCGTATGGGAACGGCACGTCAGCCGGCCCCGACGGTCGCCTTTGTGGACGGGTACTGCGCCGCCTATCGCGACCTGTTCGCGGATGTGCGCAGCTTCGAGCATCTGAGCCTCCTGCATATCGGGCTGATCAGCGACCTGCCGCGGAAGTCGCTGCCAGCGACTGGCCGGCGGATTGGGGTGGATGCGCAAGCGCTGCATCATTGCTTCGCCAACGCGGACTGGAGCCTGGAACAGCTACGCACCACACGTCTCGAACTGACCAAACAGGCCCTGCGTGATCGCTCATTCGTGCGCTGCATCGATGAGACCGGCGACCTGAAGCAGGGCAAGTCCACCGACTACGTCGCCCGCCAAGATATCGGCAGCATGGGCGCAGTTGATCGCGGCGTGGTCTCGGTCAGTGCCTATGGTGTGCTCGACACGGTCACGTTCCCGCTGCGATTCCAGGTTTTCAAGCCGGAGAGCCAGCTGAAGCCCGAGGATACGTACCCGTCCAAGCCTACCATTGCCATTGACCTCGTCAAGCAGATTGTCGCCGATGGCACCGACGAGACACGCTCCATCCGCGAGATTGTCTTTGGGAAGCGCCACCGAGTGCGCTCCTACGAACGCACCAGCGACCCTGAGCAACTGCCAGCGGCGACCACCCGTTTTGTGATGACCAATCTGGAAGGCGACCTCCGCCACAGGCTGGGCAACCACTATGGCCTGCGCACCTGGATTGAATATGGCTACAAACACCTCAAGTATGAGCGTGGGATCCCAAGCTCAGCTGGAAGCGCACCCTGAACAACCTGCGTCTGCTCATCCAGCCCTTCTGCGCCACCTGCCTCCTCCTGCCGTGGATGACGGTTTTTCCCGTGCCCGGTCTTATCGAGAAACTACATTACCTGATAGCGTGCATCAATGGTTCGACGTAGTTTCCCCAGACTGACAGAAGAGGGATAGTTTCAGGACGTGGCTTTTCTCCTGATTTGTGATGAGACTATACATAAAGCCACCCAACATGTGATTCGGCAGACGGGCATCTCTCGGTATATCCCAAGATCCCCCGGTGTATCCCTCCTTCTCGCTCTGACTGAAGGGCGCTCGGGCTGATGAGCGGCCCAACGGCCCTTCGACCTCGACGATCCACGGCTCGTTCAGCTCCAGCAGGCCATCGTCGGGCGTCAGGTGGTACAGCTGCGCTACCATAGCTACCGCAGCGACGAGGAGCGCGAGCGCGACGTGGAGCCAGAGACGCGCACCTACCACAATGGCGCCTGGTAGCTCGGCGGCTTCTGCCGACTGCGCCAGGGGCCACGCAGCTTTCGGCTGAACCGCATCGACGGCCTGTGCGTGCGGGAGGAACACTTCACCGCCCGCTCCGCCGTGCCTGCCACCGTCGAGCCGCTGACGGTGCGGGTGCGCTTTGCTGCGGCGATGCTGCGCTGGGTGCGCGAGCGCCAGCATTTCGGCTACGTCGCCGATATCCTGGCCGCGCACTACGCGACGAGCCAGCCCCGTTCGTCAGTGGTAATCAGCGCCTGCGCGGCGTCCGGCCCCCAGCTCCCCTTCGCGTAGGGGAGTGGCGGAGCATCGCCGGCGGCCCAGCGATCAAGCAGCGGCGTGATCAGCGCCCAGGCCGCCTCGGCCTCATCGCGGCGGATAAAGAGCGTCGCATCGCCGCGCAGGGCGTCGAGCAGCAGGCGCTCATAGGCCTCGGGTGCCACACGGCCAAAGCCCTCAGCGTAGCGGAAGCCCAGCTGCACCGGCTCCAGGCGCATCGCCCCGCCGGGCGGCTTGAGCCCCACCTGCAGCGAGATCGCCTCGTCGGGCTGGATGCGTAGCCTCAGGATATTCGGCTCCATCACGCCATCTGGCCCGGTATGGCCCGCGTGGTCGGCGTGCGCGAAGAGCGACAGCGGCGGCTGGCGAAACTGGATCGCCACCTCGCTGAGGCGCCGGGACAGGGCCTTGCCAGTGCGCAGGTAGAAGGGCACCCCCGCCCAGCGCCAGGTGTTGATCGCCACCCGCATGGCCGCATACGTCTCGGTAGTGGAGCCAGGCGCCACCCCCGGCTCGGCCTGGTAGCCCGCATACTGGCCGCGCACCACCGCGTCGAGCTCCAGCGGGCGGATCGACTCGAACAGCTTCACCTTCTCGCCGCGCACGGCCTCGGCAGTGAAGGTAGCGGGCGCCTCCATAGCCACCAGGGCCAGCACCTGCATAATGTGGTTCTGCACCATGTCGCGCACCGCGCCGGCGCTGTCGTAGTAGCCGCCCCGGCCCTCCAGGCCAACCTGCTCGGCCACCATGATCTGTACCTGCTCAATGTAGCGTCGGTTCCAGAGCGGCTCGAAGATGCTGTTGCCCAGACGGAAAGCCAGGATGTTTTGGACGGTCTCTTTGCCGAGGTAGTGGTCGATGCGGTAGATCTGGCCCTCGTCGAAGACGCCGAGCAGGTGGGCGTTGAGCGCCCGCGCGCTCGTCAGGTCGCGCCCGAGGGGCTTCTCGACGATCACGCGCGCCCAGCCGTCGCCGGACGGCCGCGCGAGCCCGGCCGCGCCCAGGTGCGAAACGATTCCGGTATAGGCCTGGGGCGGCGCGGCCATATAGAACAGCCTTCCCCCCGCCCCCGGCGCGAGGCCCCGCTCCGCATCCAGGCGGTCGAGCAGCACCCGCAGCTCGCTGTAGCCCTCCGAGCTGTCGAAGTCGGACTGGTGATAACGGAGGCCGGCGGCAAAGGCGTCCCATGTGGCCGGGTCAAGGGGCTGCCGCGAATGGGCAGCGACGCCGGCCCGCAGCTCAACCCGCAGCTGCTCGTCGGATTTGGGGCGGCGGGCGAAGCCCACCACGGCGAAGCCCGGCGGCAGCAGCCCATCGCGCCAGAGGTTGTACAGGGCCGGCACCAGCTTGCGCTGGGTCAGGTCGCCGGAGGCGCCGAAGATCACAAGTGTTGGTGGAATCATGGTGCGCTCCCTCTACTCGGCGCGCTTCACCGCGTGGCCGCCGAAGCCCGCGCGCATGGCGGCCAGCACCTTGGCGGCGAACGACTCGGGCTGGCGCGAGTGGAAGCGCTCGTACAGCGACAGGGTGATCACCGGGGCGGGCACGTTCAGGTCAATCGCGGCCTGGATGGTCCAGCGCCCCTCGCCGCTGTCCTCCACGTAGCCGCGCAGGCTGCTGAGGTCGGGGGCGCCGCTGAAGGCCTCGGCGGCCAGGTCGAGCAACCACGAGCGCACCACGCTGCCCGAGCGCCAGGCCTCGGCGATGGCGTGCAGGTCCAGGCCAAAGTCGGCGCGGGCGCGCATAATCTCGAAGCCCTCGGCATAGGCCTGCATCATGCCGTACTCGATGCCGTTGTGGATCATCTTCACAAAATGGCCGCTGCCTACCGGCCCACAGTGGACGTAGCCGCCGTCGGCGGGGGCCAGGGTGCGGAAGGCTGGCTCCAGCCGCGCCACGACCTCCGGCGCTCCGCCGACCATCAGGCAGAAGCCGTTCTCCAGACCCCAGATCCCGCCCGAGGTGCCCTGATCGCTGTAGTGCAGGCTGTGGCTCTTCAGCGCCTCGGCGCGGCGCATGTCATCGTTGAAGTTGGTGTTGCCGCCGTCGATGATCGTGTCGCCCGCCGCCAGCAGCGGCACGAGTTTCTGGATCATCTGCTCGGTCACATCGCCGGCGGGCAACATCACCCAGATCGCCCGCGGCGTCGCCAGCGCCGCGACCAGCTCCTCGACGCTGTAGGCCGGGGCGGCACCCTTCGCCGCCAGCTCGTCGATCGGGCCACGCCCACGGTTGTTGACGACCACGTGGTGCCCGCCGCGCAGCCAGCGCTCGGCCATGCCCGCGCCCATGCGTCCCAGTCCGATAATACCGATCTCCATGGTTGTGGCTCTTTCTACTGATCGATTGCCGCCGCTCACAGGCCGGCGGGCCGTTTCGAAGCCTCGTCCTTTGGCGCCCGCCGCGCGTCGATCATGGCGGGCTAGCCTTCCAGCTGGGCGCGCTTGGCGGCGATGCTCGCCATCAGCGCCTCGAACGAGGCCGCGAAGGAGGCCACGCCCTCGTCCTGGAGCTGCCGCGTCACCGCGCCGAGGTCGATGCCGTGCCCGGCGAGCTGCGCGAAGAGGGCGTGCGCCTCGGCGACACCCTGCTCCAGGGTCGCGGCGACCGCGCCGTGGTCCAGGAACGCGGTGAGTGTGGCGGGCGGCACGGTGTTCACCGTGTGGGGGCCGATCAGGCTGTCGACGTAGCGCGTGTCGGGCAGGCGCGGGTTCTTCGTGCCGGTCGAGGCCCACAGCGGGCGCTGGGGCGCCGCGCCGAGCGCTGCCAGGGCCGCCCAGCGCGGCCCGCTGAACAGCTCCTTGAAGCGGGCGTAGGCGAGCCTGGCATTGGCGATCGCGGCCTGGCCTTGCAGCTCCTCAAGCCCCTGCTGCGCCAGCAGCTGGTCCACGGCGGTGTCAACGCGGCTGACGAAGAACGAGGCCACCGACGCGATCCGGTCGAGGGCTTCACCGGCAGCGGCCCGACGCTCCAGGCCGAGCATGTACGCCTCGGCCACGGCCTCATACTGGGCCAGCGAGAAGATCAGCGTGACGTTGATGCTGATGCCGACGCCGATCAGGTCGGTGATCGCCGGGATGCCCTCAGCGGTGGCGGGCACCTTGATCATCACGTTCGGTCGGCCAAGGGCGGCGTGGAGCCGCCTGGCCTCGGCGATGGTGCCGGCAGTGTCGTGGGCCAGGGTCGGGCTAACCTCCAGGCTGATGTAGCCGTCCCCGCCGTCCGACTCGGCGTAGAGCGGGTGCAGAATGTCAGCAGCGCGGGCGATGTCGGCGAGCACCAGAGCCTCGTAGATCGCGTCTACGGAAGCCCCCTCTGCGACAAGTTGCCGCAGGTCGGGGTCGTAGTCGGCGCTGCTAACGATCGCCTTCTCGAAGATCGTCGGATTGGAGGTCACGCCCCGTACGCCCTGGTCGATCAGAGCCTGGAGCTCGCCCTGTGCTAGGAAGTCCCGGCGGATGTAGTCAACCCAGATCGACTGGCCGTGCTCGTGCAGCTCGTGTAGCTTTGTCATTCGGGCTTCTCCTGCTCACTTTAAGCTCTTCTGGCCTGTGGCCATTGCCACCTGCTCGCGCGCCGCTGCGACCACGCGCTCCGGCGTAAATCCAAACTTCTGCTGCAGCGCCTTGAGCGGGGCCGAGGCGCCGAAGGTCTGCATGCCGATCCGCTCGCCGGTGATGCCGGTGTAGCGCTCCCAGCCCATGGTCGAGGCCTGCTCGACCGCGACCCGCGCCGCGACCCCCGGCGGGATGACGCCCTCGCGGTAGGCCCGGTCCTACTGCTCGAACAGCTCCCACGAGGGCATGCTCACGACTCGCGCCTTGATTCCTTCCGCTTTCAGCTGCTCGTAGGCGCCAACGCAGAGCGCCACCTCGCTGCCAGAGGCCAGCAGCAGCACGTCGGGTCTGCCGTCGGCTGCATCGGCCAGCACATACGCGCCGCGCGACACGCCCGACGCCGCAGCATAGACTGTGCGATCCAGGGTCGGTAGGGCCTGCCGTGAGAGCACCAGCACGGCCGGCTCGTGGCGCAGCTGCGCGATCACGCGCCAGGCCTCGACCACCTCGTTGGCGTCGGCGGGGCGCAGCACGATCAGGCCAGGCACAGCGCGCAGGGCGGCCAGCTGCTCGACCGGCTGGTGAGTCGGGCCGTCCTCGCCCACGCCGATCGAATCGTGGGTGAAGATGTGGATGGTCGGGATCTCCATCAGCGCGGAGAGGCGGATGGCGGGCCGGGCGTAGTCGCTGAAGATCAAGAAGCCTGCGCCAAAGGGGCGCACCTTGCTGAGCGCCATGCCGTTGAGCGCCGCGCTCATGGCGTGCTCGCGGATGCCGAAGTGGAAGTTGCGCCCGCCGTAGCTGGCGGCGCCGAAGTCGCCCGCGCCGTCGAAGGTCAGGCGGGTTTTCGTCGAGGGTGCGAGATCAGCGGCGCCGCCGATCAGCCAGGGGATTGTCTGGGCCAGGGCGTTCAAGACCTTGCTGGAGACGTCGCGCCCGGCCACGCCCTTGGGGTCGGGCGCGAAGCTCGGCAGCGCGGCATCCCAAGCTGTCGGCAGCTCGCGCCGCTGGATGCGCAGCAGCTGGTCGGCCAGCTCGGGGTATTGGGCGCTGTAGGTTTCAAAGAGCGCGAGCCAGGCGCCGCGCAGCTCGGCCCCGCGAGCGCCGATGCCCGCCTGGAAGTGGGCCGGCACCGCGTCGGGCACCAGAAACTTCGCGTCCTCAGGCCAGCCATAGGCGCACTTGGTCAGGCGGATCTCCTCCTCGCCCAGGGGCTCGCCGTGGGCGGCGTGGGTGTCCTGCTTGTTGGGCGAGCCGTAGGCAATGTGGCTGTCCACGATGATCAGCGTGGGCCGGTCGCTGGTGGCCTTGAAGGTGCGCAAGGCCCGGTCGAGCATCTCCAGATCGTTGGCGTCGCCCATGCGGGTGACATTCCAGCCGTAGCCGATGAAGCGGGTCGCCACATCATCGCTGAAAGCCAGGCTGGTGTGGCCCTTGATCGTGATCTTGTTGTTGTCGTAGATCCAACAGAGGTTCCCCAGCCTCAGGTGGCCTGCCAGCGAGGCCGCCTCGCCGGAGAGGCCCTCCATCATGCAGCCATCGCCCGCCAGGGCGTAGACCGAATGGGTGAAGAGCTCGAAGCCGGGGCGGTTGTAGTGGGCAGCCATCCATTGGGCCGCAATCGCCATGCCCACACTGGTCGCTACGCCCTGGCCCAGCGGGCCGGTGGTCGTCTCGACGCCAGAGGTCCAGCGATACTCGGGGTGGCCGGGGCACTTGCTGTCGAGCTGGCGGAAGCGCCGGATGTCGTCGAGCGTGACCGCAGGCGCACCCAGCAGCTCGTATTTGGGATTGACGGACTTGACGCCGGTGAGGTGCAGCATGGCGTACAGCAGCGCGGAGGCGTGGCCGATCAAGAGCACAAAACGATCGCGGTCGGGCCAGATCGGGTCGGCGGGGTCGAAGCGCAAGAAGCGCTGCCAGAGCGTGTAAGCCACGGGCGCCATGGCCATCGGGGGGCCGGGGGGGCCGGAGTTGGCCGCCTGCACGGCGTCCATCGCCAGCGTGCGGATGGTGGTGATCGCTTGCTGCTCGGTCGACAACTGGTAGCTCAAACGAGGCCTCCTGGAAGATGGGCGCCCTGAGGCGCCGGTACACGCGCAAAGTGGCTACGGCTGCAGCAACAGTGGAAGCAGCACGCCCGCGCCGAGCACGAACAGCCAGAGGGCGGGCGCGGGCGTGCCGACGGGGCGGCGCAGGCGGGCCTCGCGGGCGGCGAAGCGCGGGTCGAGCCGCAGCCAGGCCGCGTGGCCCCGCTCGAACCACAGAAAGACCAGGGCCGTCCCAGCGCCGTAGAGCAGGTGCCCGAGCAGCGAGGGCAGCCCCACCGCCACTGCCTCGGGTGTCCACGCAAACTGCCCGCCGAGCAGGATGGGCAGCAGCGTCAGGTGGCCGACGAACCACCAGATCAGCCCGTACGTGAGCCCCCAGACCACCGACGAGCCTGAGTCGGGCGCCTCGCGCACGAACAGCAGGCCGTAGCTGATGCCGATCACGACGCTGATCAGCAGGTGAACGAGCAACCCAAGCTGGGGCGACGACCCGCCCACGAGCCGCGCGACAGTGGGCAGCACACCAGTGGCGAGCATCACCAGGCTGAAGAGCAGCCCGCCGACCAGGCTGGCGAGGGCGCCCCAGCCGAACGCCCGCAGCGTGATCACGCCTGGCCCCTCTGGCTCCCGGTTGATCGGGTCGGTCTCGGTGAAAAACCAGACCCAGAGCCGGTCGAAGATCGCGTAGACCAGCCCAAGGATCAGGCCGTAGATGACGTGGCCGATCAGCGAGCCGAAGCGCAGCCGCAGCAGCTGTGGATCGTCGGCGACCAGCTGGGTAAGCTCCCAGCTAGAGTCGCCGCCAGTGAGCAAGGGCAGGATGGTGAGCGGCCCGAGGAACCACCAGAGCAGCCCGTAGGCCATCCCCCAGCTCATGCCCGACCCGTAGCCACGGATGTCGCGCTGGAACAGCAGGCCAAAGCTGACCCCGATCACCAGAGCGATCAGGAAGTGCAGCGCGAGCCCGAGGCCCGGCGAGCGCGAGCCAGCGATGCCCGCGATCAGCGGAAAAAAGTTTACCTGGGCCATCCAGGCGCTAAAGGCCAGCCCGCCGAGCAACCCGGCCAGCCCGCCGACCACCAGGGCGCGCGCCAGGTTAAAGGGCTGGCGGCGCTGGAGCGCGCCGCCCTGCATCAGGTTGAGCGTGCCGACGGCGAGGCCAACGGGCGCGCCGAGGCCGAGCATGAACGCGATCAGCAGCGGGAAGGCGGCGCGGAGCGCCGCGACCGTGGCACCCGACGAGCCGCCGCGCATGATCGGCACCGCCCCGCCGGGGCCAAGCACCCAGGCGAGGAGCGCAGTGCCAAGCCCCCAGAGCAGCCCGGCGCCGGGCGTTACAGCGCGTCTCCCCACGAGCGCCGCAAAAAGCAGCCCATACACCGCACCGAGGGCCACGAGCAGCGTGATCGGCAGCGCGCCGATCAGGGCGACGACACCGCCGCCCAAGGTGCCGGCCAGAAGCCCGGTGAGCAGCGCCGTTGTTCGCAGTGTCATCTTCGCCCTCGCTTGTACACTAGTCACGGCCTGGCCTGGCGGGCACAACGACATCGGCGCGCTGCGGCACAGGCTGCGCGGTCTCGAACATGGCAGGCGCCGGCTGGAGATCAATCGTCTGCACGATGTCGCGCGGGAAGAATAGCTCGATCACCCAGTCGGTGAGCACGCGCACCTGCCGCTCCAGCCCCGGCAGCTTGCTGAGGTAGACGCCCCGCCACATCAGCCAGGCGAGCAGCCCAGAAAAGCGCACGGTTTTGCCGCCGGAGAGCGGGATGGTCAGCTCGGCGCAGGCCGTCTGGTGGCCGATCACTGCCAGCACGCCCAGGGCTGCGAACCTGAAGGGCTTGAGTGCGCCACCACTGCGGCTGGCGTGCAGGTTCTTCGCCAGCAGCTTGGCCTGGCGCAGCGCGAACTGTGCGGTGGGCGGGCTCGGCTGATTGTCGTGGGCGTTTGGCACCTCGGCGCAGTCGCCCAGGGCCCACAGCGACTTGAAGTCGAAGGCGTGGGCCTGGACACCGGCGAGGCCCAGGAAGTTGGAGACCGCGCCGAGGGCCAGCACGAGCTCGTCGTATGGCACCTCGTGCGGCGAGCCGCCCTGATCCGCCGCGAGGATAATCCGGCGCCCCGCAAGATCGATGCGCGTAATCTGCCCGCGCACAACCGCCGTGCGGCGCAGAGCGCTGCGCAGCGGGTGGCTGATATGGGTCGGCTCCAGGCTGCTCCCGGCCACCTCCGCCAGCATCGGGGTGAACAGCAGCGCACTGGTGGGCACATGAACCTCACAGGGTGCGACACGTTCCGGCCTGGTTTACTCCAAGCAGGATAGACCTACATGACGTACGTGTCTGCCGTCGATTTCGGACCAATCGGCCATCGGGCCAGGTCGGGGGGCCGCAACGCTGCGTCACCGTGCCGGGCTGACAGCTATCTGTCTGCCCGATGACGAGATTGTTACAGTTGCATCGGGGGGACAACGCTCTATTTCCAGGCGCTTTAGGAGCTCCTGTGCTCCAGTAGCCTGGCGCTTTGCCACCAACGCGTCGCAACGGGCCTGTTGCGCTGGTTCAAGATCAGCGCGGTTACTCTGGAGCAAGAGGGCTCCGCCACCGGCACCACGATCACGACCACATCGCTCGCCGTCCACACGAGCTACACGCATGACGAGCGCTGGCAGGAGCGCACCCACTGGTTCCGCGCGCGCCGCTCTTCACCCAGCCACTGCTCCCGGAGTCGGCCCCCGCGTGCTGGGAGCCTCGCGCTAGCGCAACCGCTGCGACGAAGCTGATGCCCCGCATATGCGCGAGCAGGAGCACCGTAGCGACGGCGGTGATCAGCACCTTCGCCAGCACCCAGTAGTGCCGAAACAGCCCCCAGCTCGTCCCCAGCGACTGAACGATCCCGGTCAGCAGTGCGGCGATGCTCATGGGGACGATGCTCTACGCGGCGACCACGTCCATCGCCACGTACATACTGCTGACAACAATCGCGTCGTGGCTCGTCAGGCCGACAAGCGCGAGGGCCAGGAACGCGGCCACTGCGCCAGTCCAGCCAACCGATGCCGTGATATGCACGACGAGGGCGAGCTTGCGCAGCCAGGGCGGCATCATCATGGCTGCTGCCCACGATGATTAGACATTATCGGAAATACGGTCATTACCCGCTAGCGGTAACTTGAGGGGGATGACGTAGCGATTGGCGGAGATTGTGGAGGCCACAGGCAATCAGCATCACCCAGTCGGCACAGCGCGGTTTGGTGTTGCGAAAGCGGTCTTTGACGATCCGTACGCGTTTAACCCCGGCTAGAATGTGCTCAACCGTCACCCGAATCTGGCTGACGATGCGATTATGCTGCCGTTCCTCTTCCGTTCGCTCTTTGCCGGGTTGCTTCTTGATTGGTTGGTAGATCACCACGCCTGCGGGCGCGAAGGCTTGAAAGGCACTATCCTGATGCAACTCACTGTCAGGGGGAAAGCGAAGTTCGGTTCGTTCGGCCAAGGTTTTGTCGTGTACGGAACCGGGCGCCGTGGCACTCAAGAAGCGGACTTTGCGCTCGCCGAGGTCGCCGACAATGACATTTTTATGCGTGTGCGTTTTTTTTGCCGCTATAGCGCTCTTGTTGCACCGCGTCATGGCCAGGACGCTGGGTGGGGCGCTCGGTACCGTCAATCACAAAACTATGGCTCTCGCATGCGGCAAGCACGGTTTCGCGTGTTGCTGCGTCACGCGCGGGCAAGTGCAGGTCGCGTTGCAGCGTGGCGTGCAGCACCGTGGTCAGTCGGTGGATCCACTCGTTGGCCTGGCTCTGGCTCATCCCAAACAGCGTTCCTTGCACTTCCTGAAGCGGATACACCTTGAAGTAGACCAAAATAAAGAGCAGTTTGTCTTCCAATCGACGCAACTGTCCCCTAATGTCTACTACAGCATATGCGGACTCCTACGGCAAGTTTACAGCACATTTGCGTCATCTACTGTCACAAACCTGCCATTACCCAACTCTGCTGTGAAGCTGAAGCCCTTAGTGCTGCCCTAAAACTGAGGACTCTTATCGGTGACATCTCGTGCCAACCGCAATCAGGCAGGCACCCGTCACCCAAAGGCGTCCCTGGCCCAACATAGCGCTGTAGCGCGACGCCGCTGCGCGGCCCTGAACCTAGGTGTTTTTCAGAACGCCGTCTCGTGCCGTCGCTCACCTCTATCTATCGGTGTTGCAGCGGCGCAGCTGACAGCTATCCGGTCGGCGGCGTAGAAGCGCACAATGGCGCTTAGCTCGTCTACCCGCCCGCGCAGGTCGCGGGGGAGGATCGCCGCGACCTTGGTCAGCGCAAGGGCGCCGGCCTCGCCGGCCGTGTGAAGAACAGCGGCGGCAGCGCAAACCCCTCCGGCAGCTCGTAGCCCGTGGCGTGGAAGCAGTCACTACGGCTGCTCGGGAACCCGCGCTGTGCGGGGCGTGCGGCCTAGGGTCCGGCTGCTACGTCTGACGCCCTGGAGCAGTGCAGCCACGACGAGGGGCGCCAGGAGCAAGCTCACACTTACCCAGCTCACCTGGGTTGGGCTGAGCTGCGTGGCACGCGTGAAGGTCAAGCTATCGGCGGCCAGACCACTCCAGAGCGCGCCCAGGGTCAGGGCAGGCAGCCACCAGCGCATCCACCTGCTCGCCGGCAGCAGCGCGGCCAGTGGCAGCGCCCAGAGCACGTACCAGGGCATGAACCAGAAGCCGCCAACCAGCAGGTAGGTGGTTGTCACGGCCAGGCCGCAACGCCAGAGCGCGGCGTCGTCCACGGGCGCGGCGCGTGTTAAGGTTGGGCGCAGGGCCGCCCAGAGGTTGAGCATCCTGGCGATCAGTACTGCGGCGATCAGGCAGAACAGCAGGGTCGCGCCCAGGGTTGCGAGCTGGCGCGCGGCCAACTCGTCCCAGCCGGCCCGCTCCTGAAGCCAGCGGTAGAGCAGATCGGCCGGGGTGTTGGCCAGAAACTGGGTGCGCTCGCGCAGCATGCGCGGCAGCGTGGCCCAGCCGCCGAGTGGGGCGTAGAGCAGCCACGACAGCGGGAGCGCGCAGACTATGGCGAGCAGCCCGCGTGCAACGGCGGCGCGCCAGCCGATACGCCGGATCAGCCACAGGGCCACCACTGGCAGCAGCAGCAGCGCGGTCAGCTTGACATGGGCGGCGAGCAGCAGGGCGAGCAGCCCGAGCAGCCAGTGGTTACGCTGGAGCAGCCAGAGCGCCGCCAGGATCCAGAGCGTCATGAGCAGATCGTTGTGCGCCCCAACCGCGCTCGCCGTAAGCAGCAGCGGGTTCCAGAGCCAGGCCAGCAGCGCCGCCGGGGCCAGGGCGGGGCTGTGGCGTCGGACAATCTGGTAGACAAGCGCCCCGCTCAGGCCGCTCACGCTGATCGCCAGCAGCCGGTAGGCGGTGACATACACGGCCAGCGCCGGCGTCGTCTCGCTGATCGGCCGGGGCAGCAGGTGGCCAACCGCCCAGCCCAGCGCGCCGCTCGCATACTCCCAGAGCGGGCCGTAGGTATCGACCTGGCCGCGCCAGGTGATGAAGTCGTAGAACGGCTTGCCGCTGAACGGGGTTGGCGAAACGGCGAGCGGACTCGCGCCGTACTCGGCCAGCATGCGGCCCCGGAATAGGTAGTCGAAGATGTCGAGCGACTCGCCGGGGTAGGCGCCAAGCAGCAGCGCCGCCATCACGAGCCAGCCGCCCCAGACAAGCGATGCAGCACGGACGCCGCGCGTCGCCGCCGGCAGGCGCAGCGCGGAGCGGAGCGCGAGCACGTAGAGCACCACAAGCAGGCCATACACGGCTGCGTGGAGCAGGCCCGCAGCGAGCGAGCCGTCGGCCAGGGTCGCCCAGTTGGCCCGCCCGCTCGCCAGCCCAGGGAGCAGCGGGTAGCGCAGCACAAGCCAGGCGTACAGCCCAATACTCGCCAGGCCAATCAGCAGGAGGATGCGCTGGGCTCGCCACCTGTCGTGTTCATCCCTCATCCCTCATCCCTCGTCCATGCTCACAGGCTCCAGCGCACGCCGCAGTGCTGGCAGGGCCACGGCGCGGGCGCCTCGCTCAGCACCGCCGTGCGCAGCGCCATGTAGGGCCGGTCGTTCCACAGCTCGGCCAGGGGCCGCGCAAGCACGTTGCCCAGAATCAGGCCGGCATAGTCGGGGCTGGCGAAGGGCGCGATACAGCAGGGCAGCAGGTTGCCGTTGGCGGTCACATAGATCAGCGACCAGGGCCGGTTGCAGCCCTGCCAGGGGTGCGCGCCCTGCACCGCCACGCTCTCGTGAGGGGTGGTCGCCCCAGATGCGCGAAACACCAGCCCCAGCTCGGTCGCCAGCGCCTCGCAGGTAGTCATAAGCTCGGCCTGGCGCTGCTCCAGCGCGCTAAACAGCGACTGTTCCGCGACCATGGTTGCATCGTCGGCGATGCGCTCGCCCCCGCCGAAGTAGACCAGGCGCTGAAGATACACCTCCGGCACGCCAAGCTCGGCGCCCAGGCGCACAAACGCCGGCAGCTGCTCGATGTTCTCCTGCATGCCCACCATCCAGAGCGAGACGCGCGGCTGGGGCTGCTCACGGTGCCGCTCCAGAAAGTTGCGCAGGTTCGTCAAGATCTGAGGGAGCTTGTCAATACCGCGCAGTGTGCGGTAGAGCTCCGGGGTCACCGCGTCGAGCGAGACGCGCAGCTCGTCGAGCCCGGCCTCCACCAGCGCATCGCCGCGCCGCTCGTCGAGCAGCACCCCGTTGGTGTTGAAGAGCACATGGGCGCCGCGCGCCTTCAGGTGGGCGATGAAGCGCGGCAGCTCCGGGTTGAGCAGTGGCTCGCCGATGCCGTGGAGCACGGCGCGCTCGATCTGCGGAATCTGATCGACGACCTGGCGGAACTGCGCCCAGCTCAGGTGGTGCTTGGGCTCGAAGCGCAGAAAGTGATCGTAGGTGAGCGGGCACGAGACGCACAGCGAGTTGCAGCGGTTCGTGACCTCAAGGTAGACCTGGGTGGGAAGCGTGGGCGCGTGGGCGCCCCGCGCGGCGAGCTCGATCTGCACGTGGTCGTCTTTCTATTTCTAGCCCAGGCTGTAGCGCAGCGTCACGCTGAGGATACGATAGGTTGCCAGCACAGTCCCCCGCACGGTCCCGCCGACTTTGGAATGGCCCGCGAAGCGCGGGCGGTAGCCCACCGGCAGCTCGACGATTGTCGCACCCTGGCGGGCCGCCTTGACGATCATCTCGATCGGCCAGCCGTAGGTGCGCTCGCGCATGTCGAGCTGGCCCAGCAGCGAGCGGCGGATGGCGCGGAACGGCCCCAGGTCGGTGAGCGGCACGCCGTAGATGCGCCGCACGAGCCAGGCTACCAGGCGATTGCCGTGCAGCTGGTGGGGCGGCATCGCGCCCGCGACCATGCCGCCCTGCATGCGGGTGCCCAGCGCCAGATCGGCCCCGGCCGCGATCGCGCCCACCAGCAGCGCGATCTGCTCGGGCACAAAGCTGCCGTCGCCGTCCATAAACACCAGCACCTCGCCGCTGGCCGCCGCCGCCCCGGCCGCGCAGGCGTAGCCGTAGCCACGGCGCGGCTCGCTCACCACGCGCACCCCGGCCCCGCGCGCAATGGCGGCGGTGGCGTCGGTGGAGCCGTTGTCCACCACCAGAATCTCATGGGCGACAGCGGGGGGAAGCTCGGCCAGCAGCGCGCCGATGCACGCGGCCTCGTTCAGCACGGGGATGATCAGCGAGACGTTCACAGTGCGGCCTCCTGATGACGGGCGCCCAGGGTTGGCACCGACGGCGGGGCGGCGCGCTGCGGGAAGAGCCAGCGGAACGATCCCACGCAGAGCAGCGGCAGATACAGCAGCGCAAGGGTCAGACTCTGCCAGCTTGCACCGTCGCCCGGCCAGCCAAGCAGCGGGCGCAGGGCGCTGTTCGCCGGGTAGACCAGCAGCCCGCTCAGGGCAAGCAGCGCCAGGACGACGCGCGGGCGAACCTGCCGGGGGTGCAGCGCCAGCAGGCCGAGCGGCCAGATCAGGTACCAGGGCTGGACCCACGGGCTGCACGCGACGACCGACCAGAGCAGCAGCCCTGCGCCAATCGGCACCGCATGCTGCGGGCGGCGCCAGGCCAGCCAGCACGCCACCGCCACGCCGCACGCCAGCAGCCCTAGCCCGAGACGCACCAGCTGGGCGTCGATGACCTGCTTCACGCCGTGGGGGAGCCAGAGGGCGCGCAGCACGGCCAGCGGCGAGTTGGTGAAGAGGTCGCTGCGGTCACGGAGCTGATCGAGCATCGCCGGGCCGGCCCACCAGGGCGCGTAGGCAACGAGCACGAGGGCGGCGCAGAGCAGCCCGGCGCGCAGCAGCAGGCCGCCGCGCGCGCGCCAGGCGGGCCGCTGCGCCAGGGCCGCCGCCAGCAGCACCGGCCAGAGCAGCGCCAGCGGATACTTGATCATGGCACCGGCGGTGATCAGCAGCAGCGCCAGGGCCGGCCGACGCCCCAGCGCCCCATACGCCAGCACGCCAAACAGCAGCATCCAGCCGTCGTTATGGCCCGCGCCCACCAGCTCCCACAGCACAAGCGGGTTCCACAGCCAGAGGTAGGCGGCGAGCAGGCGCTGGCCCGGCGCGCTCACCGCCCCGATCGCCGCCCCGCAGAGCAGCCAGCCGAGCGCCGAGCTAAGCTTGAAGCCGAGCAGCAGCGGCAGCAGCGTGGTGCCAGAGACCCGGGCGACGGCGATGCTCAGGGCCTCCCAGAGCGGCCCATAGGCCGTGGTTGCCTGCCGCCAGGCCGTGTACCAGTAGAGCCGGTCGATGGCCCGGAAATCCTCTGGGCTCTGGACGAAGTTGTTGGCGCCGTAGCGGGCGGCCACATGGCCCCGGTACAGATAGTCGTAGAGGTCGAGCGAGCTGGTGGGATGGGTGAGCAGCAGCATGCCCATGGCGAGCAGCGGCACCAGCAGCACGGCAGCGCCGAGCCTGCGCCTGGCCTGCGGGGGCGGCGCCGCGCGCAGCGCCTCGCTCACCACAATGTACCCACCGACGTAGAGCAGGCAGAGCAGGGCGATGCCGATCACGAGGGCCGGCGCCAGGCGCGCATCGGCCATCACCTGCTGCTCCAGGGTGAAGATCTGGATCTTGTAGGTGCGCAGCAGCGGGAAGCGCGCCAGCGCCGCAGCGTAGATCAGCAGCATCCCCAGGCCACAGGCGACCAGCAGCGCCATCCCGCTGACCGCGCGCATGGCTGGCAGTGCGTGGCGCTCGTGCGTCACAGCCGCCCCGCCAGCTGGGCGAGCATCCGGCGTGTCGCCGGGCACTGCTCCGGCGGCGCCGCCAGCAGCTCACGCTGAAGCTGGGCCAGCTCTGCCACGGTGTCGACGTCGTACCAGGGTGGGAGCAGCGCTGTGCGCAGCCCAAGCTCGGCGGCAAGGGTCAGGGTATCCTTCACGACGGTCGGCGTGCTCATGGGCACCTCGCGCAGCAGGCGCGGCTGGGGCTGCTTCAGCCCGATCAGATAGTAGCCACCATCGTCGCAGGGGCCGAGCACCACGTCAGCGGGGCCGTCGAGGGCGGCGAAGGCCTGGGCGACATACGCCGGCGGCAGGCTGGGGCTGTCGCTGTCCATCACCACCGCCTGCCCTGCCCCGGCGGCCAGGGCGTCGCCAAGCAGGTTCGCGAGGCGCTCGCCGAGATCGGCGCCGCGCTGCGCGGTCAGCGCCATGTCGGGCGCCAGGTCGCGAAAGTAGCCTGCGGCGTCCTCGGGCAGGAAGGCTATCGTGCGCTGCACCCCGGCTACCTCGCGCATCACCGCCAGTGTATCGCGCAGAAAGCACTCGTACAGCGCCGCCGCCGTCACGCCGTCGAGCGGCGGGCAGAGGCGCGTCTTGGTCTGGCCGGCGGCGGGCTGCTTGGCGACGACAAGGAGGGCGTTATGCGGCATGGTAGCTCATCAGACTAAGCGATTGTGTCGGGGTGCCCCTTGTGGGCGCCCAGCATAGGCGAGCTACGTGAGCAGTACAACCCCCTGCGCCAGTCGGTTGCCGCGCGCTGCGGCCGCGAGCAGCCGTGGGCGCAGCAGCGCATCAACGCCGAAGTATCTGCCGGGCGCAAAGGCGAAGGCCAATATGGCGAGCAGCACGATATTGTTATAGGCCCACTCCCACTCGTACGGGTTGCCGATCCCGCCCAGGCCGATCATCAGCTGCGCAGCCATGCCGATGGCGACGAGCCCGCCGAGGCGGCTGAAGAGACCAAAGAACAGGCTGATGAAAATGAAGGCCTCAGACGCGAAGATCAGGTAGCCGAACCAGGCGATGTTGGGCTTGACCACATTCTCGATAAAGGCGCCGTTGAGCCGGGCCGCCCAACCCAGGTCGATCACGATCTCAGGCGCGCCACGGTTGTCGATGTTCGCCACAAAGAAGGGCCGGGGCTCGGTGGCGTACACCGCCTCGATCCCGATCCAGTCGCACAGGCCGCTGCTGCGCTGGAGCTGGGCCGGCGTGCCGGTGGTGAAGCGGAAATCGGCCGTGCAGCCGAATGTGGGCGGCGCCTTCCACCAGAGCTGGGTAAAAAAGAGATACGCCAGCCCAACCCGCAGCAGCACCAGGGCAGCCTGCTGGAGCCAGCGCTCCCAGCGCGGGACAACCGCTATCACTGTGGCGCTGCTTACGCCACCAACGGGCATGCGGGCCGCTTCCGATTTTGTGCTTGCCATCCTGATCTCCTTCACTATCACATGTGCAGCGCAATGCTGCGGTATTCGTCTCATGGAGCGGCGAAGCGTTTCAGGGCTGCCAGCCGCGTAGGCGGGCGGCGTGGAGCACCGCGATCACGGTCATGCCGTCGCGGATCTCGCTGCGCAGCACCAGGTCGAGCACGTCGGCGAAGGGCAGCGCAGCGATCTCAAGAAACTCCGTCTCGTCGGGCGGGAGCGCCGCCGCCGTCAGCCCGTAGCCAAGATACAGGTGGGCGACCTCCTCCACGATGCTTTTGGAGGTGTAGTAGGTGCTCACCCAGTCCAGGCGACCGGCGCTGTAGCCAACCTCTTCGCGCAGCTCGCGCTGGGCGGCCTGCTCCGGCGTCTCACCAGGATGCACCCCACCGGTCGGCATCTCCCAGCGCTGGTTTTCGCCAAAAACATAGCGGTACTGGCGCACCAACAGCACCCGGTCGTCGGCTAGGAAGGGCAGCACGCCGACACAGTGGCTCGTGCTCACCACCCCGTAGATCGTCGTTCGGCCGTCGGGCAGCTCGGCCAGATCCTCGCGCAGCCGCATCCATTTGTTGGCATAGATCGGCTGGCTCGCAAGCGTTTTCCACGGCTTCGGCGGCATCGCATTCCTTATCCGTAGCGGGTCACTTGTAGTAGACCAGCCAGATCTTACAGCACACTTACGTCACGCTATCAATATCTGGACAAACAGATACCCCGGCCAGCGGCGCTGCTGATCGGGGTGCCAGATGCGAATCGCTTACCAGATCACGAGACAGGTCTCGGTGCGTTGGACGCCCACGGCGCCCGCGATGCCCGCCGTGATTCAGTTGCCCAGCGATTGCAGGTCGGGGCCCTCGACAAAGGCGATCAGGTCGTACTGCCCGCTCACCGCGTGTACTTGCTTGATCACCGAGCCGTCGAGCTCTATATCCGGCAGCTCCTTGATCAGATCCTGCACCCGGCTCGGCTCGGCCTTGATCAGAACATAGGCCTGGATCACAAGACACTCCCTACTGTGTGGCTCCCCACGGGAGCCGCTGCGGCTAGCCTCAGGTAAAGGTCATCTGCGGCGCAGCCCCGGTGCGCGCCATCACGTCGAGCTGCTGCTTGACCCGCTCGTAGGATGCGGCGAGCGGGAAGATCTTTTTGGACACCTGCATGTCGGCGTCGGTAGAAAGCGGGTGCCAGAAAACGCCGTCGAGGTTCACGGTGAGCTCAGGCACCAGATTATCCATGCCCAGCTCCAAGCCCTCCTTCGAGTAGCCACGCTTCGCCAGGGGGCGAACAAAGTGGTCCTCGTCGGCGATGCCGAGCGAGCGGTGGAACGCGCAGACCGCCTCCAGATGCGGCGCGTTCGCCGGCGTCTCGGTGGTGGAGACGCGCACGCGAAAGCCGCGCGCCTGAAGCAGGCGGATACCCTCGACCGTCTTAGCCCAGGCGCCGACACCCCGGTAGGCGTCGTGGTGCGCGGCCTCGCCGCCATCGAGGCTTACCTGCACGATCAGGTTGTCGTTGGCGATTGCGGCCAGCTGATCGAGCCGTGGCCCGCGCAGCAGCATCGCGTTGGTGAGCACCGTGGTGCGTACCCGCGCCGACGCATACGCCAGCATGGCGTAGATGTCGTTCAGGATGAAGGGCTCGCCGCCGGTGAAGAAGACATCGGTGAAGCCAAGCTCAACCGCCTCGTCCACCAGGCGCTGGGCGTTCGCCAGGCCGATCGCGCGGCGTGGCGCGTTCGGGCTGGATTTGGCGACGCAGTAGGAGCAGCGCAGGTTGCAGTCGTAGTTGGTGTAGATCCAGAGCTTCCACTGGAGCTCCGGCGCCACCGCAGGCGTGAGATCGTTGATCGTCATGGCTAGTAGCTCAGGCTGGCCGCGCCCTGGCCGAGCAGTTCGACTACGGCGGCGCCACCGGCGAAGCTCGCTCCGGCGATCAGGTTGTCCTTGTCGAGCCCACGGGCGGTGAAGCAGGGCGGGCAGACCCAGAGCTTGCCGCCGTTCTCGATGAACGCGGCGAGCAGCTCCTTCAGGGGCTTGAAGCCCGCCGTGGCGATCGCATCGGCGTAGCCGGGCGTTGCCAGCCGCACCGCCTCGACGTTCAGGAAGATCACCACCTCCTGCTCGGCGGCGATACCGGCGTTCGCCACCACAAAGGCGACCGTGGTCTTGTCGGGGTTATCCTGGGCCGTGGTCAGGTTAATCAGCAGCTTGGGCACTGGTATGCGCTCCTATGGCTAGTCGCTTGCGGATCACAAAACGCTGCGGATGTGCGCCAGTAGCGGCGCGCACGAGCATATTGCCGGTCGAGCGGCACCAGGCCGGAATATCTACGGCGGCGGCCAGGTCGTAGGCGTGAACCTCCAGGGTCTGGCCGGGCGCGAGCCGCCGCACCGCCTGAAAGATCAGCAGCGTCAGCTCGCCGCAGCCAGCCTCGCCGGCGTCCAGAACGGCATCAGGTACCATGGTCGCTCCACGCTGTTGCGCGTACTGGTGATACGCGCCGCTCGCTATGAACAGATGCGGATACTTTGCCATGATAACAGCTCGGGGTTCACGTGTCTACTAGGGGTGAGCGGTTTATGGCTACGTCATGGTCGGGGCTGTTGCCAGAACCCGGCGGTTGAAACCGCAGCGGCCGGGCCTGCGGCTGCGCGTCGGCCTGCGCCGACACGTCCAGACCCGCCCGCGCGTGTACGCGCCCGCCTGCCGACCATGACGTAGCCCTAGTGAGCGGTTAGCGGCGACCGCGTCGCCGCGCGATGGTGAATGCGAGGCCCGTGCCCACCAGCAGCAGGCCAAGTAGCCCGATCAGCCCGGCGCTGTTGCCCTGTCCGGTCGCGGTCGCCGGGAGCGTTGAGGGGGCAGGGACGGGCCGCGCG
>ENA-ORBV01003912-ORBV01003912.1-microbial-mat-metagenome-genome-assembly--contig:-NODE-3912-length-29209-cov-9.107373_pt1 | contig 29209 bp, 24 predicted proteins | sample MGYA00237777_ERZ505514 | MGnify/ENA primary metagenome ERZ505514 (study PRJEB26160, sample SAMN06269048) | microbial mat metagenome | isolation source: Oligotrophic lake microbial mat | place... | reverse complement strand
TGATACGGCGACCACCGAGATCTACACCTCTCTATTCGTCGGCAGCGTCAGATGTGTATAAGAGACAGATCAAAAAGATCAGCGCCAGCAGCGAACCAAGGGACTTACGCATGGTTGATCGCTCCTTCAAGCAAGGCGGACAGTGATTGCCGATTATAGCATAGACTTTTTCTTCACCCGCGCGCCCACGCGGCCACCTCGGCGATCTGTTCCGGCCCGGTGCGGCAGCAGCCGCCGAGCAGCCGCGCGCCCGCAGCGTGCCAGGCCTGTGCCTGCGCCCCGAATACGGCGCGCTCCGTTGCGCCGCGCCAGCCGCCCGTGGCCGCATCGTAGACCTCGCCAGAGTTTGGGTAGGCCAGCACGGGCTTTGTCGTGGCCGCGCTGATCGCCCGCACCAGGCCTGGGATGTGCTGCGGCGCCGTGCAATTCACGCCGATGGCGACGATGCGCGGGTGCGCCCCGAGCAGGGCGGCGCACTCGGCCAGCGGCTCGCCGTGGCAGGTGCGGGCGTCGTCGCGGGCGCTGAAGCTCACCCACGCCCACACCTCGGGCAACTCGTCGAGCAGGCGGGCCAGAGCCACAGCCTCGGCGAGGCAGGGGATCGTCTCGCAGGCCAGCAGGTCGGCCCCGGCGCTGGCGAGCACGGCGAGGCGCGGGCGATGAAAGGCCATCAGCGCATCCACGCTTAGGCCGTAGTCACCGCGATACTCGGCGCCATCGTGGAGCATGGCGCCGTAAGGGCCCACCGAGGCGGCCACGAGCGGGCGCGGGCGGCCAGTGCGGTTCGCCGCCTCGGCCCAGAAGGCGTCGCGCGCCTCGCAGGCGAGCCGCACCGAGCGGCGCATCAGGTCGGCGGCGGCATCGGGGCCAAGGCCGCGCTGGGCGAAGCCCTGGAAGGTGGCCTGGTAGCTGGCGCTGATCGCGCAGTCGGCCCCGGCGGCGAAGTAGTCGGCATGCACCTGGCGGATCTTCTCTGGCGCCTCCAGCAGCACCCTGGCCGACCAGAGCGGGTCGTCCAGGTCGCAGCCGCGCCGCTCAAGCTCGGTGGCCATTGCGCCGTCCAGCACCAGGGCGGGGAACTGGGCGAGGATTGGGGTGATTGGGTTCATGCTTTTATGCTAACACCAACGCTGCCGAGCCGGGCCGGGCCGGTTTGGATCACGAACAGCGCGAAACGCTGCGAATGGCGCGAATCCGGACCTCAGGCGGCGCAGCCGCTTCCGCAATTGCCCACGCTCGTTGGCGGTCCGAGGCACGGTCCAGTTTGCAGGATCAGGGGGTGGTTTACAGTTTGCAATTCACAGTCCCAGGAATAGTTCCAGTTCACAGATCGCAAGGCGTCGAGGACAACCTGACGACTGACTCCTATACACTGACGACTGACGACTGACTCCTGTACACTGACGATTGACTCCTGCCAGCTTGACGCCGCCCCAATGATGCAGTACTCTAGGCCAACCCGAAGTTGGCCCCCCTTATCCCTGGCAGCGCCGCCGGAAGTTGTGCCCCGCGTAGCGTGTCTTCAGCATCGCTATGCGCTCACCGTAGTGCTGCGCTATTCGTTGATCTGCGCATCAGCGAGCTGAGTACTAAGGAGGCACAGCCCATGTCGGACAAGCCGCATGCCATCGCACCCAAGGCGCCGCCCAGCGCCGCGGCGGGCGCCGTTACGAGCGGTGCCGCAACCTACGAGCAGGTGGGCGACGACTACCTGGCCCAGCGATGGCTCCAGAAGAGCGCCGGCTGGGTGCTGCTCTCGGCGCTCGGCGTGGGCGCCGTGATCTCCTACGCCCTCGTGATGCTCAGCTACGTGAAGCTCGCGATCAGCCAGCCCCAGCTGCCCCGGCCCTACAAGAGCCCGCTCGGCGTTCCTGGCGCCGTGCTCGGCACGATCCTCGCCCTGATCTCGCTGCTCGCCACGATGGCCATCCCCGGCAATCGCCCCGGCGTGATCGGCACCGCCGTGTTTATGATCGTGATGGTGATCTTTTTCTTCACCTACAGCCGCAACAAGCTCGTCGCCCAGGCCCCCGAGGAGGAGGCGGCGCTTGTGGCGGCCGCTCAGGCTGAGCTAAAATAGGGGACGGTGGACGCGGTGGACGGCAGACGGTGGACGGTGGACGGATTCTGGACGGTGGACGGTGGACGGTAGACGGTAACAGAACCAGCAACGGATAGCAGCAAAGCACCGTCCACCGTCCTTCGTCTACCGTCCAATTAGGAGCAGCCATGGCGCCCTACACGCAGACGCTCGGCGGCCGCAGCTACAGCTTTGCCGACTTGAAGAGCCTGCTGGCTAAGGCTACCCCGGAGCGCTCGGGCGACCAGTTGGCCGGCCTGGCTGCCGCAAGCGCTGAGGAGCGTGTGGCGGCCCAGCTCTGCCTCGCCGATCTGCCGCTCCAGACGTTTTTAGAGCAGCCGCTGATCCCGTATGAGGAGGATGAGGTCACGCGCCTCATCTTCGACACCCACGACGCCGCAGCCTTTGCGCCGGTGCGCAGCCTCACCGTGGGCAGCTTTCGCAACTGGCTGCTCGCCTATGCCGCCGACAGCGCCGTTTTGGAGGCGCTCGCACCTGGCCTGACGCCCGAGATGGTCGCTGCCGTCTCGAAGCTGATGCGCAACCAGGATCTGATCGCCGTGAGCCGCAAGTGCCGCGTGGTGACGCGCTTCCGCACCACGATCGGGCTGCCCGGCCGCTTCTCCTCGCGCATCCAGCCCAACCACCCAACCGACGACCCGCGCGGCATCGCTGCCTCCACCCTCGATGGCCTGCTCTACGGCTGTGGCGACGCCGTGATCGGCATCAACCCCGCCACCGACAGCCCCCAGCAGGTGATCACGCTGATGGAGCTGATCGACGAGCTGCGCCAGCGCTACGCGATCCCTGTGCAGTCCTCGATCCTCGCCCATATCACCACGCAGATTACGGCGATCGAGCGCGGCGCCCCGGTCGATCTGGTCTTCCAGTCGATTGCCGGCACCGAGGCGGCCAACAAGAGCTTTGGGATCGATCTGGCCTTGCTGCGCGAGGCGCGTGCGGGCGCACTCAGCCTTGGGCGCGGTACTGTCGGCGACAATGTGATGTACTTTGAGACCGGGCAGGGCAGCGCGCTCTCCGCCAACGCCCATCACGGGGTGGATCAGCAGACCTGCGAGGCCCGCGCCTACGCCGTGGCCCGCCACTTCCAGCCGCTGCTGCTCAACACCGTGGTCGGCTTCATCGGGCCGGAGTACCTGTACGACGGCAAGCAGATCATCCGCGCCGCCCTGGAGGATCTGTTCTGCGGGCGGCTGCTTGGCGTGCCGATGGGCTGCGACGCATGCTACACCAATCACGCCGAGGCCGACCAGAACGACATCGACACGCTGCTGGTGCTGCTGGGCGCCGCTGGCTGCGCCTACATTATGGGCGTGCCTGGCGCCGACGACATTATGCTGAACTACCAGAGCACCTCGTACCACGATGTGCGCTTCCTCCAGACGACGCTCGGCCTGCGCCCTGCGCCCGAGTTTGAGGCCTGGCTGGAGCGCGTCGGTATCACCGATCAAGACCGGCGCCTCGCCCGCGACGGCCACACGCTGCTCATGCCCGCCGTGGCGCAGCTGACGGGTAGCGCATAGCCGATAGCCGATAGTACTACAGTGGTAGTAGTCCTCGTGCCGCTCCTGACGGGGGTTTGAGGGCTCAAAACCTACTGTCGAAGTAGGTTTTTCCTTGCTGTTGAACGGGCTTTGAGCGCTCCGGCCCGCTCAATTCACGAACTACCACTGTAGTAATAGGCGGCGGTAATGCGGCTACGACCTTTCAGCGGCGATACTGAACGGGAGAGAGCAGGCCCGCAAGGGCGCCGATTGCGCCGGAGCCGATGGCGGTGAGCACGTCGGGCACTTCGTTGCCGCCTTTGACGACAGAGATCCAGACAGCGCCGCCCACGGCTACCAGCGCCGCGAGCCCGATCAGCGCCACGACGATGCGATAGATCCAGATGTCGCTCTCGACCGTGGGACTTTCCCTGGTAGCGGTGGCCGTCATCTCTTGGAGCACGCCTACCGGATCTGCCTTGAGGCGCTCCTGTAGGCCCTGCTCGGTGATCACGCGGCGGACGATCTCGTCGGCGGAGCGGAGCGAGCTCGCCATGCCTGGGGCTCCTTTTCATGTACTAACGCCGCACCAGCGGCAGTGCGAGTTGGAAGAAGCGCTCGACATAACGGCGAGCGTAGATCGCGCTCAAGGTTGAGCTGGCATCGGTGGGGGGCGGCTGCGACCAGGTGAGCCAGAGCGGGCTGGTGGAGTCTGGCCCAATGGCCACAGCGACGGCATCGGCCATGCTTGCGCCGCTGGCCGCCGTGCGCGGGGCGAGCTCGTCGCCCTCGGGCGCGCCTGCGGCGTCGAGGCGGCGGGCGAGCACGCCCACAGGCACGCCCGCGCGGGGCGTCGAGTCTACCCAGGCGATCACGGCGGAGCCGTCGGCGGCCACGGCGATGCTGGGTGTGAAGCGTGCGGCCGTCTCGGGCTGCGAGACGCGGAAGCCATCGGCGAGTGGCTGCCCGTCGGGGCCGTAGCGTCTGGCGTAGATCGCGCCGCCTGCCGCTGTGAAAGTAGACCAGGCGACGAGCGTGCGACCGTCGGCGCCGGTGGCAAGCGCAGGGTCGCGCAGCTCCTCGGCGTTGGAGCTGGCCACGAGCTGTGCGGCGCCGTCCAGGCTGCCGGTGGCGTCGAGGCGCTGGAGCCAGAGCGTGCTGTCGGCGACAAGCGAAGTGAGGCTAGTCTGCTCCCAAACGAGGGCGAGGGCGCCGCCGGGCAGCGGGGCGAGGGCCGGGTTCAGCTGAAGGGCCCTGTCGGCGGCGGTGTCGTAGGGAACGCGCTCGGCGCCAATGGGCGTGCCGGTGGCATCGAAGCGGCGTAGGAGGATATCGCCATCGGCGCTGCTAGGGTCGGCCAGCTCCCAGGCAACGGCGAAGGAGCCATCGGGGGCGACAGCGAGGGTGGGATCGCGGTGGCTTGCGGCGCTCTGACTCACGGCGATATCGCCGCTGAGCGGGGCGCCATCGGGGCCGAAGCGGCGCGCCCATACGCTCTGGGTATTGGTGTCCCAGGCGACGACGAAGCCGCCGTCGGCGTCGGCGCCCACGCTGGGGCGGCGCTGCGAGCCGACGGTGGCGGCGTTGACGCGGAAGGCCGGGCCGAGCGGGGCGCCGCCCGGGCTGAAGCGGCGGGCGTAGATCTCGGTGCCGGGCTGGGCGGGCGTGTCGCCGTACCAGACCACGATCAGCTGTCCAGCAGGGTCGACGGTGGCAGCTGGGCTGAGGAAGTAGCCATCCTCGGCGCTAACGGCGAGGGCTGGGCCGGCGGGGACGCCCGGCGCGGCGCGGCCGGAGCTGGCGAGCGTCAGAGCAAGGGCCAGCGCCGCTGTGGCCAGGGCCAGGCGGGGGAAGGCGAAGCGGCGCGCCGAGTTGGGGAAAAGCAGGTGGGGCATTGCGGCGGGCGCTCCCTTGTATCGTCTGCAGATTGCAGGTTGTAGCTGCTATTTTGCAGGTACTGGCTGGCATTCGTCAAGGCTGGTTATGGAACTCTAGGGCTACGTCATGGTTGGCAGGCGGGCGCGTACACGCGCGCCGTGGGGGCGCGCTGCGCCGGGCGCCCGCCTGCGCGGGCGGGTCCGGACGCGTCGGCGCAGGCCGACGCACGGCCGCAGGCCAGGCCGCTGCGGTTTCAACCGCCGGGTTCTGGCAGCCGCGCCGACCATGACGTAGCCCTAATGGAACTCAGGGCGGATGCAACGGCCCTGAATCAGGCATGGTTGTTGTCCACAGAGGCCACAGATTTCCGGCCAATTGCTGGCCTCGCAGGCGTGGTACAATTATTACGCAGCGCGTCATACCTCTTGAGGAGAAGCATCGATGATGATCCCGGCACTGGAGCGCGACCTAGACTTCTACCTGTTCGACGGCCTGCTGACGCCCGAGGAGCGGGCGCTACGCGAGAAGGTGCGCGCCTTCGCGGACGAAGAGATTATCCCGATTATCGGCGACTACTGGGAGCGCGCTGCGTTCCCCTTCGAGCTGATCCCCAAGCTGGCCACGCTGGGCGTGGTCGGCGGTACGATCAAGGGCTACGGCTGCCCCGGCCTGAGCCATGTGGCGGTGGGTATGGGCGCGATGGAGCTGACGCGGGGGGACGGCAGTATCGAGACGTTTGTGGGCGTAACGAGCGGCCTGACGATGCAGTCGATCGCCTTCTGCGGCTCGGAGGAGCAGAAGCAGCGCTGGCTGCCGCCGATGGCGCGGCTGGAGCTGATCGGCGCATTTGGGCTCACCGAGCCGTATGTTGGCTCGGACGCCGCGCATATTCGCACCAGCGCAAAGCGTGTAGGCGACCGCTACGTGCTGAACGGGGCGAAGCGCTGGATCGGCAACGCCAGCTTTGCGGATGTGATCGTGATCTGGGCCCAGGACGAGGAGACCGGCAAGGTGGGCGGCTTTCTGGTAGAGCGCGGCGCGCCCGGCTTCGAGGCCACGGTGATCACGGGCAAGATCGCGAAGCGCCCGCTGCTGAACGCCAATATCACGCTGACCAACTGCGAGGTCCCGGAGGCGAACCGGCTACCGCTGGCCCGCTCGTTCCGCGACACGGCGGCGGTGCTGAAGGCCACCCGCTTTGGGGTGGCGTGGGAAGCGGTTGGCCACGCCCAGGCCGCCTTCGAGCTTGCCCGCAGCTACGCCATCTCACGCGAGCAGTTCGGCAAGCCGATCGCCTCGTTCCAGCTGGTGCAGCAGAAGCTCGTCGCCATGCTCGGCGAGCTCACCGCCATCCAGCTGATGGCCTGGCGCCTGAGCAAGCTGCTGGACGAGCGCCCCGACGAGGTGACGGACGGCATGGCCTCGCTGGCAAAGCAGCAGTGCTCGGCGCATGCGCGGCAGGTCGTGGCCTGGGGCCGCGAGCTACTTGGCGGCAACGGCATCTTGCTGGAGCACCATGTGGCGCGTCACTTCGCCGATATGGAGGCTGTCTACACCTACGAGGGCACCAACGAGATCAATACGCTGGTGGTGGGGCGGGAGATCACGGGCATCGCGGCGTTTGTGTAGGGCGATTCTATCCGCAGATTACGCAGATTACGCAGATGGTTGCGAACGGGCGCGCGGTGCTGTAGTATGCGCGGTACCATGCGTTGCTTTCAAATAATCTGCGTAATCTGCGTAATCTGCGGATGACACCTCTCCCGCCGATCCTGCGCTCCTGGCAGCGCTGCCGCGAGCGCGGCCTGCGCGCGGAGCTGCTGATCGAGGCGGGCGGTGCGACCGCCCCGTCTGCCCAGGCGCTGCTTGAGCTGGCGCGCTCGTCGATCGAGGATCTGTACCAGCTGATCGAGCGCCCAGGCTTCGCCGTGCTGCTCGCAGACGCTCAGGCTCTAGTGATCGACCTCGAGGGCGACCCGGACTTGGTGGCGCTTGCGCACAGCTGTGGCGTGCGCCCCGCAGCGTCGCTTGCCGAGGAGCTGGCGGGCACGAACGCGGTGGATCTGGCTTTGCGCGAGACGCAGCCGGTGCAGACGGCCGGTGACGAGCACTATGCGTGCAGCCTGCACCCGCTGGCCATCGCGGCCGCGCCGCTGTTCGACGTGGCGGGCCGCGCCCTCGGCGCGCTTGCGATTGTCACCTACGCTGATGCGAGCCACCCGCACACGCTCGGCATGGCCATCGCCGCCGCGCAGGCGCTGCACAACCAGCTGCGCGCCGACCAGCTGCTGGCCGAGGCCAACGACCAACTGGCTGAGCTGTACGCCACCCTGGAGGCAATGAGCGAGGGGCTGATTTTTATTGGCCCCAGCGACGAGATTCGGCGCATCAACAGCCGCGCCGCCGAGCTGATCGGCGTGGGCGCCAAGCGCGTGGCGGGGCGACCCTACGAGGACGCGCTCGCCCCGCCGCTGCTGGTACGCCTGGCCCTCCAGCAGCGCGCAGAGCTGATCGAGCAGGAGTTGCTCTGGCAGAGCGCCAAAGGCGCCGTGGCCACGCTCTGTTCGGTGCGCCCAGTTTGGGAAGGCGGGCGGCGCTACCTTGGCGCCCTGGTGACGCTGCGCCCGGCCCAGAGCGTGCATCTGCTGGTGCAGCGGGTTGTGGGCGCGCAGGCGCGCTTCACGTTCCGCGATATTATCGGCCAGAGCCCGGCGCTGCGCCAGGCGCTCCAGCAGGCCCACCTGGCGGCCAACGGGGCCGGCAGCGTGCTGCTGCGCGGCGAGCCCGGCGTGGGCAAGGAGCTGTTTGCCCAGGCCATCCACAACGCCAGCGTGCGGGCCGACGGGCCGTTTGTGGGCCTGAACTGTGCCGCCGTGCCACGGCCGCTGCTGGCCGGCGAGCTGTTCGGCGAGGAGGCCCACCCGCGGCACATGGCCCAGGGCGGTCGCCCCGGCAAGATCGAGCTGGCACGCGGTGGCGTGCTCTACCTGGAGGCGGTGGACGCCCTGCCGCCCGAGCTGCAGACCGCGCTGCTGCGCGCGATCGAGATGCGCCGCAGCATCCGCAGCGAGGGCACGAGCCCGCTGCCGATCGATGTGCGGCTGATCACCACGGCCAGCGCCGACTTTGAGCGCCAGGTGCAGGAGGGTCGTTTTCGGCCAGATCTTGCCGCCCACCTGAGCGCCTGCAGTGTGGAGATCCCGCCGCTGCGCTGGCGCGGCGACGACCTGCTGCTGCTGGTGAGCCATGTGCTGCTGCTGCTGAGCGAGCGGCTCGGTCGCCCGGTGGCGCTGGCCCCCGACGCGCTCCAGGCGCTGTACGGCTACGCCTGGCCCGGCAATGTGCGCGAGCTAGAGCTGACGCTGGAGCGCACGCTGGCTGGCAGCGAGAAGAGTGTGATCGCGCTCGACGACCTGCCGCCGACGATTGCGCGCGGCACCTCGCTGCTAGAGCCGCCACTTACGCCGAGCCTGGACGAGCACCATCGCCTGAGCGAGCGTGACGCGATCCTGCGTGCGGGGCGCGAGGCCTCGGGGCATCTCGGGCGTACCGCCGCGCTGCTTGGGGTGAGCCGCGCAACGCTCTGGCGGAAGATGAGCCGCCACGGCCTCTCGAAGGAGGCGTTCTGGACAGATGGCTGAGTAGATGCGCTCTGTTGTTGCAGCAATGCAACACTTCTCGCATGGTGGCGAGCTGATCGGGCCTTGACGCCCTTGGTGGCGCCTGTTATCATTACGTTCATCAGGCGAGTTAAAGTTTATACATAGTGACAAGGTGACCGGGTAACCGGGTGGCACCTAACGGTTCCGACAGGTGTCACCCGGTCAGCCCTGAGCGTAGCGAGGGCATGTCACCTTGTCACCGCTCCCAGTGGTTGTAGCTGCTCAACGGTGAGGGGCATCCCCGACACACTGGCTTCGTTTCCCAGGCCTCACGCGATCTTTGCCTCTCTCGTTCACGTCTGGTATTACGCCGGGCGTGGCTCAATCTGCTATGGGCTCAACCCCGGCGAGGCCGGAGGTGAGCCAGGGCTTGCCCTTGCCCGAGAGGAGGTGAGACGACTGGTAGAGCTCTGGCTCTGCGCAGCCGAGAGCAAATGAGGTAGCGTGCCCTTGGGGACTCGCGCCACGCAGCGCGACAGGCGCCGTCACACGTTGGCGGCGGTTCAACGACTTGAACACGGTCTCACACACCTCTCACTGGCCTGGCTATCGCGTCTCTGGAGTTTCGAGGAGGAAACCGGACTATGTCACCATTTATCGGCGAATTGATCGGCACAATGATTCTGGTCTTGCTTGGCAACGGCGTTGTCGCGGGCGTTCTACTCAGCAAGTCGAAGGCGCAGAACGGCGGCTGGATCGTGATCACGGTGGCCTGGGCTATGGCGGTGTTTGTCGGCGCGTACACTGCCGCCGCATCAAGCGGCGCCCACCTCAACCCGGCGGTCACGATCGGCCTGGCGGTGGCCGGCAGCTTTGCCTGGGGCCTGGTGCCGATCTACATTAGCGCCCAGATGATCGGCGCGTTCATCGGCGCGGTGCTGGTGTGGCTGCACTACTTCCCGCACTGGGCGGTGACGGAAGACCCCGGCCTGAAGCTGGCTGCGTTCAGCACCGGCCCAGCCATTCCCAACGTGCTCTGGAATCTGGTGAGCGAGATCATCGGCACCTTTGTGCTGGTCTTCGGTATCTTCGCGATCAAGGGCTTCACGATGAACGACGCGAGCGGGGCTGCCTTCAATGTAAACCTGGGCGCTTTGGGCATCATCCCTGTGGCGCTGCTGGTGCTAGTGATCGGCCTGAGTCTCGGCGGCACGACGGGCTACGCGATCAACCCCGCCCGCGACCTTGGCCCGCGCATCGCCCACGCTATCCTGCCCATCCCCGGCAAGGGCAGCTCCGACTGGGGCTACGCCTGGATCCCGGTGGTTGGCCCGATCATCGGCGCGGTGATCGCCGGACTGCTCTACATCGCGCTTGGCCGTTTCTAACGCAAGGGGACAGGGGACAGGGAACTGGGGACAGGGTGTAGTCGGAGCGCAGTGACGCCTAGTAAGGCCGAAGCGTGCGTGCAGCGCGGATGCTTCGGCCCAACGTGAAGGAGAACGCTCAGTGAAGAAGCTGATCAATAGCCCCGAGGATGTGGTGAAGGAGGCGCTGGCCGGTATGGCCGACGCCCACGACGACCTGATCACGGTTCAGTACGACCCAGACATCATTGTGCGCGTGGGCGCGCCAGTGGCCGGCAAGGTGGGCGTGATCTCGGGCGGTGGCTCTGGCCACGAGCCTATGCACGGCGGCTTTGTGGGCAAGGGCATGCTGGATGCCGCCTGCCCCGGCGCGGTGTTCACCTCGCCAGTGCCGGACCAGATGCTCGCCGCCACTAAGGCTGTGAGCGGCGGCAAGGGTGTGCTGCACATCGTGAAGAACTACACCGGCGACATCATGAACTTCGAGATGGCCGCCGAGATGGGCGCCGCCGAGGGGATCGAGGTTGCCGTGGTGGTGACGAACGACGATGTTGCGGTGAAGGACAGCCTGTACACCGCTGGCCGCCGCGGCGTGGGCGTGACGGTGATCCTGGAGAAGATGGTGGGCGCCGCCGCTGAGTCCGGGGCCAGCCTGGCCGAGGTGAAGCGCATCGCCGACAAGGTGAACGCGCACGGCCGCAGCATGGGCATGGCGCTTACCAGCTGCACGGTGCCCCACGCCGGCAAGCCGACCTTCGACCTGCCCGACGATGAGATGGAGATCGGCGTCGGCATCCACGGCGAGCCTGGCCGCCTGCGCCGTAAGCTGGGCAGCGCCGCCGAGATCGCCGAGCTGCTGGCCCGGCCGATCATCGAGGATCTGCCGTTCGCGAGCGGCGACAAGGTGCTCGCCTTTGTGAATGGCATGGGCGGCACGCCGCTGATCGAGCTCTACCTGATGTACAACGAGCTGCATAAGATCCTCGATGCGGCCGGGATCACGATCAGCCGCCAGCTGGTGGGCAGCTACATCACCGCGCTGGAGATGGCGGGCTGCTCGTTCACGCTGGTGAAGCTCGACGATGAGCTGACCCAGCTGTGGGACGCGCCTGTCCACACGCCTGCGCTGCGCTGGGGGATGTAGGTAACCGGGTGGCACGGTGACAGTGGGCTTGCTGCGCGCGCCCTGACCGGGTGACAGTGGGCTTGCTACGCGCGCCCTGACCGGGTGACCAGGTGACACCTAGCGGTAACTGCAACGCTGTCAGCGCAGCACACGTTTCCTGTGGGCAGCCCATCTCCGCCGACAGGTGTCACCCGGTCACCCGGTCACCTGGTCACCTGGTCACCTCTTCAAAAGGTGTGTCCATGCAAATTCATGCCGAGCATGTGATCACGTTTATCGAGCTCGTGGCCGCCCGCATCAAGGAGCAGCGCGAGTATCTGACCCAGCTCGACTCGGCTATTGGCGACGCCGACCATGGCGTGAACCTGGACCGGGGCTTTACCACGGTGCTGAGCAAGCTGCCAGGTGTGGCCGACAAGGATATCGGCTCGATCCTCAAGACCGTGGGCACCACGCTTGTCTCCACGGTGGGTGGGGCCAGCGGCCCGCTTTACGGGACGGCCTTTCTGCGGGCCGGCATGGCCACCGCCGACCGCTTCGAGCTCGGCGCGGACGATCTGCTCGTGGCCCTGGAGGCCGCGTTGGAGGGCATCCAGACGCGCGGCAAGTCGGCGCGCGGCGAGAAGACGATGATTGACGCGATTGGCCCCGCCGTGGATGCGATGAAGGCGGCCTGCGCTGCCGGCGACGAGCTGCCCGAGGCGCTGCGCAAGGCTGTGGCTGCCTGCGAGGCGGGCATGCTCGCCACCATCCCCATGCTCGCCACCAAGGGCCGCGCCTCCTACCTTGGCGAGCGCTCGGTGGGCCACCAGGACCCCGGCGCCACCTCGGCGCACCTGATGGCACGGGTGATGCTGGAGATCGTGGAGGGGATTAGGTAAGACTTGTCCGCTCCTGGCCTGGCGCCCACGAGGGGCGCCCCGACGGGTGTCTCTATATTAGACAAAGGAGTCTCTTTCATGGCCAAGTATATCGCCGCGATCGACCAGGGTACCACCAGCACGCGCTGCATGATCTTCGACCACGCGGGCAGCGTGATCTGCTTCGACCAGCGCGAGCACGAGCAGATCTTCCCCAAGCCGGGTTGGGTGGAGCATAACCCCGATGAGATCTGGGAGAGCACCCAGGGCGTGGTCCGTGGCGCCTTGCAGAAGGGCGGGATCGCTGTTGCCGACATCGCCGCCGTTGGGATCACCAACCAGCGCGAGACGGCTGTTGTCTGGAACAAGAAAACCGGCCATCCTGTGTACAACGCTATCGTCTGGCAAGATACGCGCACCGACAAGATCTGCGATGCGCTAGCTGCCGATGGCGGCCAGGATCGCTTCCGCGCCAAGGTGGGCCTGCCGCTGGCCACCTATTTCTCCGGCCCCAAGGTGCGCTGGATCCTCGATAATGTGAGTGGGGCGAAGGAGGCCGCCGAGACGGGCGAGGTCGTGTTCGGCAACATGGACACCTTTCTCGTCTGGTGGCTCACCGGCGGCCCCAATGGCGGCGTTCACGTAACCGACGTGACCAACGCCTCGCGCACGATGCTCATGAACCTGGAGACGCTGGACTGGGACGAGGAGATCCTGGGCATTATGGGCATCCCGCGCGCCATGCTGCCCAAGATCGTCTCCAGCAGCGAGGTCTACGGCAACGCGGTCGGCACGCTGGAAGGCATCCCGGTGGCCGGCATCCTGGGCGACCAGCAGGCGGCCATGGTCGGGCAGACGTGCTACAGCCCCGGCGAGGCCAAGAACACCTACGGCACCGGCTCGTTTATGCTGCTGAACACGGGCGAGAAGATCGTGCCCTCGAAGAGCGGCCTGCTCACCACGCTCTGCTACAAGTTCGGCGACCAGCCGGCGGTGTACGCGCTGGAGGGCTCGATCGCGATCACCGGCGCCCTGGTGCAGTGGCTGCGCGATAACCTGGGCATGATCACCAGCTCGGCCGAGGTGGAGGCGCTGGCGGGCCTGGTGGAGGATAACGGCGGGGTCTACTTTGTGCCCGCCTTCTCCGGCCTGTTCGCGCCCTACTGGCGCTCCGACGCCCGCGGCGCCATCGTGGGCCTCACGCGCTACGTGAACAAGGGCCATATCGCCCGCTCCGTGCTGGAGGCAACCGCCTTCCAGACGCGTGAGGTGCTGGACGCGATGGAGATTGACTCCGGCGTGAAGCTGACGGCCCTGAAGGTGGACGGCGGCATGGTCTACAACAACACGCTGATGCAGTTCCAGTCCGACATCCTTGGCGTGCCGGTGGTGCGCCCAAAGGTGGCGGAGACCACGGCGCTCGGCGCGGCCTACGCCGCCGGGCTCGCGGTGGGCTTCTGGAGCAACACCGACGAGATGCGCGCCAACTGGGGCGTGGACCACACCTGGGAGCCGAATATGGACGATGACAAGCGCGCCGCCCTCTACAAGCAGTGGAAGAAGGCTGTGACCCGCACGTTTGACTGGGTGGAGAAGGAGTGACGCGGAGATAAGGAGCATCGCTCGCTGCGCTCGCTGGGGAGACCGGGAGACAAGGAGCGCCTATCGGCAACAACGGGTTGTCTCCCGGTCTCCTGGTCTCCTGGTCTCCTGGTCTCCCGGTCTCCTGGTCTCCCGGTCTCCTTGTCTCCCGGTCTCCTTGTCTCCTTGTCTCCTTGTCTCCCGGTCACAGAGAGGAGTCTGATGCAAACAATCGAGACTGATGTCCTAGTGATCGGCGGCGGGGCCACGGGCGCGGGGTGCGTGCGCGATCTTGCCATGCGCGGTATTCGGGCCGTGCTGGTGGAGAAGGGCGACCTGACCCATGGCACGACGGGCCGCTACCACGGGCTGCTGCACTCTGGCGGTCGCTATGTTACCAAAGACCCCCAGAGCGCCACGGAGTGCGCCCACGAGAATATCGTGCTGCGTCGGATCATGCCACACTGTCTGGAGGACACCTCCGGCTTCTTTGTGATCACGCCCTGGGACGACCCGAGCTACGGCGACGTGTTTGTCGCCAACTGCCACAAGACTGAGGTGCCCGTGGCGGAGATCCCGGTAGCCGAGGCGCTGCGGCGCGAGCCGGCCCTCAACCCGAGGATCTCGCGCGTGTTCGAGGTGCCCGACGGCGCGGCCGACTCGTTTCTCGCTACCCACTCCAACGCGCAGGCGGCCCGCGAGGACGGTGCGACGATCCTGACGTACCATAGCGTGGTGGATCTGCTGCGCGAGGGCGATCGGGTCGTGGGGGCGGTGCTGGAGGATCTGCGCAGCGGCGAGCGCAAGCAGATCAGCTGCGCCTTTGTGCTCAACGCCGCGGGCGCGTGGGCCGGCAAGATCGCCGCCATGGCCGGCGTGACGGTGACGGTGATCCCTGGCAAGGGCACGATGGTGGCCATGAACCATCGCATGGTCAACACGGTGATCAACCGCTGCAAGCTGCCCGCCGACGGCGACATCATCGTGCCTATCCGCAGCGTGGCGGTGATCGGCACCACCGACGTGCATGTGCCCGACCCTGATGTCTACGGCATCGAGCCCGAGGAGATCCAGTTTATGCTGGACGAGGGCGAGAAGCTGGTGCCGGGCTTCAAGCAGTACCGGGCGCTGCGGGCATGGGCGGGGGTGCGCCCGCTCTACAAAGACAAAGACGTCGTCAACGACCGCGACATCAGCCGCACCTATAAGCTGCTCGACCACGCCGAGCGCGATGGGGTGCAGGGCTTTATCTCGATCGTGGGCGGCAAGTGGACGACCTACCGCCTGATGGCCCGCGACGCGGTGGACCATATCGCAGCCCAGCTCGGCAACACGCGCCCCTGCCGCACGCACGAGGAGCGGCTGCCCGTGCCGGAGACGGAGACAAGGAGACAAGGAGACAAGGAGACAAGGAGACAAGGAGACAGCCCTAAGTTGCCGCCAGGCGCTCCCGGCCTCCCAGTCTCCTTGTCTCCCGCGCTCTTCTGGCTGGGCAAGCCGCTGGCGGATGTGGAGCGCGAGCACGCCTACGGCGAGCTGATCTGCGAGTGCGAGCTGGTGACGCGGGCGCGCGTGCAGGCCGCCATCGACAGCGGAGCCTCGAACCTGGACGATGTGCGCCGTGATGTGCGCATGGGTATGGGGCCGTGCCAGGGCGGCTGGTGCATCTACCGCACGGCGGCGATGCTGTTCGAGACGCTAGACGGTGGACGGCGGACGGTGGACGCTAGCCAGCAGGCAGACGCGAGAACTGCGGGCACGATCTTGCCGACGAATGCGGCGCTGCTGCACTTTCTCCAGGAGCGCTGGAAGGGGCTGACGCCGGTGCTCTGGGGCGACCAGCTGCGCCAGGCGAGGCTGGACGAGCTGATCTACGTGGGCGTGATGGGCGCGCAGCGCCTGCGCTCGCTCGCCGAGCAGGGCGGCGGACTTGTGACCGACCACCCCGAGGTGGCCACCGAGTATGTGAAGGCGTGAGGGAAACTTAGTGCTGAGTGGGCCGGGCAAAGTGCTGAGTGCTGAGTGCGCTGCGCGCAAGTGCTGAGTGCTGAATCCTGTCGCTAGCACTGTGTGGTCACTCAGCACTCAGCACTCAGCACTCAGTACTCAGTACTCAGTGCTCAGCACTATGATGAACTACGACACCATTGTGATCGGCGCGGGCATCACGGGCCTGATGGCCGCGCTCGGGCGGGCCGAGCGCGGCGAGCGGGTGCTACTGCTCGCCAAGGGCCACGGCACGACTCACTGGGCCAGCGGCTGCGTCGATCTGCTCGACGCCGAAGGCGACCCGCTGGCCGCGATCACGCGGCTGGCCGCCGAGCGCCCAGAGCATCCGTACGCTATCGTCGGCATCGACGCCCTGGAGCAGGGGCTGGCTCGGCTGCGCGCCGCCTGCGAGGCTGCGGGCTACCCGCTGGTGGGCAGCGCAACCCGCACGCTGCTGCTGCCCACGGCGGTGGGCGCCCTGCGGCCGACCGCGCTTGTGCCCGCCACCATGGCCGCCGGCGAGTCGCGGCAGCTGGCCGACGGGCGCCCCACCCTGATCGCCGGGCTACACGAGCTGCGCGACTTCTTCCCGCCCGTGATCGCCGCCAACCTGCGCGCCCAGGGCCTCGCCGCCGACAGCGCCTACCTGACTATGCCGCCCACCGAGCGGCACAGGGAGTTTGGGCCAATGATCTTCGCCCGGCTGTTTGAGCAGGCCGAGTTCCGCGCCCAGATTGGCGGCCAGCTCGCCGAGCATGTGCGCCGTGGCGGCTACGCCCGGATCGGCCTCCCCGGCATCCTCGGGCTGAAGGGCGCCGCCGCCGCCGTGCGCGATCTCCAGGCCCGCGCTGGCGCGCTGATCTTCGAGATCCCCACGCTGCCCACCTCGGTGCCGGGCGCGCGCATCTTCCACGCCCTTGAGGCTGCACTGCTGGCGGCCGGCGGGCGCGTGCAGATCGGCTCGCTCGTGCAGCGCGCCGAGGGGATCCTGGAGCACGCAGGGCACGAAATGGGCGAAGAACACGAGGGCGGACGACTCGTGTCGGTCTACAGCGAGGCGGCGGCCCGCGAGCAGCGCCACCGCGCGCGGCGCTGGGTGCTGGCGACGGGCGGCGTGCTTGGCGGCGGCCTGCGCGCCGAGCACGATGGCGAGCTGCGCGAGACGGCGCTCGGCCTGCCTGTGCGCGCGCCGAACAGCCGTGGCGACTGGTTCGACCCGCGCTTTCTCGCCGAGGGCGGCCACCCGATCTTCCAGGCTGGCGTGGCCGTCGACGCCCAGCTGCGCCCGCTCGACGCGGCGGGCCGCGTGGTCTATGGCAATCTCGCTGTGGCTGGCGGCAGCCTCGCGGGCTACGACCCGATCCGCGAGGGCTGCCTGGAAGGTGTGGCGATCGCGACTGGATGGCGCGCGGGCGCGCTGTAGGATATTCTTATGGATCATATCGAGCTCTCGCTCACCCAGTCGCTGGACCACTGCATCAAGTGCAATATCTGTACGGCCGCCTGCCCGGTGGCCGCCGTAACCGATAAGTTCCCCGGCCCGAAGTACGTTGGCCCCCAGGCGCAGCGCTTCCGCATGGAGGGCCAGCCTACGCCCGACGAGTCGGTGGACTACTGCTCGGGCTGCCGCGTGTGCAACCAGGTCTGCCCCACTGGCGTGAAGATTGCCGAGCTGAACGCGCGCGCCCGCGGCCAGATGGTGGCCGAGAAGGGCCTGCCGCTGCGCAACCGTCTGATCTCGCACTCCGGGCTCGTTGGCCGCCTGAGCTGCGGCCCCCACGCCCCGCTCGTCAACTTCGGCCTTACGTTCAAGCCGGCGCGCTGGGCCATCGATAAGCTGCTCGGCATCCACCAGAACGCGCCGCTGCCCCAGGCCAGCAGCTACAGCTTTCGGGCATGGTTCAAACGCCACCAGCAGACGGTGGACGGTGGACGACAGACGGTGGCCCAGCAGGGTGAGCGATCTGGGGCGGCACCGTCCACCGCCCATCGTCCACCGTCACGTCGGCAGGTGGTCTACTTCCACGGCTGCGCCACGAACTACTACGAGCCCAGGGTGGGCAAGGCCGCCGTGGCGGTGCTGGAGCGCAACGGCTTCGAGGTGATCCTGGCCAAGCAAAACTGCTGCGGGCTGCCGCTGATCTCGAATGGCGACTTCAAAGGCGCTACGAGCGCGCACGAGGCGAATGTGCGCAAGCTGCTGCCCTACGCCCTGAAGGGCATCCCGATTGTGGGCACCAGCACCAGCTGCACGCTCACGCTGAAGGAGGAGGCGCCCGAGATCCTTGGCATGCACGGCGACGATGTGCAGGCCGTGGCCGCCGGCACGTACGACATCTTCGAGTTCCTGCGCGATCTCGCCGAGCGCGACGAGCTCGACACCAACTTTCGCCCGATCAAGCGCAGCCTGCCCTACCACCCGCCCTGCCAGTACCGCGCCCACCGCCTGGGCAATCCCGCCATGGATGTGCTCGCCCTCGTGCCGGGCCTGCGCCTGAACGACAGCCACGCCGACTGCTGCGGCATCGCCGGCACCTATGGCCTGAAAAGCGAGAAGTACCAGATCGGCATGGACGTGGGCGCCGGTCTGTTCGATTTTGTGCGCGACTCCGGCTCCGACCTGGCGCTCTGCGACAGCGAGACCTGCCGCTGGCAGATTACGCACGGCACAGGCGTTGCCAGCAAACACCCGATTGAAATGCTCGCAGAGGCGTACGGGGTAGCGCTATGATCGGCCTGCTACTGATCTCTCACAGCCCAAAGATCGCCAGCGGCGTGAAGGAGCTTGCCGAGCAGATGACGAAGGGCCAGGTGCGGATCGCCGCCGCAGGTGGCACGCTTGAGGGCGACCTGGGCACCTCCACCGACCTGATTATGGCCGCCATCGAGGAGCTGCGCGGCGTGGACGCCCTGCTCGCCCTGGTGGATCTCGGCAGCGCCGTGATGAGTGCCGAGATGGCCCTGGAGCTGGCCGGCGTGCCCTTCCTGCTCAGCGGCGCGCCTCTGGTGGAGGGCGCACTGGTTGCCGCCGTGGAGGCCACGCGCCCTGGCGTCAGCCTGGCCGAGGTTGCCGCCGCCGCTATGCGTGCCCTGGAGAGCAAGGGCGTCCACGGCGAGGAGCCGCCAGCTGCGGCCCCGGCGCCTGCCCCGTCTGCGCCGGCAAGCTCGGCGGTCGAGGCCACGCTCACGATCGGCAACAAGGTGGGCCTGCACATGCGCCCCGCCAAGGAGTTCGTGCAGACGGCCACGCGCTTTGCCTGCACGCTGCGTGTGCGCAACCTTGATCGGCCGGAGCGCCCCGATGGCAACGCCAAAAGCATGATCGACGTGATGAAGCTGGGCGTCGCCTTTGGCCAGCGGATCGCGCTACGCGCCGAGGGCGACGACGCCCAGGCCGCCGTGGCGGCGCTTACGCAGCTGGTGGCGGCGAACTTCGGCGAGTAGTGGCGCGCCTGTCATTCCGAGCGAAGCGAGGAAGCTTGGCGTTGTGATGCGGTAAGACCCCTCGCTCTGCTCGGGGTGACAATTACGGATATGCGATGTAGTAGTAGCCGCCCTGCTGCGCCACCTCACGTGCGAAGGCCGCTTCGTCTAGCGGCGGGTCGCCAGCAAGCCAGCGCGCCATCGTGGAGACGTGCAGCCCGCACTCGGCGTTGAGCAGGCGGTAGATCTGCTCGGAGGCCACGCCGTAGTAGCGTGGCGCCAGCAGGCCGTGCTCGAAGACGATCACCGGCCTGTGGCGCCGGATCAGCGCCAGGCCGCCCGCCAGCACCCCGTACTCGGCCCCCTCCACATCGATCTTGATCAGGCGCACTGGTAGCTCTGGCGGGATCACATCGTCCAGGCGCGCGATCGGCACCGTGATCGGCACCACCTGCTCATCGGGCGAGGGGTACTCCACCTGCCTGAGCCCGCTGCGAGTTGGCCTGCTCACCACGTGGTAGAAGCTGGTTGTGCCGGACTGCTCGCTGAGCGCGCACTGGAGCACGCGGGCCTGGGGGTAGCGGGCGCGCAGGTAGGCGGCGTGCTCGGGCAGCGGCTCCACGGCAAAGTGGCTGCCGTGGGGCGCGCGGCGCAGCAGCTCGCGCAGCACCGCGCCGCGATGGGCGCCCACGTCGATCGTGCTGGAGTCTGGCTGGAGCACGCGCCGGATCACCGCGTTGAGCTGCCGGTCGTAGCGGGCGGCCTGGGTTGGCGCCAGGGCCGTGTAGAGCGCGCGGGCGAGCGGCTCGAGCGGCGTGTCGAGCAGGCTGCGCCGAAGCAAGCTGCGAAGGGCCATGGCTGGCATTGACCTTTGTGTGCCGGGCTTGTTGTCCATAGATGACACAGATTTCCGGGCTATTTTTTGCCGCAGCTGCTTTGGGCGAAGGTTTACATAAGCTCGCGTAGTGCCACTAGCAGCGCGGGCCAGGCGTGCGAGGCGGGCGCCACCAGCTCGAAGTGGCCGGCGCCAGGTAGGAGCTTCAGGCTGGCGTCGTCGGCGGCGGCGCTAGCGGCAGCCACATACTCCTCCAGGTAATCTGGCGGCACGATGCTGTCGAGTACGCCCACGAGGTGGCGCTGGGGCACGCCGAGCGGCAGCAGCGCGGCGGGCGACGCCTCGGCGCAGCGCATGGGCACGGCGTCTGGGGCGCCGCCCAGCAATTCGTCTACGGCGCCGTCGCACAGGCCGCGCCGCGCTGCCGCCGCAAGATCAGCGAGGGCGGCCAGGGCCAGCACGCCCGTGAGCGGCAGCGGGCTAGGCGCCCAGAGCGGCGAGCTGTGCGGGAGCCGAGGGCGCGCTGCCAGCCAGAGCGCCAGGTGGCCGCCGGCCGAGTGCCCGGTGGCCACCACGCGCCCGAGGTCGAGCGGGGCCTCCAAGGCGCGTAGGGCGTCGGCGCCGGCCGCCACGTCGGTGAAGGTGGTGGGCCAGCCGCCGCCATCGCCGAGGCGGCGATACTCAAGGCTCCAGACGGCCATCCCCTCGCTACGCAGCGCGGCGCAGAGCGGGCCAAGCTGCGCAAGGCCGTAGCGGGCCTGCCAGCAGCCGCCGTGGATCAGCAGCACCACCGGGTGCGGGCCGGGGCCGGCGGGCAGGTAGAGCTCGCCGAACTGCTGCGGGCCGGGGCCGTAGGGCACGCGCGCGTCCGGCGCCACAGCGGGCAGCGCCAGAAAGTCGGCTACGGTGAGGATGGGTGGTTGGGGGTGCGGGTGATTCAACACGTAACTTGCGTGTAAAGCGTGGCTCGCCGGAATGAATTACCTTCCGCGCATAATACCACCTGGCGGTAGGTCATGGTGGCGCTGCTCTCCTCCGCGAGGGCTACGTCATTGTCGGGGCTGTTGCCAGAACCCGGCGGGTGAACCCGCAGCGGCAGGGCCTGCGGCCGCGCGTCGGCCTGCGCCGACGCGTCCGGATACGCCCGCGCAGGCGGGCGCCTGGCGCACCGCGCCACCACGGCGCGCGTGTACGCGCCCGCCCAAGTTCTACGTGCTGCCAAAGATCGCCACAAGCAGTTGTACGATCAGGATTTTGGCGATCGTCGTGGTGGGGAAGGTGATCGCGTAGCTCAAGTCGGGCTTGTCGGTTGGCACCGACCGGGCGGCAAACGCCAGGATGGCCGGGTTCCCAGAGACACCCGCAGTTACGCCCAGCAGCTCGTCAAAGGGCATGCGCATCAACAGGTGCCCGATGAGGAGCGTCGAGACGACCACGGCCAGCGTGATCGCGGCGCCCGCCGCGAGCAGCTGCAACCCCTCGGACTGCACCGTCGTTACGAAGGTCTCGCCCGAGCGCATCCCCACGGACGCCAGGAACAAGGTGAGGCCAAAGGTGCGCAGCACCAGATTCGCCGTCAGCGGGATGCTCCAGGTGATCGGGCCGGTTCGCCCGAGCCGACCCAGCAGCAGCGACATCAGCAGCGGGCCGCCCGCCAATCCCAGGGAGATCGAGCCGAGCCAGGGCACTGGCACGGTGATCAGGCCCAACAGCACGCCTAGCACCATGCCGAGGCCAAGCGACACATAGCTTATCTCGGCGGTGCCCTTGATCGAGTTGCCGAAAAAGCTCCGCAGCTTGGCGAAGTTACTGCGCTGTGTCACCAGGCCGATGCGGTCCCCGCTTTCGAGCACCAGGTCCGGCGTCGCGTGGAGCTCGGCGTCGCCGCGACGCACATTCACCACAGCGGCGCTCAGAGTCTCGGCGATCCGCAGGTCGCCGATCCGTCGCCCCGCCACGGTTGGCCGCGAGACAAAGACGCGGAAATACTCAAGGCCCTGCGGGTTGTCCAGCATCGTCGGGGCAACGACCGGGCCAAAGATCTGGCGGGCCTGCTCGACAACGCCGGGCGGCCCCATGACGAGCACGTTGTCGCCTTCAGCGAGCTGCGTGGTAGGCTGTGGGATCGTGTTGACCTCGCCGTGCCTGATGGCGGCGATCTGCACGCCGGGCGGCAGCGCCTGCGCGAGCTCGCCGATGCGCTTGCCGATCACGTCGGCGCGACTCACCCTGAGCTCCAGGGTAGTGTAGCCCGCCGCCACGGGCGCATTGAGCTGTGGCTTCACGAGGCGAAGCGCAAGACCCATGGCGAGGATGGTGCCGAACACGCCAAACGGATACGAAACGCTGTAGCCGATCGAGGGCTGGCTGCTGCCCGTGGCTTCAAGCGCGGCCTGTAGCGCACCAGTGCTGACAAGGGCGCCCGCAAAGAGCCCGCTCGCATAGTTGATGCCGATGCCGAGCGGCAGCAACCCGACGACGACGAGGGTGCCCACGAGCAGGCCGAGCATGGCCAGGCCATTCTGGCGCAGCCCCGCTGGGCTCGTAAGACCCACAAAGAATTGGCGCCCGTACTGGATACCGATGCCGTAGAAGAACAGTACCAGGCCGACGGACTGCAGGAGGGCGGGCGGGACTGCGCCAGGCGCGAATGCCCCGATCGCAAGGCCGACAAAGAGCACCGCGCCCACGCCCAACGAGAAGCCGCGCAGGTTGAGCTCGCCAATGGCGTACCCCAGGCCGATCACCAGAAAGAGCGTCAAGATCGGCTGCTGTTCCAGAAAGCTGCGGACGAGATCCATCTGCGGTTGCTCCTCTAACAGATGACCGTTTACACGCGTAGAGGGTCACACTATGGACACGGGTTTCCACCATAGCCCTTGTCGCGCAGCGCGGCGCAGCAGCGGAGCGCCCAATCTGCGTAATCTGCGTAATCTGCGGATGCTTATGCGCCAGGCGTCGCCAGCTTCTCCAGGATCGTCTTGCGCATCGCGTGGTCTAGTAGCGGCGGGCAGAGCCGCCCCAGGATGGCGAAAAGCCGGTTGCCCGCCCCAGGGATCAGCGTGGCCTGGCGCCGCTGCACCGCCACCGCCAGTAGCTCGGCCAGCCGCTCTGGCGCCATGCGCCGCCCCTCGCGCCGGTTGTCGGGGCTGTAGCGCCGCGCGTGCGCCGTGCGCGTCGGCCCAGGGAAGACGGTGAGCACGTTGATGCCGCGCTGCTCCAAGGCCACGCGCAGGCTGCGCGCGTAGGCCGCCACGCCATCCTTGCTGGCGGCGTAGACCGCCGCGCCAGGGTAGCCCGTAAACACCGAGAGCGACGCGATGAAGACGAGCGTGCCGCCCGGCGCCACCCGCCCGCGCGCCAGCAGCCCCGCAGTGAGCAGCAGCGGCGCCCGCAAGTTTACGTCTAGCACCGCGTGCTGCGCCGCCAGCGCCGACCCGGCAAAGGCGCCCACGGCGCTGATGCCCGCGCTGTGGACGACCACGTCGGCGGGCGGGAGCTGCCCTAGCTCGACGAGCGCGCCGGCGATGGCGCGGGCGTCGCTGAGGTCGGCGGCCACAAACGTGGCGCTGGCGCCTTGCGCCCGCAGGGCAGCGCAGAGCGCCGCGCCGCGCTCTGCATCGCGGTCAACCAGCGTTACCGCGTAGCCGGCGCGGGCGTAGCGCTCGGCCACGGCGCGCCCGATGCCGTCGGCGCCCCCGGTGATGATGCAGTGGCTCATGCGGCGCTCCCTCGGCGGGCGGCGGCCCGGTCGACAAGCCCGCCCAGGTAGCGCCCGGCGAAGCGCAGCAGCCGGTTGCTGGGGCCGATGGTGGCCACGGCCGCTCTGGCCTCGATGGCGGCGGCGATCTGCTGGGCCACCCGCTCCGGCGGCGGGAAGCGACTCCAGCCCATGCGCTCCAGGGGCGCGCCGATCTTTGCGTGCATCCCGGTGCGCGTGGCGCCGGGGTGGATCAGCTGCACGCCCACCTGGCCGCGCAGCTCCTCGCGCAGGCTGCGCGCAAAGCCCTCCAGGCCCGCCTTCGTGGCGCCGTACACGGCGTAGTCCGGCACCGGCAGCGCCGCCGCCACCGAGCCGATGAAGATCACGCGGCCGCGCGCCGCCAGCAGCAGCGGCAGCAGCGCGTGAGTGAGCGCGATCGGGGCGCGCAGGTTCACGTCGAGCAGCGCGCAGATCGCCTCGGGCGTCTGGGCCTCGACCGGCCCATAGGCCCCGATCCCGGCGCAGTGGATCAGCTGCTCCAGCTGGCCAACCCCGCGCCGGCGTAGCGCCTCGGCCACCAGCTCTGCCGCGTAGGGCTGGGCCAGATCGACCCGAATATAATTATCCCGCAGTGTGGGCTCCAGCTCGGTGGCCGGGCGTCGCCCAAGCGGCAGCACGCGCCAGCCACGCGCCAGGTAGATCCGCGCCAGCGCAAGGCCAATCCCGTCGCTGGCGCCGGTGATCAGAGCCGTTGGTTGACTCATGTGTTCCTTTATCCAGCTCGCCGCAGCCGCCCCCAGAGCCCCGGCCCGAACAGATACCCCAGCAACACCAGGTTGAGCAGCAGCTCAAACACCGTAAACTCGCGCCCGAAGTAGGCCGAGTCCCAGTAGCTGAGCGGGCTGCGGAAGCGCAGGCTCCACTCGAAGGGGAAGAGCAGCAGTGGGCCGTCGGTGACGTGGGTGGGAATGTCGAGCGCAGTGTGGATCAGGCAGCCCGCGGCGAGCCAGAAGATCCAGTTGCGGCGCGTGCCCGCCTGGCCTCGGAAGCGCCAGAGCAGCGCCATGGTGCTGAGCAGCACAAGCGGCGCATGGAACATGTTGTGCGACGCGATCCAGAAGCGGTTGGTGAAGTACAGCTCGTCCAGCAGCGGGTCTACAATGGTGAAGGCAGTGTTTACCAGGCCATAGCGGTAGTAGAGATAGCCGCCAACCCAGAGCAGCCAGAGCGGGAGATCGGGCAGCACCGCGCCGAGCAGAAAGGCGCCGCGCGCGATCCCGGTGGCGCCGCCGGCCTTGGCCCGCTTATGCAGCGCCGCGTTGATGATCAGATGGCTAGGGGTGTTCACAGGCGGGGGCCTTCGTATCGTCGGGGGGCTCGTCGTCGAGCACAGGGAAGAGCTGCTCTGGCGGCAGCTCGACGTACAGCTGAGCGCTCTCCAGCGGCGGCTGGGCCGCGCGCACGCGCAGCGTGGCCTCGCCAACCCGCAGCTGATACTCGCTGTGCTCGCCGCGAAAGCTCTGCCCAACCAGCTGCGCGGGCAGCGTGTTCAGGCCTGGCTCCGCGCGCAGGCGCATCTGTTCCGGCCGGATCGCGTAGGTCGCCGGGCCATCGGCGCCGCCATCGGGGCAGATGGCGAGCGCACCTAGCGCGGTGTGCAGTGTGCACCCAGCCCGCTCGCCGTGCAAAAAGGTGGAGATACCGAGCAGCCGTGCGGCGCGGCGCGTGGGCGGGCGCTGGAAGAGCCGCTGCGGCGTGTCGCACGCCAGCAGGGCGCCCTGATCCAGTAGCGCCACCCGGTCGGCCATCGCCATCGCCTCGCCCTTGTCGTGGGTGACAAGCAGCGTAGTGATGCCAAGCTCGCGCTGGATGCGGCGCACCGACTCCTGCAACCCCTGGCGCACGGCTTGGTCGAGGCTGCTGAATGGCTCGTCCAGCAGCAGTACGCGCGGCCGGGTTACCAGGGCGCGGGCCAGGGCCACGCGCTGCTGCTCGCCGCCAGAGAGCTGGGCCGGGCGCCTGCGCGCCGCGTCCGACAAACTCACTAGCTCCAGCATGCGCGCCACCTCGGCGCTAATCGTGGCGCGCGGCGCGCCCTGCACCTTCAGCCCAAAGGCGATGTTCTCTGCCACCGAGAGAAACGGGAACAGGTAGGCCTTCTGAAACATCAGCACCGCGCCGCGCCGGTGGGCCGGTAGCCGCAGCACCGACGCGCCGTCGAGGCAGAGCTCGCCGCTGTCGGGCCGCTCGATGCCCGCGATCAGCTTGAGCAGCGTAGACTTGCCGCTGCCTGATGGGCCGAGCAGAGCCAGCAGCTGGCCCGACTCCGCCATCAGCGAGACGCCCGCCAGGGCCGGGGCCGGGCGGCGCGGATACGTTTTCCAGAGCTCACGCAGATCGATCTGGGTCACTGTGCTACTTAATATTGCTGCCCGACAACCGTGGCCCCGCCGCTGAGGGCGCGGGATGCCAAAGCGATGGCGAGGATCGGCGGCGCCGCAAAGAGCAGCGCCAGGATGGCGGTGGTGGTGGGGTTGCCACCAGCCACGGCGGAGAAGAGCAAGATGGGCAGCGTGATCACGCGCCCGCCGCCGATCAGGAGCGTGAGCACGTACTGGCTCCACGAGACCAGAAAGGCGAACAGGGCGGCCACGGCCAGGCCCGGCCCGGCCAGGGGCAGGGTGACGCGCAGCAGCACCAGGGGCCAGCTTGCGCCAAGCGTGCGCGCCTGCTGCTCGTAGCCCTCGTCGTAGCGGGCGAACACGCCAAGCAGCGCGAAGACGGTGTAGGGCAGCACCGGCACCAGATGCACCAGCACCACGCCTGCAACGCTGCCCGCCAGGCCAAGCTGAAGGAACAGAATATTCAGGCCCATGCCGGTGGCCAGCGGCGGCACCACCGTGGGCAGAAACATAAGTAGCAGCACCAGGCTGCGCCCGCGAAAGCGGCGCAGGCCGAGCGTGCGCGCCGCAGGCAGCCCGATCAGCAGCGCTAAACTCGTCACCAGGCCAGCGATCACCAGGCTTCTTGCCAGGGCCGCCTGGATGAGCGGGCTACCAAGCTGGCGCATCAGCGGCTCGAACGTCCACTCGCTGGGCAGTAGCTGTGGGTAGAACCAGCGCGTAGAGAGCCCGTAGAGCCCAAAGGCCGCAAGCGGACCCAAGAGCAGCAGGTAGAGCGTAGCGCGTAGCAGGAAGAGCGACCAGCGGCGCATCATCGTCCCTCACGCTCGCTGTTGAGCACGCGTGCCAGCCCGGCCACACCGACCACCACCAGGGCCATCAGCAGGCTGATCGCCATCGCCTCGGCGCGGCTGCGCAGATCCGGGTTGGTGAACAATTCTAGCGCCATAACGGCGAGCGTGCGCGGGTAGCGCACACCCAGCAGCGCAGGCACCTCGTAGGCCCCGAAAGTAAACGCGAAGACCAGCAGCGCGCCCGCCGCCAGCCCCGGCAGCACCAGCGGCAGCGTAACGAAGCGCACCCGCTGCCATCCATTCGCCCCTAGGTTCTCGGCCACCAGCTCGTAGGCCGTGCCCTGGGTGCGCAGCACTGCCAGCACGATCAGGGCCAGGAACGGGATCTCCTTGCTCACATAGTGCAAAATAATCCCGATCCCGTAGCTGTCGCGCACCAGCACAGGGAACTCGGCGGGCGCCTGGATCGCGCCGAGCGCCGTGGCGATGCGTGCCAGCAGCCCGCTCTGGGCGAGCAGCAGGCTCAGCGCGATCGCCCAGGCCAGGTGCGGCAGCGCCAGATTCAGATTAAGCGCCAGGAGCGTGGCGCCCCCCACCGGGCGCCGCTGGCCGCTCAGGGCCACCGCGAGCAGCAGCGCGACCCCCGCCGCCAAAACTGTCGAGGCGGCGCTCACCCAGAGCGAGAAGCCCAGGGCTTGCCAGAACTCGCGCCCGGCGGGCGAGCGGCCAGCGAGCAGGCCGCTGTAGGCCTCCAGGCTTAGCCGCGTCTCGCCGATAATCGCCAGATAGCCCAGGCTCTGGGCCAGCCCGTAGAGCACGCTCGCGCCAAAGATCAGCCCCACCAGCGCCAGGGCTGGTGCGAGCGTGAGCCATGTTACGAGCGTGTCGTACCGCTTCGTCACGCCTACGGCCCGATCAACACATTGGTGCGCCACCCCTCCTCCACCAGCGTCTGATACTCGCCCGCCGAGTCGCCAACCAGGGACCCAGCGAGATCGGAGGCCGGGGTGGCCGCATCGCCAAGCTGCTGGGCCGCTGCGTCGAGGGTCGCCTTGGCCGCAGCGTCGGTTACCTTGGTCACATCAATGCCGAAGCCGAGCCCGAAGCCGTTTTCGGGCAGGATCTGGGCCGCCTGAAGCTCAGGCTCGAGCAGCATGTTGGCCAGCACCATGGCCGCCGCCTTGCTCGGCGCATTCTTCGGGATCGCCACGTAGTTGAAGTCGCCGATCATAAAGTCATCGAACACGAAGGCGCGCGCCGTCTCTGGCAGCAGCCCCTCGCTGATCAGCGGGCCGGCGCCGGCAATCGCCTGGGTGATGGTAAAATCCACCTCGCCGTTGGCGAACAGGCTATGCAGCTCGTTCTCGTCCTTGGGGTAGGTCTCGCCCTTGCGCCACAGGTACGGCTCCAGCTCGTTCATGTAGGCCCAGAGCTGGGGCGACCACTGATCCCAGAGCGTCTGGTCGAAGGCGATCCACTGCTTGGCGTCGCCGCTCAGCTCGAACAGCGCGCCTTTCACGAAGCGCGTGCCCTGGAAGGCGCCCGGCCCCGGTGCGATGTAGGTGAAGCGGCCAGGGTTAGCCTTGGCCCACTCCAGCAGGCCCGCGTACGAGCGCGGCAGCGTCTCCTCGCCCATGCGTGCCGAGTCGTAGATCAGCTGGAACTGCGCCGACGACCACGGGCTCTCGTAGCCCTCCACGGGCGCTCCAAAGTCCAGGTAGACCGCCGGGTTCTCCCAATCGACCAGCTTGGCATTGGGCAGCTTGCGCGACCAGTCGGGGTAGAGCATGTCGGCCTGCTTGAGCGAGAGAAAGTTCTCGCCATTGATCCAGATCAGATCGACGGCGCCGGGGTCTTTGCCTGCCTCCTTCTCGCTGAGCACCTGGTTCACCGCGTCTACCGTGTCGGCCAACGGCACGCGGTTGAGCGTGATGTCGTAGCGCTCTTTGAGCGGCTCGCCGTAGAATTTGTCCACATAGCTGTTGATGCTCTCGGAGCCGCCCCAAATGTACCAGTTCACAGTCTGGCCGCGCGCGGCCAGACTGTGAACTGGTACATTTGGGG
>ENA-ORBV01003911-ORBV01003911.1-microbial-mat-metagenome-genome-assembly--contig:-NODE-3911-length-29214-cov-7.088616_pt1 | contig 29214 bp, 30 predicted proteins | sample MGYA00237777_ERZ505514 | MGnify/ENA primary metagenome ERZ505514 (study PRJEB26160, sample SAMN06269048) | microbial mat metagenome | isolation source: Oligotrophic lake microbial mat | place... | reverse complement strand
GGCCCTCAAGCACGCCCTGCGCTTCAAAAGATCGGCCGTTTGGGAAAAACTAAAAAGCGTGAAATATGCGGGCTAGGCCTCAAGGGGCGGGCAGCAGATCGGGGTCGTCCGCCACCGGTCGGATGGTACGGGCCTTGAAGCAGTGCCGCAGCTTGGCCAGATCACCGTGCGGATCGACAGCGTCCGGATTGATACCGCAGGCAGGAATAGGGCCTTGCTCACTCCGCAACTGCGAGCCGATGGACATGGAATTCGCAAGATTGCCCGGGAGGCTGAATGTGGGATGTCGGTGGTTCAACGGGTCGTTGCGGCAGGATAGCGAGGGGATGGCGCTGGCACTTGCAGGTAGCTGTTCTGGCGATCTGTATTACTGCAATTCTGCGTCAGCAGTCGTTCAGTTTGTCGGATTGAGAATCTGGATTCGGTATTTCCTGCCAGCCGCTACATGCACTTGACGGTACGGGGCTCGGGGCTGGGTTTACGCATCGCATCACCAGATCAGCTACACGCGCATTGTCAAGGCGGCGGTCTTGACTTGCTCCAGCAGACTCTTCTGGCGGCTGTAGATCCAGAAAATGCCGCCGCCGCCAAGCGCAAAGAAGAACAATGCAGAAGCGATATGCCCACTAAACACGTCGGAGGCCCCCACACCGCCGAACACAAATACGAGAAGAATCAGTAGCATGTTGTAGCCGGGGGGGCCCGCATTGTCGTTGATGGCTTTGCGAATGCATTGCACGACGCCAGTCTCATGATTCACAACTGCGAGATAGTCGCCCTCCGTCTTGCCGTCCCGGATACCCCAGATGAACGACGCCTTCTGGCCAGCACGCGCTGCAAAGTCCTTGTCTGCGACCTCCAGCGAACGCTCATCGCCGTTATCAGCCTTTAGGAAGATCTTGTTGAAACTGGAGGTCTGGGACGTGGTGCCGAGCGCCGCGTTATTCTGGTGGTGGGTGACCTCGGTGACGGAACGGCGCTGCTGGTCGACAACCTGTCCCGTGAAGGCGTGAAGATTGATGGTACGGCGGCCGGCCTTGACTGTGGCGAAGCTGGACATATCTAAATTTCCTTTTTATCGGTTCGTCGGTTAGTGAGCCGTTCTTGCTCGAGATCAACAGAGCTATTTCACGCAGGCGATTAGAGACTTCGGCCTCAGTCCTCACGCCTAACCGTTGGCGTTCGGGCTGGTAACGTGCTTAGGCCGGATCGTTAGTAGCCATAACCGCACGTTGATCGGCACCAGAGATGGCGGACGGGTGGCAATGTCGACCTCGTTCACAAGCTGCTCGAAAAGCGGATCAGTGGTGTGTACCCACGGTCTTCGCTGCGAGCGAACAAAGTGCACCGATGTTCGTCCTCGGCCAACCCACAAGCTGCCCATGGATTGTTTCCGCATGCAGCCTGCATCCGTCACTGGTGACCGGAGTGCAGGCAAGTTCCTGGCGCGCAATGCGCAAAACGGCAACGGTCGCGTTTGGTTCATGACAGAGATCATTTCCGGCAAAAACAAGCAGCAGAAATAGCACATCAAGTAACGCTTTGACGGCAGTCCGTTTCCACTACTGCTGCCGGAATTCCTTCTTCCACATCTTCTCAAGGTCGGCGCTTATGGCGGCGCTCGGTGCCCCGATCAACGTCGTCATTCCTTTCTCGTACAACTTGCCATAGACGACACCCTTAACAGGTGCGTAGAGGAGTAGCAGATTATGCTCAGCGCAGTCATGGGGCTTGCACGGTGTTGCGACCTGAAAGCTTTCGCCTACCAGCGTTACCTTGCTGACGGGCGCGCTGTTGGTCATCGTGCTGAGCCACTTTTCCTTGGCCTTCGGACCAAGTGCGCTCAGATAGGCCGTCTTGAACTTGGGATCCTTGAGTAGATTCTGCGTTGTGACCATCGGTTCGGTCGCGTGTACAGCTGACCCGACCAGCACTGGGCCTATTAGCCAAGCGACTACAACTGTCAGTAAGTTAGGTCTCATTGACCGGCCCTCTCGATGCAGCATCCGCTCGACGTCGAACGAAACCGATCTAGTCAAAAATCTTAGACTAACAATTTGTATCAGTCAAGAATCTTGATGAAGCAGCTAAAGGCTCGCGTCGGATCCTTGCAGCCAGGTGACCTGTTCCGTCAAGCGGTTTGAAATTGCTGTCGGAGCGACGGCAACAATCTGTTGGCAGCAGGACCTCACCAACAACGCAGCGGCCGGATGTGAATGACGGCGGATCGACCGACAGCTTCCTGCCAGGACTTGCCCTTCATTTCATCGAGGGCCCCATTGGGTGCACTTCCGATCCCATGACACCGAGGTCGGCAAAACCCATGTCATCAACCAAAATCAAGGTGACATTGGGTCGTTTGGTGTCCGTTTGGCTCATGTTGCGTTTCTATCCCGAAGACTAGGCGAGCCAGACCTTTTCCGGCATGCCTCGATCAATTATGAGTTCAGGGTTACCGGGAGCCAACGATTTGCGCGTCCGAACGACGGCTGTTGCGCTCTTTTCGACCACGCGGTCGATCGGTTGGCGCACGAAGTCCGCACCTACAATGGCTGCAGACCTCCCTGGACAAGGTAATTGCGGGGCTCCTCCTGACCGCCGCGTGGAAGGCATGGATCCCTCACCAGTGAGAAAACGCCATGACATCGTCGACCGGTTGGTTCTTTTGGGCGATCCTGTCGGCCGTATTCGCGGCGCTGACTGCCATCTTCGCGAAGATAGGTATTCAGGGGGTCGACAGCGACCTGGCGACGCTGATCCGCACCGCGATCATCATCGTTGTGCTCTCGGCCTTCATCGGGTTCGCCGGCAAGTGGAGCAACCCGTTCGATCTGTCGGGCAGGACCTGGCTGTTCCTCACGCTGTCTGGCCTGGCGACCGGAGCGTCCTGGGTCTGCTATTTCCGTGCGCTGAAGATCGGCGAGGCATCCAAGGTGGCGCCCGTCGACAAGCTGAGCCTGGTGCTGGTGGCGATCTTCGCGTTCGCCTTCCTTGGCGAGCGGCCCTCGTTGCGCGACTGGACTGGGATCGCCATGGTGGCTGGCGGCGTGCTGGTGCTGGCCTTCAAGCGCTAAGTCACCCCCATGCTGGACATCGCCGCGAACTGTCTCGTGGTCACCGCGCTGCTGGCGCGGGCCGGCACCGGGACATTGTTCCGCCGTTCATCTATTGAGCGGGGTTCTCGAACCTCGTGCAGGCCTCGGCTATCGAGCGGCCGGCAGCGCCTGTGACGTGCTGCTTCGCGCCGCTCGTCGGGGCGTTAGAGGCCTGTCGCCTCGGCTGACTTGGCGCCACGGCGGCAGCGGCCTGTCTTCCGCGCGCTGCGTCTGCTTCCGGGCGACCCCGTTAGGCTGTCCGGTTGGGGTGGTATGCGGATGCAGTTGGCCCCGGACTGCCCGACTGCTCCCTGCCATGAACTGACGGCTACAGGAAAACTCGACCGCACACTAGTGGCAGTCGCCTTCGCTGCGCAAGCCGACCTTCGCCATTAGCTCCTTGACTGTGGAGCGCAAGATCCAGGTGATAGACCAGTCTGCACGCCACGTTGCAGTGGCAGGCTTGGTCTGACTAGCCGCTGGCCGACAAAAAGCAACGCCATTCATGCCGGCGAAAGGTAACGATCGATTGGATGCATCAAATACTGCAGAGACCCGTATTCGATGAGCCGACAGGCGTCAGCTTCTTTGGTTGACCCGTCCTGCCGGTGTTTGTGAAAAAGCCAGCGCCGCGTTGAGGGACTCCATGAACCTGTCGATCCGGATTGGCTTTGTTACGTAACTGAAGAAGCCGGCTTTGAGGCCCGCGTCGATATCGGCGGATGATGCGCTGGCACTGACGGCGATGATCGGAATGTGCGCCGTCACGGGATCTGCACGCAAGATCTGCATCGCATCAATTCCGCTGATGCCAGGCAGATTGATGTCCATCAGAATGACGACCGGCAGATTGGCCCGCGCAAGCTCGACCCCAAGAGTACCGTCTAGTGCCGTCAGCAGCCGTAAACCAGGTTGCTGCTCCACCAGTTGCTGCACCAGTTCGAGATTGGCCGGATTGTCCTCGACGTAAAGCAGTGTGTGCGCCAGTGCATCTTCGGGCGAGGGCAATTCGCCTGGGACTGCATGGTCGGCGCGCGGCGGGGCCGTAAGATCCAGTTCGAACCAGAAAACGCTGCCCTGTCCGACCAGGCTCTCAGCCCCAATGCGTCCACCCATCAGTTCGACCAGACGTTTGGTAACGACCAGACCGATACCAGTGCCTTCTTCCGTGCCGGCTTCTCTGCCGAGACGGTTGAAGGGCTGAAAAAGTGGGGTCAACTGCTCTGGAGCCAACCCAAGGCCGGTATCACGCACGCTGATGCGTATCGCCTGCGTGGGCGTCAGTGCACAGTCCACAAACAGCGAACCACCCGTCCGGTTGTATTTGATTGCGTTGAACAGCAAGTTGACCAGAATCTGTTTCAGCCGGGTCCGGTCGGCCCACACATAGAGGACAGGGTCAATGTGCGCAAACACCATGCTTATGTCGCGCTGGTGCGCCTGTAACTCAACCATCGCCTGGCACTCCGCCATTGCCTGCGAGATCGAGACCGGTTCTTGAGACAGCGACAGTTCTCCGGACTCGACCAGTGCAAGGTCCAAAATCTCGTCGATCAGTTCCAGCAGATACCAGCCGGCCTTGAGAATTTGGTCGATGTTGCGCTTTTGCTTTGGCGTTGGACTCGGCATTCCAGCCTCCACGAGTTGGGCAAAGCCCAGGATCGCGTTGAGTGGCGTGCGCAGTTCATGGCTCATGCCGGACAGGAAATCCGACTTCGCGCGATTCGCCTTCTCGGCGATCGCGGTAGCCCTTTCCAGTTCGATATTCTTGTCATAAAGAATACGATCGATCAGTTTTCTGTCGGTGATGTCTCGGGCTGCAGCAAACACGCCCAGCACGTTGCCGTCCACATCCTTGTAGACCGATGCGTTGTACAACACGTCGATCAGCTTGCCGCTTGTCTGTTGGATCGTAAGGGGGTAGTCCGCCACGAAGCCATCGGCGAACACCCTTTGATAACCCTCGCGGGCCTTGTCGGGTTCGGTGAAGTAATTGGAAAAATCGCTGCTGACGAGTTCTTCGCGGGCCACTCCGGTGGCTTTCACTGTGGCCTCGTTCACGTCGGTTATCTTGCCGTCCAAGCTGATCGTGACCAGTGGATCCAGGCTCGCCTCGAGCAGGCTGCGGGCATACTGCGAGGCCTGCTTCTGGGCGGTGATGTCTCGGGCTACAGCAAACACGCCCAGTAGCTGCCGGTCCCGGTCGTAAAAGGTGCTCGCGTTAAAGGACACCTGGGTTTTCACACCCTCCCTTCTGAGTGCCACCATTTCGTATTTGGCGACCTTGGCTTCCCGCAGCACTTTGTCGATGCCTGCCTGTGCCGAGTCCGGGTCGGTGAAGTAACGCTTGAACGGCGCTCCTATGAGTTCATCGCGCGTACACCCGGTCAGCTGCTCCATTTGTCTGTTGACGTCAGTGATGTAGCCTTTTGGATCGGTAGTCATCAGCGCATCGATGCTGGACTCGATCAAGGAGCGCGTATAAAACTGCTGGTCCCGCAGGCGCTGATCAAGCCTGTTTTGCTCATCTTCCACCCGTTTACGGTCCGTGTTGTCGGTGCTGATCAGCAGGTAGCCGATGACCTCGTTGCGCGCGCCACGCAGAGGAATGACAGACATGACCGCCGGAAAGCGGCTACCCCGCGAATCCGGACCGCGGGCGAGCAGACGGTGTGACAAAACTGCTGGGCGACGCGTTCAATTGTCTGGGTCGCTACAGTGATGCCCGACCGGAGCAATGCGGAGAATTGCAGTTCCTGTCCACCAACGACCCGAGGCATCTCGGCGCGTTCCGCACCCCAAGCCTGCGCAATGTCGCTGCGAGACCACCCTACATGCATGCTGGCCAGTTCTCGAGCCTCACGCAGGTTGTGCAGCATTACGCGACCTCGCCTAAAGCGGTCCTCGGTCACAGTGAGCTTGCACGTGCGGACGACAGGCATGCGGACCGGCAGGTCATCCGGCTGTCGAACACTGACGTCCAGAACCTGGCGGCCTTCCTTGCGACCCTAACTGGCCCTGTCGTTCAGCCGAGATGACTCTGCGTGCGAAGCGCGCTGACAGTGAGCGGACCGTTCACCTGCAAAGAAGATGGTGCCATCCCGAACATTGCGCGCGATGTTCGGGACAGATGCGCCGAGTCCGCGAAGCCAGCGGCGTGGGCTGCTGTCGACAGCGTCTCACCTTTCGTCAGGAGCACCCACACGTACAGGAGTCGCCGCCACAGTATGTAGGGCCTCAGTGGCATCCCAGTTTCTTTGACGAACAGGTGCCTGAAACGGCTTGGCGACAGATGGGCTGCCTCGGCCACCTCGGCCAGCGTCACGGGCTGGCTGACCCGTTGCCGAATGAACTCCACGGCCGCGAGCACGCGGGGGTCCGACGGCTCGCGCGCAGATGTATGGGAAATCTCGCGCACGACCGCGAGAAAAACGGCCTTAACCGCGTCCGAACTCCGCTGCGTGTTCCAGGCGCGGTGCAGGCGCTTGGTAAGCACGGCCACGGCATCGACGTCGAGCATTTCAGGCTCGCCGCGCAGCCGGGTGGCAAGGGCCTTGCCCTCGGGCGTCTCCGGTTCCACGAAGATGACGGTGGCCCACTGGCAGTTGGTCACGTCAATGCTGTGAACCGCCCGCGACGGAATGAGGGCCGCCGCACAAGCCTGCCATGGCCCATTGCGCCCAAACTGCACCCGCAGCCCTTGCGGCGCGCCCATCACCAGTTGAATCGCGTAGTGCGCGTGCGGCGCCACCGCGGCCTTTCCCCCACCGATGAATGCGCACCCGCCCGTCCAGGCGACGAAGTCGCCTTGGTGGCGGTGGGCGGCAGGCGTGTCCATGGCAAGTTTTGCTATGCGGCATTCTTGCAAACTACTGCTCTCGCGGCAATATGGATTTGCCCCTGCTCCAAGGCTATGTCCGACTCTGCGTCCAAGCTATTGTCAATTGACAGAGCGCTGTTAGCCCCTGACCCGGCCTATCTAGGGCTGACTCTTGCCGTCAACCGCAACGAGTCGCGGAACCCAGTTTGCGCACATCTTGGTTTCAAGTTATCCGGCATCAGGGTGGCCCCGATTCCTGCACATTTCGACGCTTCAGCCCCTCGGCAGTCATTTTCCGTAGCGCAGCTCCGTTTTTACTCAAGTAGGCGTTTCGTGCACTTATTAAGTGCAACTGGTGCGTCTTCCGCCAGTGATTGGAAAGCCCTATCTTCCACTTGACTCCTGATTTGGAGCCGCATGAAAGGTGGAATAGGAAATGACAGCTACCAAACAAGCTCAGTCGACGCTTCGCGGCGTTGCAGCAGAAACTCCTCTGAAAGGGGTGTTGACAAGCCTTGCACTTGGGATGCTGCTGCCCTCGCTTGGCACCAGCATCGCCAACGTCGCATTGCCGACATTTGCCGAGGCGTTCTCTGCCTCTTTTCAGCAAGTGCAGTGGGTTGTTCTTGCCTATCTGCTTGCCACGACCACACTGATAGTGGGTGTGGGTCGGATGGGCGACCTGTTTGGTCGCCGGCGACTTCTCATGTTGGGAATCGCCATTTTTAACGTTGCGTCCGTTTTGGCCAGCCTGGCTCCACGGCTGGAGTTGCTGGTCGCTGCCCGGGCACTTCAGGGCGTCGGCGCCGCCATCATGATGGCTCTGACCATGGCCATGGTGAGCGCAGTCGTCCCCAAAGCTCGGACTGGAAGTGCGATGGGACTCATGGGCACGATGTCGGCCGTTGGCACCGCCCTTGGCCCATCCCTGGGAGGTGTTCTGATTGCCCAATATGGATGGCAGTCCATTTTCCTGGTCAACCTTCCCCTGGGAGTGCTGGCTCTGGTGCTGGTGCGGCGCTACTTGCCCGAAGACCGGATGACCCCGTCCGTAGCGAAAGGCAAGTTTGACAAACTGGGCATGTTGCTTCTGGCGTTGACCTTGGCGGCGTATTCACTGGCCATGACTATGGGGCGCGGCCACTTCGGACAACTCAACGCCTTGTTGATGCTGGCTGCCGCCGTCGGACTCGGCATGTTCATCCGGACCGAAAGCCGGGCGGCGTCGCCGCTGATTCGGCTGGCCATGTTTCGTGACCCCGTCCTCGGTGCAAGTCTGGCGATGAGCGCCCTGGTATCGACCGTGATGATGGCCACGCTGGTGGTGGGACCCTTCTACCTCGGGTTTGCGCTTCACCTGAATACAGCCTTGGTTGGCGCTGTCATGTCTGCAGGCCCCATCGCCGCCGCGTTCACCGGAGTCCCGGCCGGTCGCATCGTGGACCGCGTTGGAGCGCCGCGCGCGACCACGATTGGACTTGTGGGCATGATGGTCGGGTGCCTCGCTTTGGCCATGCTGCCCGAATCACTGGGCATTGCAGGCTACGTCGTGCCCATCGTGGGTATCACTTCCGGCTACGCACTCTTTCAGGCCGCCAACAATACGGCGGTCATGGCGAAGGTGTCGCCTGAGACACGAGGACTTATTTCAGGGATGCTCAATCTGTCGCGCAACCTTGGCCTGATTACCGGTGCATCGGTCATGGGCGCCGTCTTTGCCATGGCATCAGGAACGGTCGCCTTCGCTACTGCTGACCCTACCGTCATTGCCGCAGGAATGCGAACAACATTTACTGTCGCGATGGCATTTGTCCTGGTAGCCCTGGTTGCTGCAGTCGCAAGCCAATCAATTGCGAGAAGCGGTCACAGCACCGGAACATGAATGAAGCCTCGGTCCGACGCAGAAACTCTGCGTCGCTGAGCGGGTAGGCGACGTCAACCGGTTGTACCTTTCCCGCTCGGGACGAATGATTTTGGCATTGCGCCACGAGTTCGGTGCCGCTGGGCCCTGTAGGCCAGTGCAACTTTCAGGGCTCGTGGTGGCTGCTACCTCGGCACACTTCGAGTCACGCCGTCGCGGTTGGCTATGAGGTACTCCGCGACGAGCAGGTTCAAAAGCCATCCAGCCGTCAACAAGAGGTCTCGCGGAAGCCCGAGAATTTCCCCGACGAAGATGGCAGGCGGGATAAAGAGCAAGACTTGTGTTCCTGCACCGAGTGCCAGGGCATAAGCCCGCATCATCCAAGCGCGGTGCTTACGCACGTTCCCGCCGATGATGGCCATTAGACCGCGCGTGAGAAAAGCCGCCATCGCAGTTGCGACCGCCATCCGCACGACCATGAGCAAACCACCTTGCATTTCGATGGGAATGGGATAGCTCAGCGTCATCCAGATAGCGGTAGCGGCCATAAGGTAGCCAGCAACGGTTGAAATCCATCCCAGGCGGCGGTGCCTTTGTGGATGGGCAAGTCGAAGTGGTTTGTGAAACTGCAATGCGCCGAGCACGCAGTACAGCGTGGCGGCAAGGATGTGCAAAGTCACCGGCATTGGGGCAAGAAAGAAGCGTAGGTCCCCCTTGGGAGCAGTGCCGCTGCCGGCCAAGCGAGCCAGCCGGTGCATGCCCGCCAGTATCGGCACCAGACTCAGGGCGATGAGCAGCACAAGGTTCGTCCAGTCTTGACGGTGGGTCTTCACAGCTCGATTCCTGTAACCATGTCTCGTAAGGCTGATGCCCTGGGCCAGTTTGTTGTTTGTCCAGTTCAGACTGCGCGCTATTCTCGTCGGAAGGGCAACTTTGGCAGTCATGTTTTACCTAACCTACAGGCCTCTCATACTGACTAGGTGCGACTGGAAAGGGCTGCGCCCCTCGCTGACGCATCTGTTTGTCGAAGAGGGCTGGTTGACTCAGAGGCGCTTGCCGCGAACGACGCAGTCGATGGCGATTTTGATGCCTTCTTTCGTTTCAACAGGGCGCTCGATGCGGCTTGCTTTTTCGATGGCGAGTTCGCCCCCAAGCGCGGCGACCACTTGCGCGGCCGTGTAGAGCATGCCAGCCTGCTGCGGACCACCGAAGCCGTGCTCCAGATTCTCTGAATCATGTGCGACGAGGAGAAAGGTTCCGCCGGGGGCGACGGCGCTGGCGGCTTTCACGAGAATGGGATTGAGCTCTGCCTGGGGAATCTGCAGGTAAACAAGCGTGACGAGGTCGTAACATTGAAGGCCGGGCGCCAAGACACGTAGGTCTGCCGTTTCAAAATCCACCTTGTGGTCGACGTGGCGCGACTTGGCCAAACGAATCGCTTTCTCGTTCGCCACGCTGGAAAAGTCCACCGCCCGCACCGACCAGCCCTGCTCGGCCAACCAGATTGCGTTGCGGCCCTCGCCTGACGCCAGGTCCAAGGCGTAGCCCGGCAGCAGACCTTCGGCTTCTGCAACCAGAGTGTGATTGGCGTCGCCCGTCCAGACGAGTTCGCTCGATGCATAGCGCTGGTCCCAGTACAGGGGCTCCAGCGCCTGCGACCATCGGCTGTTGGACGCAGAGGCACGGCTGCCTGCTTTGCAACGGTCGCTGGTTTTTAAGGTCTCGGAAGCAGTTTTTTTGCACATGGCATGCATCTCAATCGTTGTGGAGGTGTGAGAGCCTACGCAAGTCAGTGCGCCGGCGGAAGACGCATGAATTGCATTTAATCAATGCATGAAACGCTTCTCCAAATGGGGCTGCGAATGCTATCGTCCTGTCATGTCATCACCGGACTTCAACTTGCTGGTCACCCTGAACGTGCTGCTCGCGGAAGGCAACGTTGCCCGGGCTGCCCAGCGGCTTCAGCTGAGCCCCTCGGCAATGAGCCGCTCGCTGGCGCGATTGCGCGAGACAACGGGCGACCCGCTCCTGGTGCGGGCGGGACGCGGACTGGTGCCCACCCCGCGAGCGCTCCAGCTTCGCGAGCAGGTGAGTCAGCTCGTTGAGAGCGCGGGCGCGGTGTTGCGTCCAGCGCAGAAGCTGGACCTCAAGCGGTTGGACCGAAACTTTACGCTGCGAGTAAGCGATGGATTCACGGAGAATTTCGGTCCGGGCCTGGTAGCGCGCGTCAGCGAACAAGCGCCTGGCGTGCGGCTTCGATTCGTGCAGAAGCTGGATAAGGACAGCACCGCACTTCGCAATGGAACCGTTGACCTGGAGACCGGCGTTATCGGCGACACGACGGGGCAAGAGGTTCGCACACGCGCCCTTTTCCGCGACAGGTTTATCGGAGTCGTTCGCGAAGGGCATCCCATCAGTAAACAGAACATCACCCCAAAGCGCTATGCGGCAGGCAAGCACGTGCTGGTATCGCGGCGCGGTTTGAATCGCGGGGTGCTGGACGACGCGCTGCAGATGCTGGGGCTGGAGCGAGAAATCGTGACGTTCGTCGGGGGCTTTTCCAGTGCTCTGGCATTTGCCAGGGCTTCCGACCTCATTGCCACAGTGCCAGAGCGACACACAGGAAATCTTCGCGCTGGCATGTTCAGCTTTTCCCTGCCGGTGGCAACGCCTGAAATCACCGTATCAATGCTGTGGCACCCGAGAATGGATGCCGACACAGCACTCCAGTGGCTGCGAGGGTGCCTGCTGGAAGCCTGCAATGAACAGACCAGTGACATTTCGAAGTGACGGAGGGTGTTCGGATCGCGGCGCCGGAGTGCTGTGTGAATTGCTGCGTTATCCGCGAAGACCATTTTGAAGTGTTGCTCTGGCCAGAATATCATCCGAGCGGGTTGCGTGCCGAGCAGCGCCGTCGTTGGATATCAATAGAACCATGCGCGCAAAAGGAGACGTGAATGCAACATCGCCCAATAATCGTCGCTTCGTTTCTGTCTTCAGCTATCTGGCTGCGAACTTCGACTATCCGGGTATTCTTGATGGCAGTGCTTCCGAAGTGCTTCCGCGTCTGCGTGCTGGTGGGGCGACCATGAGAGCCGTCTGGGCGCCGTACGCATTTCTACCGTTGTTTCTCGTGCCGGGAGCGGTAGGCGCATATTTCGCCTGCCCGTCTAGCCGCGGTCGCATGACGCTTGCGCTCGTCGCGGCATCACTTGGTTCGCTGGCCATGTGTTTGGGCCTGATGCGTTGGCCAAGCATCAACTGGGCGCTTGCGGATGCCTATGCTCAGTCTGGCGTCGAAGCAAAGAGCAGCCTTGCGACCGTATTCTTGGGTCTGAACGTCTACCTCGGCAACTACATCGGCGAGTTTCTGGGTGAGGTATGCCTGGCGGTCTTTTTCTTTTTTGTTGGCCTTTCATTTCTCAAGGAGACGCAGTACCCGAAGTGGTTGGGGTGGTGCGGCGTGGTGTTCGCCTTACTGTTTGTGATTGGAGCGTTTCGCAATGTCACGCCTGCCGTGCAACTCTTTGCCGATGTGAACAACGTTTTGTTGCCGCTATGGATGATTGTTCTCGGTGTTTCGCTCATTTGGCATTCAAGGAAGAACTAGCGCGAATGCGACTAGCAACCGTTCGTTCGAGCCGAGCACTTCCGGTCCGTGGCCCCTGGCGGCGCGTTAGCTCAAACCTTGGGAGTCTGCTTCGGACACGATGCTATCTGGCGGCAATCGACCAAGAGACGCTCGCGTAGTCATCATGAATCGCAGCAGTTGGCCGGGACGGTGATTACGCCGCAGCGCCCGAAAGCTGCCGCTCGCGGGAATGCACGAGCAACTGACGGCGCGCGGGCCATAGTCGGATCAAGCCGATCCGTTGCCGCCATGATCGGTCTCGAGTGAGCCTCAGATATGTTGTGATCAGCCGTGCGACACGGGCAAGCAGGATCGACCTCGACGCTCAAGTCCCGGCGCATGATTGAGTCACGCCCGATGTACATCACCCACCTCACACATCTCCTCGACAAGTCTGGCCCAATCGGCCCCGTCAAGGGTCCAGCCCGCGTCATGGCGCAGTTTCTTGTCAACGTGGTCACCCATGCGTCAGACGCCACGAGACAACTTCCAGGCGCGACCGCGTACTTGCGCTGTCGGCCATTAGCAGGCGCTGGTGAAGGGCGCCTGTACGGCGTCTCGCCCGAACCGGGTGTTTCAGTGGCCGGGTACCCAGACCATCGCGATGCTGACCCAGGCACCCACGCTGAAGTAAGGCGTGAGCCACATGGCATCGGCTTTCCAGGCCGGCCAATGCCGGCTGGGCACCCGCCGGTACAGGGCATCACGCGCGCCCTGCGCCAGGCTCAGGTAGGTCTGCCCACGGGCCAGGCCCTCTCGGTGGCGGCGCAGATACATCGGGGCGTCCACGGTGAGCACATAGGTGATGAACGCCAGCGACCCTGCAAGGCCGAAGAATGCCAGTGCTTGGACCCAGCCGATGCTGTGGCCCGCGACCACCGCCAGCAGCGCAGCGGTCAACGAAAACCCAGCTGCCCAAAGCAGTGACTCGACGGCCTGCGTGATGTGGTTGAGCGTCAATACGCTGTGCCAGCAGAAGGCCTGCGCTAGCGTCATGAACACCGGAATGCCCCAGGCGGCATGCTGAACCATAGGCAGGCCGGCCACCGCCCCCAGCTGGTTGACCAACAGGCCGAGTTGCACCCCAAAGCAGATTTCGGCCACCGTGGCTGCGGTGCGGCCCAGGATGATGCTGGACCAGAAGGAATCCACCACCACCAGACGTTCCAGATCCACCCGGGGCAGCACCGATCGGTACGCACACACCAGCACGTAGACGCCCGACAGCGTCAGTTGCCATCCTGCATAAAGACCCGAACCCGGGCCGGCGTACCAGACGACCAACCACAGACACACATTTACGCCGGCCAATGCGCAAAGCGTGCGCCACCATGAAAGCGCCCTGGTGTCGGGCAAGTTTGCGCGTACAGGATTGGGGTGACGGCGTGATGACATTGCACCGCGATGCTAACCGACTGACGGCCCCGGCAGCAGCAGCCCGGCAGCCCGGCAGCCGACGCCAAATCGCGGTCGGGGATTCACGCTTGTGCTCAAATCCGGCACCCCGACACAGACTGACGGCTGCGCCTCGGTCGAAGCCCGAGATGCATGGGTTTGCGCCCTCCTACTGCTGCACGGGCTGGCGGTGCGCCGCATGATCCGCGTGACTCAGTTCGGCGTCGGCGCTGATACCGCCGATGCGCCGAAGGAGCCGTTGGTCGAGCCGGTGTCCGCGTTGCCCCGGCCTGCGAAGACAAGCCGACGGCGTCGAACTGTCGCCAAAAGAATCCTTGGGAGTGAACCCGCATGAAGATCGAAGATATGACTCGCCCGGGCGTGCCGGCATTGGGCGTGACGGGCGTCGCTGCCACGGCGATGCTCGGCTTTGCAGCCGGCGTTGCCGTGGCACGCGACCCCGAACTCCTGCGCCGCACGGCGCGCAGCCTGGCGCGCAACCTGGCGCGCAGCCTGGAACGCGCGACACTGATCGCCGCACGGGCCCGCGAACATGTCGGCGACTTGTGGGCCGAGGCGCGCGAAGAGGCGATCGCCGAGGTCGATGCTGCCAACTTCAACCGAGCCGCCAAGAACGCGGGCAAGGGGGCTCCGGCAGCCGCGGCAGCGGCAGCGGCAGCGCCAAGCACGGCGGCGCGCCAACGCGCGAGCTGCCCGCGCAAGCCGGGCGCGTCGCGAAAGTCAGCACCAAGGATCGCGGAGGAACAGGCGGCAGACCAAAGCTGTGTGGCGGTCGCTGGCGCGAGAACCACCCGCCGCGGGCTATCGAGCGTGTTCAGCCCGGGCCACGGCCGGCCCAGGCCCTGGGGACGCCCGGAGTCAGTGGTCGGGGTTCGCCAGCCGCTGCGCGATCTCGCGCTCTGCGACCAGCCAGTCGTCGAGTTCCTGGCAGGGGGTGAAGCTGCGCGCCTGGGCGATGAAGAACGCCGCTTCGGAGATCATTGCGTGTCGTTGCGCCGGGTCGGTCGGCTCCGCGCTCGCCGGCAAAGGGTCCGACTCTGCCGGCAGTGGGACGGCGCGCGTTTCGGGGGTGGATTGCATGGATGCAGCTGATGCCATGGTGAACTCTCCTGGTGGTTTAGCTGAAAAGGTATCGCCCGCATATGTCAGAGCTACGACGCAGCGCTGGTACTTGAGCGTTTGTTGATCTAGCTCAACCTGGCCAAGGGCACCTGCGCCGTTCTCGACCGCTTGTGGGCGGCATTCGGTCGGGCAGACCCCCCGAGCCGGGAAGCCATCGACCGCGCGGGCCTGCGGCATCGGCCGGCGCACCCTGTGCCGCATAAAGAGCGGCGAGCCCGGCTCATGGCCAACAACGAAAACCTCTGCTACGTCCACAAGCCACTGCCGTACATGGAGTTTTCCCTGGAACAGGTCGAGCAGACAGCCCTGATGTCCACGAAAGGGGCGGTCTTGGTAAATGTTCCGAGCCCTGAGCGCTACACCCTGCACAAACTGCTGGTCCACGGCGTTCGAGCAGGGGCAAGCTTGAGGGCCTCTGCTTCCAGAACTTCAAGACTCGTAGTGATGGTGATCTCCTACGCGACTGTGTTGAACAACCCGTGGCTTGCCGCAAACCGTGCTGGCGCCGGGTTTGGCTTGGTCGGCATCGGTGTATTTCTGTCCGTGCGTCAAACCAATGGTGCCGGCGAGCTGACAGGCCAGGTATTCGGCGACAACAGCGCACCTGCGATTTTCACCATGCTGCCGGATGGAAACAGCAAGGACGCCCAAACCACCCGTCAACGGATGCGGGTGTTGGAGCCGAGGGCGGCGCCACGTGCCGGTGCCGCAGGCGCGGCGGCATCTGGCGGCACCAGATAAGCGCGGGAGGTGAAGATCAGCTTCTCTCGCCGGGCCATGGCCTCCTCGTACCGCGCCCGGGTGCCGGGGTCGTCCTCGCCCAACGGCGGCTGCTCGGGCAGAAAGTGCCCGTAGGGGTCGCGGCCTCGCACCAGCAGCGCGCTATCTTCATGTCCCACGTGGCGCACGTGGGCCGGCACATAACGGATGGCGTAACCCACTCGGCGCCGGGCCGAGGGGTTGCCCCGAGAGCCGTGGATCGTGCACAGGTGGTGCAGCGACATCTGGCCGGCGCGCAGCTCCAGGTCCACCGCGCGCGCTGCGTCCGCTCCTCGCGCCACCGCGCCGCGGAACAGCGTGCCCGGGTGCGAATCCAGCGCATCGTGGTTCACCGTTCCGGCGCGGTGGGAGCCAGGAATCACGCGCAAGCACCCGTTCTCCGCGGTGCTGTCGGCCAGGGCCACCCAGGCCGTCACCGCCTCTTCCGGCTCCAGGCCGTAATGCACCGAGTCCTGGTGCCAGTGAATCACCTTGGGGTCCCCGGGGTTCTTGATGAAGAAGGCCGAGCCCCACACGAACAGATCCGGGCCCAGCAGCGACTCCACGGCGTCCAGGATCGCTGGGTGGCTCACCAGAGCGCACAGCCAGGGGTAGACCAGGTGTGGCTTGTAGTACTCCCGGTCACGTGCCGGGCCGGGCCGGGTCTGGGCCTCGTTGAGCAGGGCCAGCAATTCCGCCGACTCCCTTGTCGAAAGGGCGGGGACGGGCGCCAGGTAACCCTGCTCCCGGAATTGCGCCGCCTGGGTGGCGGTCAGGCTTGCGGTCATGCTCGGTGCTCCTGCGAAAGGCCCGGTCACGTCACTCTCCGTGGGCCATCACCACCGGTGTCCTTGGCACCACCGTTGTGCTTCCGTACCGGAAGTCTCTGGATCCCCGCTTTCGCGGGGATGGCGATATTTGGGAGTGCGCTTTGTCGACATTTGGGAATACGTTCTGACGATATCAGGAAGTGCGTCATGACGATATTTTGGGGGTTCGTCTTAGGCGCAAACACCAGCACCATCGGACACAGTCGCCAGGTGTGTTCGGCCGTGTTTTCGCGCCGTCCTTGCGCGGTATGGCCGCTGCGCAATACGTCCTTGAGCCGCTGCGCCTCGCGGATGAAGCTGAGATGGTTCTCGAAATTCTCGGCAGGCATGGCGTCAGTGTCGCACGACAGCCGGGACGGCCCCGTCATGGTCAGGCCGGATCGGTCAGACGTTCGCATGTCTGGCCGGCGACCGCCTGCAAGGCCGCCGGCATGACCCGCTCAGGTGCGATCTGCGCCAGCGGCACCAGCACGAAGGCCCGGCCGTTCATGCGCGGATGCGGAATCTCCAGCGCGGCGCTGTGGATCGTGCCATCGCCGAACAGCAGCAGATCCAGATCGAGCGTGCGCGGCGCATTGCGGTAGGGGCGCTCGCGCAGCGCCGCTTGCTCGAGCTGCTGCAGACCCTTCAACAGGTCGTAAGCCGTGCCCGTGGTTCGCACACACACGACAGCGTTGATGTAGTCCGGCCCGCTGGAGTCGATCGGCGCACTGCGGTACAGGCTGGAGCGGCGCAGCAGTTCGACCTGCTCCAGACCACCGATCGCGTCGATGGTGCGCCGCAGCGTCGCCACGGCATCGCCGAGGTTGGCACCTAGCGCGATGTAGGCGACAACCGGCTCGCGCTGCGCGGGGCTCATCCGCTCACCCTGCGCGGACCACTGCGGTGTTCGTTTTGCGAATGGGCTGGCGGCTCACTGTCCGCTCGGGTTGTCCGCGCCACCAGTTGGTTTGGCGCCGCCTGGGCGGCGGCGGCGACGGCGCTTGCGCGGTGCGTCGGCGGCAGTTGACGCGTCGTTCGCATCGGCTGCGTCGGCTGCGTCGGACTCGGGCGCGTCGGCGTCCTGGCCATCGGTGTCGGGCACCTGCGCCGGCCGGTTGCGCGCGGGTCGCGGCGCACGGGTCACCTTGCGGCCCTGCTCTGCGCGCACCTGCTCGACCATGTCGGCACGCAAGGTGTCGTTGGCCATGCTGAACTCCTGCCACCAGTCGGCCAGGACCTCCTCGATCTCGCCGGTGTCGGCACGCAGCCGCATGAAGTCGAAGGCCGCACGAAACCGCGGCTGGTCCACCAGGCTGAAGGCGGAACTGCCCACCCGCTTCTCGAACCGCGGCTGCATCATCCAGATCTCGCGCATGTCGGAGGCCAGGCGGCCGCCGCCAGACACATCGCCGATGCGCTCGGAGAACACCTGGTCGATCGCGTCCTGCAGCGCCGGGAACGGCGGCTGGCGCGCGGGTTCAGCCATACGCTGACTCCAGCCGTCGCGCACGTCCGACCACACCACGCAGGCGAGCAGGAAACTCGGCGCCACCGGCTTGCCCTCGCCGACCCGGCGATCGGTGTCCTGCAGCGCGGCGCGGACAAACGGGTGTTCGGCCCGCTCGACCACCAGGTCGAGCAACGGATAAATGCCCTTGCCCAGCCCAAGCGCCTTGAGCTGCTCGATGGTCGCCAGGGAGTGCCCGGTCTGCAACAACTTGAGCATCTCGTCGAACAGGCGGCTTTGCGGCACGTCGGCGAGCAAGGTCTTCATCGGTACCAGCGGCGCCGCCGTCTTGGGCTCGATCGTGAAACCCAGCGCCTTAAGCTTGGCCGAGAAGCGGATCGCCCGAATGATGCGCACCGGGTCTTCCCGGTAACGCTGGGCCGGGTCGCCGATCATGCGCAACACGCGTTTGGTCGAATCCTTGATGCCGCCGTGGTAGTCGACGACAACCTGGGTCTCCGGGTCGTAGTACATCGCGTTGATCGTGAAGTCGCGCCGCGCGGCGTCCTGCTCCTGCGGACCCCAGACGTTGTCGCGCAGTACCCGGCCGCTGGCATCGACCGCATGCGTCATGCTGGCCAGCTGGCTTTTGCTGGTGCGCTCGTTGCCGCTGACCTGGCCAGCGACGGCATTGTCGAGGTAGGCGCGGAAGGTCGAGACCTCGATCACTTCGTGTTCGCGGCCCCGGCCGAACACCACGTGCACGATGCGGAAACGCCGCCCGATGATGAAGGCGCGACGGAACAGGCCCTTGACCTGCTCGGGCGTGGCATTGGTGGCCACGTCGAAGTCCTTGGGCCGCAGTCCCACCAGCAGGTCGCGTACCGCGCCGCCGACGATGTAGGCCTCGAAGCCGGCCTGCTTGAGCGTGCGCACCACGGTGGCGGCGCGGTCGTCGACCAGTGCGGGGTCGATCTTGTGCTCGTCTGCCATCACGTCGCGGCGCTTGCCGAACAGGGAGCGGCTGCCGGCGGCGGGCTTCTTGCCCAGGAGTTTGTCGATGAAGTTCTTGATCATGGTGCAGAGGGAAACAGGTCCAGTATGCGCCATCCGCGCGCCTGGGCGATCGCGCGCAGGCGCGGGTCCGGGTTCGTCGCCACCGGTTCTTGGGCACGCTCGAGCAGCGGCAGGTCGTTCGTGGAGTCGGAATAGAAAGTGACGGCCACGTCCGCCCAGTCCAGAGAGCGCGCGCGCAGCCATTGTTCGAAACGCAGCACCTTGCCCTCGCGTGCCGACGGCACGCCTGCGATGGCCCCGGTGAACCAGCCGGTGCCGCCCGGCGTATTGTCGATCTCCAGTTCCACCGCGATCAGCTCCGGCACACCCAGCGCCTGGGCGATGGGACGCGTCACGAAGGCATTGGTCGACGTGATGATGGCAACCTGGTCGCCCCGCTGCTGGTGCATGCGCACCAGCTCCAGCGCCTCGTCGCGGATCGCCGGGCGCACGACCTGTTCCATGAACTGCGCGTGGGCCTGGAGCGAGGCCTCGGGTCCGTGCCGGCGCACCGCCTCGGTGGCGAACCGCACGTAGTCGTGAATGTCCAGCGTGCCGGCCTGGTAGTGGGCGAAGAACGCCTCGTTGCGGCGCGCGAAGTGCTCCGCATCGGTCCAGCCGATCGTGGTGGTGAAGACACCCCAGGCTTGGTCGGAGTCGATCGGCAGCAAGGTGTGGTCCAGATCGAACAATGTGACCCGTTGTACGCCGGCAGCGGCGCTGGCACGGGAAACCGGAAATAACGGGCTCATCGGGTCAGGATTCTTCCATCATGGCGCGGATCATCGGCACGGTGATCGCGCGTTTGGTGCGCATCGCATAGGCGTCGATCAGGTCCAGCAGTTCCATCAGGCTGGGCAGATCGCGGCTGAACCGGGTCAGCATGAAATCCATGACCTCGTCACCCAGGAACACGCCACGCGCATCGGCGGCCTGGCGCAATACCGCGCGCCGCTGCGGCTCGCTGAGCACGGTGAGCGCGAACACATGGCCCCAGCCCAGCCGGGTGCGCAGGTCGTCGCGCAGGCGCAGGCCCGCGGGCGGCTGGTCGCCAGTTCCGAGCACGGCGCGCTGCAGCGTCTGGGCATGTACAAACCAATTGAACGCGGCTTGCTGCTGTACGGCGGTATACAGATGCACATCGTCCAGCAACAGCGCGGCCCAGTCCTGCGAGAACGCCGGCGGCTCCTGCATGCCGGCATCCATCCAGCCGACCACCGCGCCCTGCTCGCGCAAGGCCTCGCGCACCGCCTTGAGCAGATGCGTCTTGCCGCTGCCCGAGGCACCCCACAGGTAGGTCGGAACCGGCGAGCGCGTGGATCCTGCGCCACCGCGCCCCAGCCACAAAACCACGTGCTCCCACGCCGCCTGGTTCGGCCCCGGGAAGAAGTTCTGCATGGTCGGCCCGGTGCTCAGGCCGATGTCCAGTGCGATCTGCTTCATGCCTGCTCGATCATCCCGGGTCACCCTGGTACAGGCCGCTGTCCCGGTAGCTGCGCCAGGCCCTGCAAATGGCCACCAGCACTACCGCACTGGCCGAACAGCGCCACCGGTATCGGCACCGCGTTGCCGATGATCGCGAACGCCACGCTGCCGCCCCGCGTGAGCCAGGCCATCATCGATGCGAACGCATGGCTGGAGATGACTGACGCGGCAATCGCACCCCATGCGGCGGCGGACTTCTGGGGTGCGGTGAACTGCATGCAAGCGAGCGGGTGTCAACCCGTAGAATCTGGACAAATTCTATCGGGGTCCGTTGCGGGCCCTGGCCACCGGCGCCCGCGCCGGCCGACCGCCCTGACGCCATGACCACTTCCACCCCCACTTCTGCCCTGTCCTACCAGGATGCCGGCGTCGACATCGACGCCGGCGATGCGCTGGTCGAGCGCATCAAGCCGCTGGCTCGCAAGACCATGCGCGAAGGCGTGCTGGCCGGCATCGGTGGCTTCGGCGCCTTGTTCGAGGTTCCCAAGCGTTACCGCGAGCCCGTGCTGGTCAGCGGCACCGATGGCGTGGGCACCAAGCTGCGGCTGGCGTTCGAGTGGAACATGCACGACACGGTGGGCATCGATCTGGTCGCAATGAGCGTCAACGACGTGCTGGTGCAAGGTGCAGAGCCGCTGTTTTTTCTGGACTACTTCGCCTGCGGCAAGCTCGACATCGACACGGCGGCCACCGTGGTCGGCGGCATTGCACGCGGCTGCGAGTTGTCCGGTTGCGCGCTGATCGGCGGTGAGACGGCCGAGATGCCCGGCATGTACCCGCCCGGCGAATACGATCTGGCCGGTTTCGCGGTCGGAGCGGTCGAAAAGTCGGCCATCCTCGACGGCCGCAACGTGCAGCCCGGCGACGTGGTGCTGGGCCTGGCCAGCAGCGGCGTGCACTCGAACGGATTCAGCCTGGTGCGCAAATGTATCGACCGAGTCGCCGGCACCGGCGACGCCCGTGACGAATCGAAACTGCCGGCGCGCCTGGATGGCCAGGACTTCCGCGCGGCCTTGATGGCGCCGACCCGGCTTTACGTCAAGCCTGTGCTGGCCGCGCTGGCCCGCCACCCGATCAAGGCGTTGGCCCATATCACCGGTGGCGGCCTGCTCGAGAACATTCCGCGCGTCCTGCCTGAGGGCACAGCCGCGCACCTGCGCAGGGGCAGCTGGCCCCGCACCGAGTTGTTTGCCTGGCTGCAGCAGACCGCGGGCATCGACGACCACGAGATGAATCGAACCTTCAACAACGGCATCGGCATGGTGGTGGTGGTGGAGGCGGCACATGCCGATGCCACCGCGCGGACACTGCGCGAACACGGTGAAAACGTGCACGTGATCGGCGCCATAACGCCCCGGGGCGACGGCGCGGTGGTCGAGGTCCGCTGACCCGGCAGGGCAACCCGCGCTGCACTCGTCAGTCGCTCCTCGCCCTGCGCATCTCAGCCACCCGCGCCGCGATCGCGTCGATGTCCATGCCCTCCTCGACGTTGGCCAGGTAGGTCTCCAGGTCCTGCTCCGCCTGAGGCATGAGCCCAAGTTCCGCGCGCGCCAGCCCCCGATCGCGGTATTCGGCCCAGGCCTGCGGCAACAACACGATCAGCCGGTCCTGCACCGCGATCATCCGGCCCCAGTCTTCCTGGGTACGGTGGATCTCCTTGAGGTTGCGCAACATCCGCGCAACGATTTCTCGGGCAGGCGCCGCTTGCAGGTACAGGCCCAGCGGCACCTCGAACTCATCCACCAGTCCGCTGCGCTGCCGATAAGGCTCCAGCCGCTCGGACAACTGCTCTCGACTGAGCGACTGCCCGTCGAGCGGATCGATGACCACCTGACCCTTGGGCAGGTTGACCTTCACCATGAAGTGGCCGGGAAATCCGACCCCGCGCGCCGGCAGGCCCAGGCCTTGCGCGAGTTCGAGCCACAACACCGCCGCCGAGATCGGAATGGCGCAGCGGGTTCGCAGCACCACGCTGAGGTAGCTGTTGTCAGGGTCGTAGAAATTGTTGACGTTGGCGCGAAATCGCAGGTCACGGAAGAAGAACTGGTTGAGGGCACGCAGCTTCTGCAACGGTGGCGCATCAGCCGGAATACGCCGCTTGAGCCGGCCCAGCAGCTGATCGACTTCGCCCAGCACCTGCTGCACATCGAGATCGGGGTATTCGTCCTGTGCCAGGCTCACGGCCGACTCCAGCAGCGGAAATTCAGCGTCGCTTTGCACCAGCGTCGCGAAATACTCCAGCGGCGTGGGAACAGCATAGGACAGTTGCATGGAGCGTCTCTCGGGGTCGTCGGTCCGGCGCGTCGTTGCGCACCCGGATATTTTGACGCCGAACGACCGTGCCTGCCACAACCGGGCATCGCCGCGCCCGGGATCAGCGACGCACGAACTCTCGCAACTTGAGCCCTGCGCCCCACAAGGCGCCGAAGTAGATGACTGCCGAGCCGAACAGGACCAGGGCCAACGCCAGCAACCGCTGCAGTTCGTTGACCGAAGGACCGACCCACTGCAGCTGGCTGGCGGCCCACATCAGGAACACCGACAACAAGGCGCAGGCCGCCACCACCTGGAAACCGAACACGCCCCATCCCGGCCCCGGCTTGTAACGGCCGCGCCGCTTCAGCCCGCGCAACAACGCCAGCGCATTGATCAGCGCGCCCAGGCTGATGGCCAGCGTCAGGCCGGCGTGGGCGAACAATGGAACCAGCACGATATTGAGCAGCTGCGTGATGACCAGCACCATGATCGCAATGCGCACCGGGGTACGGATGTCCTGGCTGGCGTAAAAACCCGGCGCCAGCACCTTGATGGCGACAATGCCGATCAAACCTGCGCCATACCCCATCAGCGCATACGTGGTCTGCTGCACGTCGTTGGCAGAAAATGCGCCGCGCGCATAAAGGGACGCGACCAGCGGTTGTGCGAACACCAGCAGCGCGACCGTGCACGGCAATGCCAGCAGGACGACCAGGCGCAGGCCCCAGTCCAGCATGTCGGAGTATTTCTGCGCGTCCTTGGCCGCGTGGGCCGCCACCAGCTGCGGCGTCAACACCACACCCAGCGCCACCCCGAGCAGCGCGGTGGGGAACTCCATCAGGCGCTCGGCATAACTCATCCAGCTCACGCTGCCCGGGGTCAGGTAGGACGCAATTTGCAGGTTGATGATGGCCGACAGATGGGCCACGCCCACACCCAGTAGCGCGGGCCCCATCAACGTGGCGATGCGCCGGGTGCCGGCATCCGACCAGGCGGCGCGGACTGCAGCCGGGCTCCAGCGGATACGTGGCAACAATCCGAGCCGGCGCAGCGCCATGGCCTGCAGCCCCAGCTGCAACACGCCGCCGGCCATCACACCCAAGGCCAGCGCATAGATCGGCTCGATGCCGATGCGACCGAACCAGGGCGCAGCGAGCCAGATCGCTGCGATCATGGCCAGGTTCAGCAGCACCGGCGTGAAGGCCGGCACGGCAAACCGTTTCCAGGTGTTGAGAATGCCCGCGCCCAGCGCCACCATCGACATGAAGCCGATGTAGGGAAACATCCAGCGCGCCATCACCACCGCGGCATCGAAGCCACGCGGGTCCTGCTGCAGGCCGCTGGCCATCAGCCAGACCAGCCCTGGCGCGGCGATCACGCCCACCAGGCAGGTCAATGCGAGCACCAGACTCAGCGCGGTCGCCACCCGGTCAATCAGCTGTTTCGTGGCGGGCACGCCCTGCTCGCCCAGCGTGGCGCCGAGCACCGGCACGAACGCCTGGCTGAACGCGCCTTCCCCGAACAGGCGGCGGAACATGTTGGGCAGGCGAAACGCGACATTGAACGCGTCGGTCATGGCGCTGGCGCCGAAGATCGAGGCCATCAGCAAGTCCCGCCCCAAGCCCGTGACCCGTGAGGCCAATGTCAGCAACGATACGGTGGAAGCGGCTTTGAACAGGCTCACGGCGACGAGTGTATCCGGCCAGAGCGGCGCTACGCTGCGCATTCGGCCCCCCGCGCGGTTGGAGAGTAGAATGGCGGGCTTTGCTGGCAACATCCGCAGACACAAGGAAACACCACCATGGCATCCACCAAACCGAAGAAAAAGAACCCACGCCTGGCGTCGGGCCGCAAACGCGTCCGCCAGGACGTCAAGATCAACGCCGCCAACACCTCGTTGCGCTCCCAGTACCGCAGCGCGGTCAAGAATGTCGAGAAGGCGGTTGTCGCCGGCGACAAGACCAAGGCCACCGAGCTGTTCGGCAAGATGCAGGCCATCGTCGACTCGGTCGCCGACAAGGGCATCTTCCACAAGAACAAGGCCGCACGCGACAAGAGCCGCCTGTCGACCAAGGTCAAGTCCCTGGCTCAGGCCCAGGCCGAGGCAGCTCCCGCGGCCTGAGGGCCGTCCAACCCCGCACGCAGACCTGCTTGACCGCAAGCCTGCGCCGTTTGTAACGGGTGCGCTGCCAGCAAAAGCGAAAAAACCGCCTCAGGGCGGTTTTTTTGTGCTTGCGGCGCCATCCGCGCCTCGCGTACGTTCCTGCACCCGCCCCGGTTCCACCTGCAGCTGATTGTCACGCGCGAAGTTGACGCAAAAATCCCATGCCATCACGTCGTGTTCGCGCAGCGCCGTATGCACCACAACGCATTTCACGCCGTTGCGCACCACCGGATGGCACCACGGCGAGTAACCCAGATGGCTGCCAGGGCGCGGTCCGCCGGGCCTGAACTGGCTCATGACTCCGGCCAGGCGCTCGCTCCAGTCGGAGGGACGAAATGACCTGCCGTCAAGCATCGTACCCACGATCAGGAATTCATTGGCGGCTGGAACGTTCATCGGAAATGCAAAAGCGGGGCAAGGCGGGTTCGCACCGCAAGGCGACTCTAACAGGATGCAGGCCGATACTCACCGCGCTTGCCATGAAAACCGGCTCCCGGCGCAGCACTCAAGCCCGACGCAGCCATGTCTGCCGGCCGGCCCATGGCCATAGAATGGTGCCACAACGGCCCGATGGGCCGCTTTGCTTTGACAGGAACACCATGAACGCCGCCCACCCGCAAGCCATCGTCGCCGCTTCGCCGCATGTCATGAACACCTACAGTCGCGTGCCGATCGCGTTGTCGCACGGCGACGGCTGCCATGTCTGGGATGTCAACGGCAAGCGCTACCTCGACGCGTTGGCCGGCATTGCGGTCAACACGCTCGGGCACAACCACCCCCGGCTGGTGCCGGCGTTGCAGGACCAGGTCGCCAAGTTGATCCACACCTCGAACTACTACCACGTGCCGCACCAGGAGACGTTGGCGGCGCGGCTGGTCGAGCTCTCGGGCATGACCAACGTGTTTTTCTGCTCCACCGGGCTGGAGGCGAACGAGGCCGCGTTGAAACTGGCGCGCAAGTTCGGCCATGACAGGGGCATCACACGTCCGCAGGTGGTGGTCTACGAAAACGCCTTTCACGGGCGCAGCATCGCCACCCTCAGCGCCACCGGCAATCCCAAGGTCCAGGCCGGCTTCGGCCCGCTGGTCGAGGGCTTCATCCGGGTGCCGCTGAACGACATGCAGGCGCTGCGCAAGGCCACCGAGGGCAATCCCGACGTGGTTGCGGTGTTCTTCGAGGCAATCCAGGGCGAAGGCGGCATCCGGCCGATGGGCGCGCAATATCTGCGCGAGGTCCGCGCCCTGTGCGACGAGCGCAACTGGCTGCTGATGATCGACGAGGTCCAGTGCGGCATGGGCCGCACCGGCAAGTGGTTCGCGCACCAGTGGGCCGGCATCCAGCCCGACGTGATGCCGCTGGCCAAGGGCCTGGGCTCCGGTGTGCCTATCGGCGCTGTCGTGGCCGGCCCCAAGGCGGCGCAGCTGTTCGCACCCGGCAACCATGGCACGACCTTCGGCGGCAATCCGCTGGCCATGCGCGCCGGCGTCGAGACCCTGCGCATCATGCAGGAGGACAACCTGCTGGCCAACGCGACCCGTATTGGCGAGCATCTGCGCGCCGGCCTGGAACGCGAGCTGGCAGCCGAGATCGACAACGGCCGGGTCAAGGAAATCCGTGGCCTGGGACTGATGATCGGCATCGAGCTCGACCGGCCCTGCGGCGCCCTGGTCGGCCAGTGCGCCGAAAACGGACTGTTGATCAGTGTCACCGCCGATACCGTGGTGCGGCTGCTGCCGCCACTGATCATGGACGCGGCGCTGGCCGACGAGGTGCTCCGGCTGCTGTGTCCACCGATCAAGGCCCTGTTGGCAACCGCACCATGATCCGGCACTACCTGCAGTTCTCCGACCTGGACGCCTCCGAGTACGCCTACCTGTTCGAACGCGCCGCACTGATCAAGCGCCGCTTCAAGGCCTACGAAAAGCACCAGACGCTGAGCGACCGCACGCTGGCGTTGATTTTCGAGAAGGCCTCTACCCGTACCCGTGTCAGTTTCGAGGCTGGCATGTACCAGATGGGCGGCAGCGTCGTGCACCTGACCACCGGCGACAGCCAGCTCGGACGCGCCGAGCCGATCGAGGACAGTGCCAAGGTGATCAGCCGCATGGTCGATGTGGTGATGATCCGCACCTTCGAGCAGACCAAGATCGAGGCCTTCGCCCAGCATTCCCGCGTGCCGGTGATCAACGGCCTGACGAACGAATTCCATCCGTGCCAGATCCTGGCCGATATCTTCACTTTCATCGAGCACCGTGGCTCGATCGCCGGCAAGACCGTGGCCTGGGTAGGTGACGGCAACAACATGGCCAATACCTGGCTGCAGGCAGCCGAGATCCTCGATTTCAAGGTGCATGTCAGCACGCCGCGCGGCTACGAAATCGACCAGTCGGTGGCCGGCATCCGCTCGAGCAGCAGCTACCGGGTGTTCAAGGATCCGGCGCAGGCCTGCGCCGGCGCCGATCTGGTCACCACCGATGTGTGGACCAGCATGGGTTTCGAGGCCGAGAACGAAGAGCGGCGCAAGGCGTTCGCCAACTGGCGCGTCGATGCGGACATGATGCGCGCGGCCAGTACACAGGCACTGTTCATGCACTGTCTGCCGGCCCACCGCGGCGAGGAGGTTGATGCCGATGTCATCGACGGGCCGCAATCGGTGGTCTGGGACGAGGCGGAAAACCGCATGCACGTGCAAAAGGCCTTGCTGGAATACCTGCTGCTCGGCCGCCAGGAGTGACTTGCGGCAGATCAGCGCATCGGCCGCGTGACGTCTGGAGCGGTGTACAAGGCTGTTTCTTCGCCATGGCGGGCTCGAAACAAGAACGCGAGAAAGTAAACCGATGAGACAAGAACCGATCACGCTGCGCGACTGCGAACAACGCGACGCGCAGGATCCGCTGCACGCGCTGCGCGCGCAATTCCACCTGCCCGATGGCGTCATCTACCTGGACGGCAATTCGCTCGGCGCCCTGCCCCGCAGCGCGGTTGCGGCAGTCGAACAAGTGGTCCGGCAGGAATGGGGGCAGGGACTGATCCGCTCCTGGAACGATGCCGGCTGGATCGACCTGCCGCGACGCATCGGCGACAAGATCGCGTCGCTGATAGGCGCCTCTCCCGGCACCGTGGTTGCGACCGACACCACCTCGACCAACCTGTACAAGGTGCTCAGTGCCGCGCTGGGTATCGCCGCACAGGACGCACCCGGACGCAGAAAAGTGCTCAGCGAACGCAGCAATTTCCCGACCGATCTCTATATCGCGCAATCGTTGTGCCGCCAGCACGGCTGCACGCTGGAGTTGGTGGACGCAGCCGACCTGGACGATGCCATCACCGACGAGGTCGCAGTGCTGATGCTCACCCACGTCAACTACCGCACTGGCGCGATGTTCGACATGCGTGCCACGACGCGGCTTGCCCACGCCGCCGGCGCGCTGGTGGTGTGGGACCTGGCGCACAGCGCGGGTGCAGTGCCGTTGGCGCTGGAGGATGCACAGGCGGATTTCGCCGTCGGTTGCGGCTACAAGTTTCTCAATGGCGGGCCCGGCGCGCCTGCCTTCGTCTGGGTGCACCCGCGCCACACCGACCGCTGCTGGCAGCCGCTGTCAGGCTGGTTCGGCCATGCCGCACCGTTCGCGTTTTCGCCGCAGTACGAACCAGCCAGGGGTATTGGGCGTTACCTGTGCGGCACGCAGCCGATCCTGAGCATGCGGGCGCTCGATTGCGGCGTCGACAGCGTGCTGGCGGCCGGCGGCAGTGGCGCCGACGGAGCCGCCGCGATCGGGACCTTGCGCGCCAAGTCGCTGGCACTGACCGACCTGTTCATGGAACTGGTGGAGCAGCGCTGTGCCGGCCACGGGCTCGTACTGGTCACGCCGCGCGCGCACGACCGGCGCGGCTCGCAGGTCGGCCTGACGCGCCGCGAAGGGGCCTACCCGATCATGCAGGCGATGATCGCACGCGGCGTCATTGGCGACTTCCGCGCTGGCGACCCACTGGCTGCGCCCGGCCACGCCGACCGGCAGGACATCATGCGCTTCGGCTTCACGCCGCTGTATACCGGTTTCGCCGATGTCTGGCATGCGGTCGAACACCTGAGCCGGGTGCTCGAGGCCGGCGAATGGAAGCAGGCCCGGTTCAATCAGAAACTGGCAGTGACCTGACCGCGCACATCGCCCGCGACAGGTTCGACCTTGCAAGCCTCCCGGCCGCCCGGTCTCTCAAGCAAATGTGGCTTTGCCACTTTGCTTGACCCCTGGGGGCGGGAATGACGCAGTCATTTCCTGGGGGGGCTCT
>ENA-ORBV01003910-ORBV01003910.1-microbial-mat-metagenome-genome-assembly--contig:-NODE-3910-length-29216-cov-19.928687_pt1 | contig 29216 bp, 22 predicted proteins | sample MGYA00237777_ERZ505514 | MGnify/ENA primary metagenome ERZ505514 (study PRJEB26160, sample SAMN06269048) | microbial mat metagenome | isolation source: Oligotrophic lake microbial mat | place... | reverse complement strand
AAGGTATTGCAAATGTCGGGTCAAGCCAAGGCAGGTGTGCAAGTGATGGAAGCCATGTTTGGACAATTCCAACAATCACTTCCCCAAGTACCAGAAGAATTTTGGAAAGAATTTATGAAAGAAGTGAGCGCGGAAGGGCTGATTGACTTGATCATTCCAATTTATGACAAGCACTTTACCCATGACGACATCCGGCAGTTAATTGTTTTTTACGACTCCCCGATAGGAAAAAAACTGACGGCTACCTTACCAGTCATTACCGAAGAATCCATGACAGCCGGCGAAAAATGGGGGGGCGAATTGGCAGAAAAAGTAATGGAACGATTGCAAAAGAAAGGGTATATTAAGGAGTAGGATTGATAAAGAAATCCCCGAAGACTTTGTACATCAAAATCTCCAGGGATTTTCAATATCATACATTTACTAAATGTATATTATACTATTTACTTCTTTAAGTATAATACTTTTTCAGTATGTAAATACGCGCCAATCTTTACGGTAAATATATACAAGCCAGGCTGTAATTTTTCTGATGCCAAACCGCTCCACGTGATCCGATGCGTGCCTTTTACTTGCTCTTCTTGCACAAGATCCGCTACTTTTTTACCGATCACATTATATATTTCTATATGCACCGGAGCATTTTCAGTTACTTCGTACACGATTTGTACGTTCTCTGAGAATGGATTTGGAAAAATGTTAACAGAGGGTTCCTGTGTCAGCGGTTTCTGGATGACGCTTTCGTATCGCAAGTTGGGGTGCAAGGCTTCAAAAGAGCGGGCTGCCGCCATATTTTCAAAACTAACCTTTAGGCTTGCGAATCCTTTTTGCTGTAGTTCTTCAAATTGCAAATTAAACAATTGTACGTTGCCTGTTTGCCCGTTCGGATTTGCATGTACAACGACGAGTTTTCCGAATTCCAAGTCTTTTTCGTTGACAATAGGCGTTTCAAAACCAGCAGTAGTTCCACCCGAAAAGTCAATAAAATCGAGCACTTTGGGGTCCCAAGTAATGATAGCTTTGTAACTACCTAATGTTGCATCCATATTTTTGGAATCCGCATAAACAGGCACTTTTATCCTGTTTGGCTGATCTGCTACTTTCTCTTGGGCTACCAAAATGTCTATATTATTCGTGCTTCGGGTTTCTATTCCTAACGCGTCATTGCCACCTGAACTGGAAGGACAGAACGGTTCGCCTACGGGATAAGGAACAGGCAGTTGCACATCATACGTCATCACGATGAGCGCATCGGTGGCATTGGTCAAGCCATCTTGATTGACATCACCAAATCCATTATCAATTCGTTCTTGAATAGCCGGAGGTAAGGTCAAGCCTGCATCTGAGGAAAGAATGATATTTCCATCCGTTGAAGTTACAAAACCATCATTATTTACATCACCCAACAAACCAGCAGGAATGGTTTTGAAAGTACACGTCTCGATGCGAAGTGCAGGAATCAAATTATTGAAGGTACGCGCCGCTGCAAAAGAAAGGAATGCTATGCGTACGCTATCCATACTGCCGATAGCACCAATAGATCGGAAATTGGCTTTGAAAATATCCATCACACCATTGATACCGGCTGCATTCGCGCCATTGAAAATCAATTTGCCATTGATGGTATCCAAGTTGATGAAACCATTAAAACCGGAAAGAATAGCCGAAGGACCTACGTATTGCAAAGTAGCAGGATTCCAAGTCAACACACCTGTAAAGCTACCCAAAAGCGTGTCTGGAGCAGTAGCATTCGTCATATCTACGGTGACAACCAACGGGAATTCACAATTTTGTGGAATTTGTTGCGGGCACTTTGTAGTCACAATAATATCCCCTGGCGCAGGTAAACCCAAACAATTTTCGGTCAGATCTATTGTCAATGTTCTTCTACAACCCGTTTTATCCACCGCGGTGACTGCATAGATAAATGCAGGTAAGTTTTCGGCTATTGCGCTATTGAGGGTCGTATCGTGCGACCATCTGTACGTTGCATCTCCCAACGCGTCTATCGCTTTGACCTCGATTCTACCATTCGCTTTGCCACAATCTGGGTTCTGCATACTTGATACGAGTAAATCAAATTTTGCATCTGGTGCGCAAGCAAATCCCCTTGGCACTTCATACACATCCGGTATATTATTCTGGTTGAGGTCTAGATCTTTTTCATCGCGGTCTGGAATGTCGTCGCCGTCGCTATCTTCGTCGCATCGGTTGGGCAAGCCATCGCCATCTACGTCTTGATTTGGGAAGGCATCTTCTCGCTCATTAGGGATGCCATCACCATCACAATCGCGATTCGTAGGTGCACAAGCGCGGCATTCGCCAGCTCTAAATAAAGTGAAAGAAGTGGAAGCAACTCGAATAAAAGGGTTGACCGTAGGCGTGAATTCACTCGGCGTTGGAAAAATAGACTCGCCGGGCAGCAAATCTGCACCCGTAGGAACGGTCGCTTGCACCACGACTTTGTAAGTGCCGCCGCCATTAAAATCATTAAAATCAGCAGTAACCGTTCCAGTGCGGGTATCCAATTCTAAATTGATAGGAACCGTGGAACTATCAGGACGGATGACGATTCCTTTATATTTAATATTGGGATCATATAAAGTGGTAAGAAAAGTAGTGGAAGCAGAAATGGAGACTGTATCTGGTGCGGTCAATACGCTTGGAATCGCATCCACATACAGGTCAGGTGCAGGATTTTCTACAAAACTTACAATGTTCAACTCCGGTGCAACTAACTGGGTGTTGGTTACATATAAAGTGTACTGACCCGCTTGCGGATTGGGTAGCGTAATAATGCGATAAAAAGCATCTTCCTGCACGCGGAGTTGATTAGGTGAAATAAAACTCCCGTCTGGTGCAAGGAGATATACTTCTTTTCCAATGTTTTTACTTTCAATATTTCGACCGGTGACGTGCTTGAGTCCTAAGAAAATAGTGAGTGGACCCGAGTTGGCTTCTACCGGAAGATCGGTGACCATCGTTTCTATCGGAAATTCTCCATTCCCAAATAACTCCAACCTGACTTCACTATTGATCAAACTATAACCTTGATGCCGAGCCGCTAATTCAGCATAAATAGCCGGAATCATATCATCAGAATAAGCGGGCAACATGACACCGCCAGACTCTGAGGCCAAGTCTGCCAACAAATCAATATCAGCACCATTTCCCACCGGAATAGAATGAATCGTGATACCCGCAGCGATCAGATTATTGGCGACTGCGTCTGGGTCGGCACCTACATTATTTTGTCCGTCAGATAAAAGAAAAACCGTTGGATTCGTCAAGGTCTGACCACTTGCAGCAGCGACCGCTTGTGCTATTTGTAATTGCACTCTTGCCTCGATTAAACCATCACCGATAGCCGTAGAACCGCTTGGGGTGAGGGTGTTGATAGCTGTTTTAAAAGCAGTGGCATTTCCTGCGGTCAGGTCTCCAACGGCTCTTAGGGTAGCAGCGGTAGTGCTAAATTGCACAATACCCAAATCAATATTTTTATTCTGCTGGAGGTCTATAAAGGCTCGACTGGCTGCCTGCGCAAATTCCATTCTACTGCTTTCGCCCACGTCTCGAATCGCCATACTGCCGGAGCGGTCCAGCACCAAAACGACTAAACTGGAACCCTGTACTTGCGTGTTAATGGTAAGAAAGGTCCTACAAGAAGTAGGCACTGCTGCTACCGGTAACGTAGGAATCGTGATGCCCAAAGCCATATAATTGCGCCGAAGCACACTCCAATCGGATAAGCCGCCATTCAGTAAAGTGTTTTGGCTTGCTTCATATCGGTTCGTAGTACTGTTAAAACCCACGCAATCACCGCCTGCACAGAGTCCCGTTCCAGGACAAGTTTCTACTGTTGGGCATCCACTGCCATTGCCTACCAGCGGATCGTGATTACCGGGTACACTTAGTTCCGACATCGCATTATGATCCGCCATAATGGTGTTATTACGATCGGTGATGTTGGCTGCATCAAAAGCAGGACCGATGCCACAAGGTCCTCCCCAGCGGCATTGTTCGTCATATTCATCTCCGATACCAAAAGCTAAGTGACCTAATTCATGCGCAATGACCCGACCCTCGATCCCATTGCTGAAAAGAGCGACATGCGCTCCGGCTCGTCCAAAGCCACTTCCATCCGACCAAAAGCTAACGCCAGAGCGACCTGGGTCTTGCAATACCCAAATATCCGCTTGTGCTTCATTGACGGAACCGGAAGTAATTCTAACCGTACCAAATACAATTTGACCATCCGTCGCATCGCAAATAGCGTCGTTAGCCACCCGAATGGCATTCTGCATGGCGGTTACATCGGCAGCCGTCGGTACATACCGAAAGTTGACCGTAAAATTCATCAACCCACGAATACCCGCAGTATTGGACGGCGCAGGCGTGATCGTCCCACTTCCCCCCAAAAGATCGGTGGCACTAAAAAGCAATAATAGAAATGCAATCAACTTGCATCTCCTCAAACAGGTTAATAATACCTTTTTCATAAAAAATTGATTTTAAGAGGTTTAATTATATAAATTATAAAAATATAAATACTTATTTCAAAGTAGTTTAGGTAGAAAAGATTGCAAGAATTGGCTTTTCATTGATGAATAACTCCTATCTCTCCCAAGAGAAGGTAGCGCAGGAAAAGACTGCATCTTTCTATAGTTGCAAATTATTAAATGGTAGAAGTTGCTATGGATGGTTGGCTAAGATTCTTTACAAATAAACTATTTGTTTAATGAGATTTTATCTCAACATGATTAGAATGCAATAATAAAGATTAGAAGATAGCAATTTGATAATGCTGCTTTACAGGATAATCATAGAATTTAAATAATTGAATTTGGGATCGTTTCATGGTTAAGAGTTTAGTATAATTAAAAAGTGTTAACGGGTCTACACGATTAGTGATACCAGTAGCTGCCATTAATCAATCAATTGCCGAGATGACAACAGCAGTTATAGAGCAGGAATTACTTTAGGTAGACTTGGTGGTGGATGCGTTTTATCGGAAGCGTTCGGTTGGAAACAGTAAAATAAAAGGATAACGATAAAATATTGAATGTAGCGTAATTTGGTAACATGGGGTTGTAATTTATAAAAATGTAAAACCTGAATTCAGTATTGATGCCACAAATATATGCGTCTTTCCGAAAGGAACCAAATAAAATGTTGACTTTTTTTAAATTTAGCCATTATTTCATTCACGCTGCGTTGCAGTTGCGTATCGTTTTGTTGTTCTGGCAGGGTCAAAAGCCTTGAATTTCAGGCACTTAAGCCGATTGGTTATTCGCCTTGCTCTTCTTGCCTTCATTTACCGCACCACCGCTACATCTCCCTGAAAAACCTCCACCAGTCCGTCAATAAATTCGATTTTTGCATAATAAACATATACACCGATATTTACTTTTTTGCCATTGAATGTACCGTCCCAACCAAACTGCGGATCGTTTGGTAATGCTTCGCTTCGGTGAAACATCAAATTACCCCAGCGGTCGAAAATGCGGAATTCCTTAATCTTTTTTACATCATTGCCACCATTGATAATAAATAAGTCATTCGAGCCGTCACCGTTTGGCGTAAAAGCGGTTGGAATAAAAATGCCGCGCGCCCGATTCAAGAAAACCGTGATTTGGTCACTCGCTTTACAACCAGATGTGTCAGAAATTGTCAATGTGTATGAAATTGTCTCTGTAGGTGTTATAATGGTTCGCAAAGCATTGGGTAAAGTCAAAAACGTATCCGGTCGCCAGTCAATATTGGTGGGTGTAAAATTGGCAAGTCCTTCTAACACCGTGCTATCGCCTAATTTTACAGTGATATCTGGTCCTAAATCCAACTGCGGCTCAGAAGGGGCTACGATAGTCGTTTCAATTTGTGTTTCACAATCATTTGCATCACGTACAAACACCGTGTAATTACCTGCTGCCAATCCATTTAGTTGGTACGGAAAGTTATTCACTGCCCGATACGATTTGCCGTCGAGTGAGACTTCAAAAGGCGCGGCACCACCGCTAATATTATCAATGCTGATACTACCAGTTTTATCTTTTGTACAGTTTGGACTTTGAGCGGTACTTGTTACTACGATTGGCGTGGGTTCAGTTACTATTATAGAATCAATGGCTGTACAACCTGCTGCATCTGAAACAGTTACATTATAAATTCCTGCCCCGATATTTTGTAATTCCTGCCCCGTAGCACCCGTACTCCAGCGGTAAGTAAAAGGTGAAACGCCATTTGTTCCTGCTGCTTGTAATGTTCCATCCGTAGTGTTGGCGCAGCTTACCCCAAAGCCTGCAAAATTGGAAGTCAACATTACATTAGCACTCAAATTACTTACTTGCACCGTCGCGCTACTACCAATTTGTGCTGGACAAGCAGCGCCATTTATCGCCATAAACACAATGGTGTAAGTCGTGGTAGCGGAAGGCGCAACCCGTATCGTATGACCATCGCTAATATTTCTCAACTCAATGGAAGTATTTCTACCATCAGAATAACGAACATCATAAGTGGATGCGCCGCTCAGTCGGAAGGTAAGTGTTGTAGAATCGCCTGCGCACAAGGTTGCATTGCCTTCAATCGCGCCGCGCACGGCAGGACGGAAGCGGAGATTTATTTGTACGATACTGTCGCAACCACTTGCAGCCGCACCTTGTAAAATTTCTGTTCCGGTCGGCGTAGTTTCATTATATGTTTTGCCATTTATTACAATTGTTTCGCCGGGACAAAGTAATGTATCAAGTGTTTTTTGTACTGCTTGTAAAAATGTAAGGCTAATAAGTACAATAGAATCACATCCATTTACACTTGCGCCGACGAGCGTCTCTGTTCCGCTTGAATTATTTTGATTATAAACGGTGCCATTTATGATAAGACTATCATTTGCACAAATTGTTTGTGTAAAATTAGAAGTAGCTGCTGGGAAAAATTGTAATCTGACATTCACAACTGAATCACATCCATTTACACTCGCGCCGATAAGCGTTTCTGTACCTGACGGATTTGATTGATTATAAATCGCCCCATTTATTATAACACTATCAGTTGTACAAATCGTTTGTGTAAAGTTGGAAGCAACCGCTGGGAAAAACTGTAACGTAATAAGTACAATAGAATCACATCCATTTACACTTGCGCCGACGAGCGTTTCCGTACCACTTGGATTATTTTGATTATAGACTGTTCCATTTATTACAACACTATCATTGGTACAAATCGTTTGTATAAAGTTAGAAGTAGCTGCCGAAAAGAATTGCAAGTTGACATTTATAATGGAATCGCAGCCACTCGCACTTCCACCCACGAGTGTTTCCGTGCCATTTGGATTGGCTTGATTATAGACTGTGCCATTTATTACAATGCTATCCGTTGTACAAACCGTTTGATTTAAATCAGAAGAGATCGTTTGAGAAAATTGTAGATTGATATTTATAATGGAATCGCAGCCATTTACACTTGCACCCAGCAGCGTCTCTATACCCGATGGATTTTGTTGATTATAAACCGTTCCATTTATGATAAGGCTGTCTGTTTCACAAAGTATCTGCTCTAAATCAAATATAACAGTTGGAAAAAATTGTAATGCAATATCTACAATCGAATCACAACCATTCACACTTGCACCCACAATCATTTCTATTCCGGTTGGATTATTAAAATTATAAACCGTTCCATTCACAACGATACTGTCCGTCTCACAAATAACCTGCGTTAAATTAAAAATTGCCGGTGCAAAAAAGCGGACATTTACTTGTATGACACTATCACAGCCATTGGATGCGCCGCCAGTTATTATTTCCGTACTGCTTGGATTATTTACATTATAAATCGTTCCATTTACTTCAATACTATCACCCGGGCAAAGCGTAGTGTCAATCGTGGTGCGCGCCGCCTCCAAAAACGTGAGCCGAATATTGATAATACTGTCGCAACCATTTGCACTTGCACTTGCGAGCTTTTCCATACCTGACGCATTATTTTGATTATAAACCGTTCCATTTACAACCACGCTATCGCCTTCACACAAGGCAGCATCCAACATAAAATCAGCAGTTGGAAAGAATTGCAACGTTACATTAATGATTGAATCACAGTCATTTATACTTGCGCCGACGAGCGTTTCGATGCCGGTTGGATTTGCTTGATTGTAAATCGTTCCATTTACTGTAATGCTGTCCGTTTCACAAATCGTTTGCGTTAAAGTAAAGGTTGCTATCGGGAAAAATTGCAAATTGATAGTGATAATTGAATCACAGCCATTTACGCTTACGCCCAGAAGCCTTTCTGTTCCAGTCGGATTGGTTTGATTATAAACGGTGCCATTCACGATGATACTGTCGGCTTCACAAATCGTTGGATTCAAATTAGAAGTAACGATTGGAAAAAATTGTAAACTAATATTCACAATCGAATCGCAACCATTTACACTTGCACCTGCGAGTGTTTCGGTTCCAGTTGGATTATTTTGATTATAAATGGTTCCATTCACGATGATGCTGTCCGTTTCACAAATTGTTGGATTCAAAGTAAAAACAGCCGTCGGAAAAAATTGTAATGTAATATTTATAATGGAATCGCAACCGTTTGCAGCCGCGCCGATCAACGTTTCTGTGCCAGTCGGATTATTTTGATTATAAACGGTGCTATTTATTATAATATTATCCGTTTCACAAATCGTCGGCGTTAAACTAAAAGTAACGCGCGGAAAAAATTGTAAAGTAACGTTAATGACTGAATCACAACCGTTTGTAGCCGCGCCCGGCAAGATTTCCGTGCCGCTTGGATTTTGTTGATTATAAACCGTTCCATTTATAATGATGCTGTCGGTTTCACAAATCGTTTGAGTAAAATTAAAAGTGACACGCGGAAAAAATTGTAATGTAATAGTTACAGTAGAATCACAGCCGTTCGCAGCCGCCCCAATCAATGTTTCTGTTCCGGTCGGATTTTGTAAATTATAAACGGTTCCATTTACTACAATGCTATCGGCTTCACAAATTATTACATTCGAATCGGAGGTAACAGGCGGGAGAAAAGTTAAATCCACCACAATTATCGAATCGCAACTATTAACAGCCGCGCCCGAAAAATTTTCGATGCCGCTTGGTCTGGCTTGATTATAAACCCTATTATTTACTACCAAACTATCATTGCTGCAAAGCGTCTGCTGAATGGTGTCCCGCGAAATGGGGCGCACAAAGAGCGTATCGCGTTGGGTAAGGTCTGCCTGACAATTGGCATCTTGTAAGCGCACCAACTGGACAATTACACTTCCGCTATCTGTATTAAGCGTAGCAGGGCATATTTGTAATGTATCAGTATTGCTATTTATAACAATAGAGCGAAATATATCACCCACGTTGGTACTCAATTGATAATCAAGGCGGAAGGGAGGAATTCCATTTAGCGCGATATTAATCTCAAAACATTTATCTTCACAGATAATATTGTTGGTGGACATGGTAGCTTGAGGCGCTGGAAAACGAGCTATTATCATCGTGTCGCCACTGACGAGGCAGTTATTTGCATCCGTCACATTAAGCACGTAATTGCCTGTAGGCAAATTGGTTACATTTGCTCGTCCGTCCAGACTATCTACATTCCAGTCAAATTGGAAAGGCGGCATCGCGCCGACCAGCGTCACGGCGATGGCACCGTCGGTACTGGTCGCGCAAGTTGCATTCGTGACAGCAAAATTAACCTTGATATCACAACCCAATATGTTTATAGCGAAATTACAAGTCGTAGCGCAACCGTTTGCGTCCGTGACCGTTGCTTGGTAAGTGCCGGAAGCCAAATTCTGGAGTATAATTGTATCCGCAATAGCAAGCGACTGGCTACGGGGCGTAGGTCCAGTCAACACCACATTATAAGGAGCCACGCTGCCATTAATAATAAGTTGGGCGCTTCCATCGGTCAAGCCGGTCATGGACACAGCCGAGCGTTGGGCGCATTGTAAATTGAGCGGCGTTGGTTGAGAAATAGTAGCGGTAGCCGTAGTAACACAGCGATTGGCATCGGTGATGGTCACGCTGTAATTGCCTGCTGCTGCGCCAGTTACGTTTTGTTGTCCATCCAGCACGTTCACATTCCAGTTGAAAATAAAGGGAGGAGAACTGCCCAGTACCGTTACTTCCAATTCGCCATCTTGAGCGCCATTGCAAGCGGCATCTTTTGTTGTAATAGTGGCAATCGGATTGGCAGCTATAGTCACTCGAAACGCTTCTGCGGTCTGACAAGCACCATTGGTATCGAAAGTAAATAAATTGGTCGTGGTTTTAATCGTGTCGCCTACTGCGAATCGCGTGCCTGTGCCATTGGCTTGCGTGAAATAGGCGGCATTTGCGCTGAGCCCTGTGCCTTTGATAGTGGGGAGTTTGAAAAAGACGCAAGCCGTTGTGTCATTGATGGGGTTTAAAATGGGAGCGGGTAGAATTGTTATTGTAAAAGTATCCTGATTACTGCAAGTGCCATTGGTATCAAAAGCGAAAAGGGTAATAGTGGTTTGAAGCGTGTCGCCTGTGGCAAAGCGTGTGCCTGCACCATTGGATTGGGTAAAATAAGCGGCATTTGCGCTCACATTTGGCCCTTGAATAGCAGTTAGAATAAAGTTAGAACAAGCCGATGTGTCCCGAATGGAATTTATAATAGGCGCTTGTAAAATGGTAACCAGCACTGATTCCTCATCGCTACAGCCGGGCGCGCCGTCGTAAAGGAAGAGGGGAGTGGTAGTCCTGAGCGTATCTGTTACTTGATAGCGCGTACCGCCGCCGTTGGTTTGAGTATAATACGCTTGATTCCCCGTTAAATTCATACCATTGATTATTGGCAATACAAAGAAACCACAACTCGTCGGGTCAGGGAGATCATTGACCGTAGGCGTTGATACAATGGTGATTCTAAAAGAGTCCTGGTCGCTACAAATGCCTTGGGCATCATAGGCATATAAAGTTTGAGAATTCGTAATCGCCTGCCCTACATTCAATCGCGTGCCGGTGCCATTTGGTCCGGTGAAATACGCGCGGTTGGCGGTGGGATTCGTTTCGGTAATGTCAGGCAGTGTATAAGACAGACACACAGTGGTATCTCGAATCGGGGCAATTTTAGGACCGGCTGTAATGGTAATATTTACAGTTTGCTCACTTTTACAAGCAGCATTTGCATCGTAAATAAAAAGATTTTGGGAAGTGGTGATGGTTTGAAAAGGGATGAAGCGAGTTCCCGTGCCATTCGTTCCGGTGTAATAAGCACGGTTATTGGTGAGGTTCGTTCCGGTGATAGATGGTAGCATAAAGCCCGCGCAAGTGCTGGTGTCGCGCAAGTCATTGACGGTAGGTTTTGGGAGTATGGTGGCGGTGAAATTCTTTTGGTCATTACAAGTAGCAGTGCCGTCGTAGGCATAGAGATTAAGATTAGAGGTGACCGCTTGCCCGATGGCGTATTTGGTGCCGCCGGCATTTGGGGCGCTGTAATAAGCGCGTCCATTAGTGAGAGTCGTTCCGGTTATGTTTGGTAACACTAAAGTATCACACGCTATTTTATTCGCAATATCATCTAAAGTGGGTTTGGGTGCAACGGTTACAAAAAAAGATTGCTGACTCGAACAGCCCGCCAAGCCAGTCACTGCGTCATACGCGTACAGGGTGCGAGTGGTTGTAATGTCGTCGCCCGGCGCGAAACTTTGTCCGCCGCCGTTGGGAGCCGAAAAATAGGCTCGATTTTCAGTGAGATTAGTACCTGTAATATCCAGTAAGTCCAAACTGCCGCACGCCATTTGGGGTCCGGGATTATCCACGCTGGGTCGTGGGCTTTCGGAGATGTCCGTCGAAGTTGTTGCGGTACAACCTGCCGCATTGGTCACGGTCACGGTATACGTTCCTCCTCGATTTACAGAGATGCCAGCCGTCATCGCATTTGTAGACCACCGATAGCTCGTGCCGCCCGTTGCCGTTAGGTTGATGCTGCTTCCCGCGCATAAAGCGGTCGGACCCGTGATGCTCGCATTGGGTGCAGGTGCTGCGGTGATAGTGCGAGAAGCGGTATTCGTACAACCTGCCGCATTGGTCACCGTAACGGTATAAGTACTTGGCGCATCAATGATTGCATTCTGAGTCGTCTCGCCCGTACTCCATGCGTAACTGGCAAAAGTGGTATTTGTGGATAAGCTAATTGTACCATTTGGACAAACCTGCGTAGGTCCGATGATGCTGACAGTAGGTGGTGGCGTGACGGTAATATTTTTTGGATTAGAAACAGCGGTGCAGCCATTTGCATCGGTCACGGTCACTCGATACGCCCCGGCTGTCGTTACGTTAATTGATTGTCCGCTGTCGCCATTACTCCAATTGTAACTGGAAAATCCTGCTTGCGCAGTGAGGGTAATGGAGCCGCCCGTACACACGCTATTTGGACCTGCGATGGTAGGAGGGGGGATAGTCGTGCCCTGTACAATAACATCATCTATAGTGTAGGTTTCGCCTACAGCTTGGTTGCCCAATCGGACTCTGAGTCGTAAGCCAGTGCCTTGTAAGCCGTCTACACTAATCGTCCCAGCACCATTATCGCCACAAATATAAACTGCCAATACCCATGCGCCGCCGTTGACGCTATATTCTACCAACGCTTGATCATGCCCTGGAGCCGAGTTATCACAGGCAAATACAGGTCCCCCTGGAAATTGGCAATCAAAGGTACCGCTTGTAACTTGCGCACCTATTTCCAAAGAAAAGCTCACACAGCTATAGCCGGTGATGGGAATATTTTGAGATGCCCACGTATTTTGATTGCCCCCTAAATTGCCGCCGCAACCACAAGGCGCTCCTTCTATGTCGTTTACGGTGAACGCACCGCCTGAAACACCCCAAAAGCCAGTTCCATCACAGTTGGTAAAAGCACTCGACCATTTTGCGGCAGTTGTCGTGCCATTCGGATAGCCGCTAAAATCCTCTTGATAAATCGTTACTTGTGCTTTAAGCCTTGCTACCAGACATAGTAATAGTAGTGTAAACAATGCAATTCTCATCGGAGACAAAATTTTTTATACCATTGTGACGGATACATTCCACAGAAGTAGCGCCAAAAATAGTGTTTTAGTAACTATTGAAGTACGACAAGCGTGTTAATCATAGATCAATTAAACCCGGTTTGGTCGGGCAAGAGCAAAATTTTCAGACAAGCCTTTAACGTTGGAGTAGATGCAATACAGCTGCAATATTGCAAAAAATAAATTATATTTTGTCCTAAAAACTCTTATCTTAGTAAAATGGAACAAACTGTAATTTACAAATACTTCTCTCTTAATCCGGCTCTTGCTGGTAACAAGAAAAGAGGTAGTGAGAGAAACACAAAAATATTTTTTTACCTGTACTTGGGTTTATTGAAAATTATTTATCTTTGCACCCGCCTTTACCGGCGGTAACCCAAAAAATGTTCTTTAACATGAATCCGTTGATACCTTATAGCATACCGGTAAAGGGATTGCGCAACGGCACGCACTCGTTTGCGTTTCACATTGACCGCGCGTTTTTCAGCCAGTTTGAAGACACACCAGTGACGGAAGGAAAAGTGGACGTGACGTTGGTACTCGATAAACGCCCCGATATGTTTGTACTGGATTTTGACTTTGCAGGTACGTTGCAAACAGACTGCGACCGTTGTTTGGCGCAGATTGACCTTCCAGTAGCGGACACGCAGCGACTACTGGTAAAATTTAGCGAGGAAGAAGTAGTGGAAGAAGCAGATGTCATCTACGTGCATCCAGAAATTCAGCAGTTTAATGTCGCCACCTATATTTACGAATACATCATTTTGGCGATGCCTATTATTCGGGTGTACGATTGTAGAAGTGAAGTGAATCGTCCTTGTAATGAAGAAATGTTGCAATACATTCAACAGAGCGAGGCAGAAGAAGAAGAGACCGAACGCAACCCTGCATGGGATGAATTGAAAAAATTGAATAAAAACGATAATTAAAATAATGTGATTCGTGATTTGTGATTTGTGATTTGTAAAACGGGATTGGCGAAACGATTTAAACGAAACACCAGTCACTGATAACTAATCACCGATCACTGATCACCGATCACCGATAACCAAAAGAAATGGCACATCCTAAAAGTAGAATTTCAAAACAACGAAAGCATAAGCGCCGTACGCACTTGAAAGCGGCTATCCCGCAGATTGCTACCTGTACCACGACTGGCGAACGCCACATTTACCACCACACCTATAATGATGCGGAGGGTAATCTTTTCTATCGGGGTAAATTACTGAAAAAAGTAGCCGAGGAGGAAGTTTAACTCGTATGAATTGAATACAATCAAAATATAGCTCCCATCCGAATCAATTGCGATGTGGAGCTTTTTGTGTTAAAATTAGTGTTATTGTGTTTTGGTAATAAGGTGTTATAGTCGCTCTGATCTTAAATACAATAACATTAAAACACCAAAAACAATAACACCAAAACACATGAAACGAATCATCAAAACACCCAAAGCGCCCTTACCGATTGGTCCGTACAATCAAGCAACGCTTGCCAATAATACGCTATATATCTCCGGTCAAATCGCAATTGATCCTGCAACAAATGAGTTGGTAAGCGGCGATATTGAAACGGAAACCAAACAGGTGATGGAAAATCTGAAAGCCATTCTGGAAGAAGCTGGAATGACGTTTGAAAATGTGCTGAAAGCTTCGGTTTTTGTAAAAGATATGCACCTTTTTAGCCGGGTGAACGCCGTGTATGCTCAATATTTTGACGAGGCAACTGCACCTGCACGCGAGCTGGTAGAAGTAGTCAATCTGCCTAAATTTGTGAATATTGAAATCTCGATGATAGCAAATGCGGGAGGATAAGAGAATGGGAAGATAGGACATTTATAGCGTATCCTCCTATTTTCCTATTTTCCTATCCTCTTTTTAAAATTAGGTATGGAAACCAAAAAACGCGTCCTCTCCTGCATTCAACCCACTGGCGATATGCACTTTGGCAATTATTTTGGAGCCGTAAAAAATTGGGTGGAGTTACAAGAACAATATGAGTGCTTCTATGGTGTGGTCAATTATCATGCGATGACGATGCCGTACGACTCGAAAAAATTGGTAGAAAATACGTGGGAGTTGATTTTTAATTTGATGGCAACGGGTATCCGACCGGAGCATCTTTTTATTCAATCCCTCGTGCCAGAGCACGCCGAATTAAGTTGGATTTTTAATTGCTTTTGCTCGTACGGACAGTTGAGCCGCATGACGCAATTCAAAGATAAAAGCAAGCAAAGCGAAGAAAGTGCAGAGAATTTTATCGCTGCTGGATTGCTGACGTACCCTGTTTTACAAGCTGCGGATATTTTGATTTATCGGGCTGATTTTGTGCCAGTGGGCGATGATCAAGATCAACATTTGGAATTGGCACGTAATATCGCACAGCGTTTTAATAATCAAGTGGGTAAAGAATATTTAATTTTACCAAAAGCATTACATACCGCTGTGCCGCGTGTAATGTCTACTGCCGACCCAAGTCGCAAAATGAGTAAAAGTGCCGGTGAAAAACATTATATCAATATCTTCGCAGAACCGGAACGCATTCGTAAACAAGTAAAATCTGCGGTGACCGATACAGGCGACACGCCTACCGGGACTATGAGTGCAGGTGTAAAAAATTTGTTTGACTTACTGCGCGCCACCAATAAAATGGACGCTTATAATGTGTTGATGGCAAACTATGAAGTAGGCAATTTGAAATATTCGGAACTAAAAGAAGCGGTTGGAGAAGCGTTGGTAGACATATCAAATCCATTTAGAGCGCGTAAAGCGGAGATTATCAATAATAAAAAAGCAATAAAAGAACAGATAAAAGCCTCGTCCGCTCAAATTCGCCAACGTGCGCAAGAAACGATACGAGAAGTGAAGGAATTGGCGGGGTTGTTGAATGTGAAATTTTAATTTGCTGATTTGCCGATCCCGACATTCATCGGGACAAGTTATGCTGATGTGATCATTAGCAAATTGGCAGATTAGCATAACTTGTCCCGCAAGGCGGGATCAGCAAATCAATATAACCATGAAAATCATCTGCATCGGTCGCAACTACGCGGAACACGCCAAGGAATTGAAAAATGAAATCCCAGACCAGCCGGTTGTGTTTATGAAACCTACCTCGGCGCTGTTGGTAAATGATAAACCATTATATTATCCAGAATTTACACAAGACTTACATTATGAAGGTGAAATTGTAATAAAAATAAGTAAAAACGGGCGCCACGTGCAGCCGGAATTTGCGCCTGAATATTATGACCAAATCGCTTTTGGAATTGATTTTACAGCACGGGACTTGCAAGACCAACTCAAGAAAAAAGGACAGCCGTGGGAAATCGCCAAAGGATTTGATGGCTCCGGCGCACTCAGCAATTTTATTCCCATCGAAAAAGTAGACCGGGCGGGTATTGAATTCAAACTGCGCAAAAATAATGAAGTCATGCAGCACGGCAATACCAATGAAATGCTCTTCTCATTTGAGGATATTATTGTATATGTTTCTAAATTTTTTAAATTACAAATGGGCGATCTGATTTATACGGGAACCCCGTCGGGAGTAGGGCCGGTACAAATTGGCGATAAGCTGGAGGGTTTTATTACAATGGCAGATGGAAAAACGGAGCATTTGTTGACGTGTGATATTCGGTAGTGCCTGCGGAGTGATTTGTGATGAGTGATTTGTGATTTGGAGTTCATTACTTGCTGCTTGACAGATAGGACACTGATTTTTTATGATGATAAAGATATTTTATGATTGAATTAAAATTTAAATTTTTTGGTAACCTTAAAAATCAGTATACCCTCAAATTAATCCATTAATCTTACCAATCAAGGTTAAAATTTCTATTTTTGCACCGCTTTTTATACTTTTTAAGAATTAACATAACTAAAAAATGCCATATCTATTCACCTCTGAATCTGTTTCTGAAGGACACCCCGATAAAATTGCCGACCAAATATCGGATGCGCTCGTTGACCACTTTCTGGCATTCGACCCACAGTCCAAAGTCGCTTGTGAGACGCTCGTCACCACGGGACAGGTCATACTAGCTGGCGAAGTGAAATCCAATACGTATTTGGATGTGCAGCAAATTGCTCGCGATGTCATTCGGCGAATCGGCTACACCAAGTCGGAGTATATGTTTGAAGCCAATTCCTGCGGCGTGTTATCTGCCATTCACGAGCAATCGCCCGACATCAATCGCGGCGTAGAGCGCAGCAACCCGGAAGACCAAGGTGCGGGTGACCAAGGGATGATGTTTGGCTATGCCACGAGTGAAACGGATGATTATATGCCGCTTTCGTTGAATCTGGCGCATAAAATTTTACAAGAATTATCCGCGATGCGGCGGGAAAATAAAGAAATTACGTACTTACGTCCTGATGCCAAGTCGCAAGTCACCATTGAATATTCGGATGCAAATGTGCCGCAGCGCATTGATACGATTGTGGTTTCCACGCAACATGATGATTTTGATGAAGATGAAACGATGTTGGCGAAAATCCGCGAGGATGTTATCAATATTGTCATTCCACGTATCAAGGCGCAATTGAAGCCGGAAATTCAAGCCCTTTTCACAGATGAAATCACGTATCACGTCAACCCGACGGGCAAATTTGTGATCGGCGGTCCACACGGCGACACGGGTTTGACAGGTCGTAAAATTATTGTGGATACCTATGGCGGCAAAGGTGCGCACGGCGGTGGGGCTTTCTCTGGCAAAGACCCTTCTAAAGTAGACCGTTCGGCAGCGTATGCTACTCGGCACATTGCCAAAAACCTCGTAGCGGCTGGCGTTTGCGAGGAAATATTGGTGCAGGTTTCTTATGCGATTGGTGTTGCTAAACCAACTAATATTTACATCCAAACCTACGGCACAGCGAAAGTGAAAATGAGCGACGGCGAAATCGCACAAAAAGTAGCCGACATCTTCGATATGCGCCCGTATGCCATTGAAATGCGTTTGAAATTGCGTAATCCAATCTATTCAGATTCAGCAGCTTATGGACACATGGGACGTACCCCCCAAATCAAAAAAGTAGTGATGAAAGACGGCTCCGGCAACCGGAAAGAAATGGAAGTAGAGACGTTTACTTGGGAAAAATTAGATTACGTAGATAAAGTGAAATCGGCATTTGGGCTGTAATAACCAAACTTGTTTGGTTCTTTGAAAAGTGGTCTGATGACTCCAAAGTCACCAGACCACTTGTAGTAATAATTTATTTGCCTTTGCCTTGTAACAGAACCAATAATGTATAAAACATAATTTTAAAATCCAGCGCCAGCGACATATTTTCGATGTACAAAATATCAAATTTGAGGCGTTGCAGCATTTGTTCTACATTGGAAGCATAGCCGTATTTTACTTGTCCCCAAGAGGTGATGCCGGGACGCACTTTGAGTAGATGTTTGTAATGTGGATTCTGTTGTGTAATAAGATTGATAAAATGTTGCCGCTCCGGGCGTGGACCGACGATACTCATATCGCCTTTGAGTACATTCCAAAACTGAGGAAGTTCATCCAATCGCCACTTGCGCATGGTCGCGCCCCAAGGGGTACAGCGGCGGTCGCCATCGTGCGAGAGTTGCGGACCGAGTTTCTCCGCATCCGTGTACATAGAGCGAAATTTATAAATCATAAATGGCTTGTTGTTCAAACCAATACGTTCTTGTTGAAAAAAGATGGGACCTTTGGAAGAGAATTTCACGCGACTGGCAATGTATAAATAAAGTGGCGAAAGCACCGCCAATATAAGCGTAGAGAGAAAGATATCAATGAATCTCTTAATCAAAAGTTGCCATTTGGGCATCAATTCTTGCCGGATTTCGATGAGTACTGCGCCGTAGACGTGATTCATCTGCACATTTCCCAACATGATATCGTACATATCGGGTATGATTTTGACTAGCACTTGCTTATCATAATCGAATAAAACATTTAGTATTGCCCGTACTTTATTATGCTCGGACGTTTCAATGGCGACAATCGCCTCTTCAATACATTTGTCCTTAATGACTTGCGCAAGATTTGGAATTTTTCCCAACTTGATTAAATGCGCTGCTATTTCATTCGTGCTGGTGCCGTTGGTATCAATAAAGCCGACAAAATGGTGTCCTAATTTCTTTTGCCTTCCGTTAATTTCTTTATATAATTCCAACGCATTTTGATTACCACCTATCATAAGGGTATTGTAAGTAATCGTTCCTGATTTCAAACGGTGGCTGGCACGTGTCAATAAAATCATGCGAACAACAACGGTACTACTAAAATGTAACAACAAAAGCGTAAAAAAAGAATTATAATAAGCGTGGCTTTGCGTTACAAAATCATCTAAAATAAGGGCAAAAAATAAGAATGCAACACCTATGAAACTAAGCAGCAAAGTACGTGTAAAAGTAGCAAAGCGCGACAGTCGGTAAATATCTTTATAATTATCAAAAGTAGAATATAATAACAACCAACCAATAGGAACGAGCAAAATGCCGTACCAAAAATTTAAATCATTCAGCACTGCCCAGTCCAGCGTAGCGCCTTCCATCTGCTTTCGATATAAGAAAAAACCTGCCCAAGCGAGCATTGCCGTGAGGAAATCCGCCAATTTGTACAAAAACGTGTGCCACTGACGCTTCTCGCGCATCTGCGTTCTACTTTCATTTCTGACGACTGCCGCAGCTGGTGCCGTTAGAAATGGACGAGCTTGATGTTGTCCAACCATATACTGGCTTTATCTTTGGTGAATACATTATTTTGCAATGGTAAGATGGATTGTAATACAATTTGAAATTCATCATAACGAGTGCCAACTACCAGTGGACTCATATTAAAATAAATCTTATTCCAATCAGCACGCGCTACAAAACCCGGTTCATACAACGTCTCTCCTTTAACACCACTTTTATAACCTATCACTCCGAATATTACATCTGCGTCCGATTTGTAATTTAATTCTAAATAAACATTTACATTTTTAGTCGTGAGATTTCCATACTTATTTACGGTTCCTAATACGACGGTCGGATTGTTCTTATCTAATGTAATAAGTGCGGAATTTCCTTCAAAAGCATTTTCTTTTGTAATTTGAATGCGATTCGCGTCATTCCCAGCTATCAAATCCCCAAAAATGGGCGTACCCCGTTCTAAATCTTCAATAAATGCAAAGCGTGTTTCGCCTCGATAGCCAATGACCGGACGCAGCGTATCCACTTCACTTGGATTCAATGCCACTTTTGTTTGAAAAGAAGTATAAAACGGATAGATTTTTCCGGTACTGCTAATGCCATTATCTTTGATACCCGCTTCCAATGTTATCGTTTGTTCGCCATTTGTCAGCATCGGAATGAGTGCCGGAATTGGAAAAACACCTATAAATTCATCGCCGATTGTGACCCATACATCTGTTATTTTATTGGAATTCGTTCCTTGAGTAGCTGTTGTATTTAATTGAAAATCAGTTACATAAATATACGAAGGAATCGCTTCGGCAGGATTAATCAAGTCACAAGCAGTGAGTGCTGTTAAAAATGTAATAAAAAATATTTTGTAGATATTGCTCATTCAAATGTGATTGGTGAATAGGGATTTGTAAATGGTAATTTGTGAACTGAGATTTGTGAATTGGTAAAAACGCTATTAACGAGTTCCTAATAACCAGTCACCAATCACCAATCACGATTTACGTCAACACCGCCGCTCGTTTTTCTATTTCCTTTACAATATCATGTGCCACTTTCAGCGCTTTATACCCATCTTCTAACGGCACTTTGGGCGTGGTATTTTGCAAAATGCTCTGTCCAAAACTTTCTAACTCCATCTTAATTGCGTTTACCGCCTCCATTTCAGGCATATAGACGTGAATTAATTTTTTCCCGTTGGCAGTTTCTAACTCCATCAAATTCGCGTCGGCAGGAAGATGCGCGGAATCTTGGTCGTATAAACGCACGATTTGCGCCTGTTTTTCTAGAAAATCCAGACTGATGTACGCGTCTTTTTGAAAAAAACGCACTTTTCGCATTTGTTTTAGAGAAATACGACTCGCCGTCAAATTCGCCACGCAACCATTTTCAAATTCAATCCGCGCATTAGCGATATCAGGCGTTTCACTCGCCACCGCTACGCCGCTTGCGCTGATGAATTTCACATCCGACTTCACGATACTCAGCACAATGTCCAAATCATGAATCATTAAATCCAAAATCACCGAAACATCCGTGCCACGTGGATTGAAAACCGCCAGCCGATGCGCCTCAATAAACATCGGGTCGAGTTCCATATCTTCCAACGCCAACAGCGCCGGGTTGAATCTTTCTACGTGTCCGACTTGCGCTTTGACTTTGAATTCTTGGGCGAGTTTAATGAGTTCTTCCGCTTCTTCGACCGTGCGGGTGATGGGTTTTTCAATAAAAAAATGCTTGCCGGCTCGGATTGCTTGTACTGCCATTTCAAAATGAGTAGTAGTTGGCGTCACAATATCCACGACATCTACGGCAGCAAAGAGTTCTTGTGGCGTACGAAAACGTGTAATCTGGTAAGTATCAATCACTTGCTGTGCAGCACGGTCATCCGGGTCGTAGAAGCCAACGAGTTCATACGTTTCGCTGGCGAGTTGAATGCACTTAAGGTGAATTTTTCCCAAATGCCCCGTACCTAACACTCCAATTTTTAACATATGCCTTGCTTGTCCGCCTTTGGTGGAATTTGTAGGATTAAAGGATGGGCTTGATTTGATTTTTGATGATTTATTAAAATCGTAATCATCAGGTAATCAAACAAGTAGCCTCTATTTGACTAATAATAGCAAAAATACGAGAAAAAGTTGAGAAAATCCTTATGGAGGGGAAAATTGATGTGTTAATGTGCCAATTTACTGAACGCGAGCTACTCAAGTTTCAAATATAAGGCGCCTAATTCTCTGGTGAAGGATTGAATGGTCATGGATTTGCAGTACGATATTCTTCGACCCAGTTAACAATTTTTATATTTTGTAATCTTTCAAAATGCTTGACGTTATTGGTGGCGATAAACATATCATTTGCTATGGAACTGGCGCCTATCAGCAAATCAAAATCAGTTATCATAATTCCTAATTTTCTTAAACGAGTTTTCTCTTGCGCGTAAATGTCTAAACAAGTTATGATAGGAACCACATAAATACTGTCTATAAAGTGATAGTATCCGCAATCTTTTGTTCTTTTCTATTACCAGCGCTATTTTCTACCCCAAATTTCAATTCTGCAACTGTGATTTCTGAAATAAAACAATTTTCTAAGCCAACTTCTCGAACTTTTTTATCCAATTCGTATCGCCCTTTCATGTAAAAAATAGCAGTGTCTGTGTCTAACAAATACTTGCTCATAATTCAAACGGTCGTTCTGTAGAATACCTTGAATTCCGAATTGTCTCTATCAATTCTTCTGCACTTTCTTCCGTTTCTAATGCGCCAAAAGTGTTAAAAAATTTAGCTTCTCGTTCGCTCTGCTCCGCCGTTGCCATCGCCTGATAACCTTCTTCCAATGAAGCCCAGTTACCAGTATGTAGCTTTTGCTGCTGTAACTTATTGAGCAGCAGTTGATACAAACTTTGTAACATTTCGCCGTCTTGCATATCAATCAAGCGAAAAATTTTAACTTTTAATTCTGCATCATTTACCATACAATATTATTTTACAAAAGACTTCCGAAATCCCTAAAATCTCGGAAGTCTCTCAGAAATCCTATCTTCCTATCCTCCCGCCTTACGCATCCACCTTCGCATACTTCGCGTTGGCTTCAATAAACGCGCGGCGTGGCGGCACTTCATCGCCCATCAGCATCGAAAAGACGCGATCCGTTTCGGTTGCATCGTCAATAGACACTTGGCGCAAAATGCGGGTATCAGGATTCATCGTGGTTTCCCACAATTGCTCGGCATTCATCTCGCCCAGACCCTTGTAGCGTTGTATTTTTACCGACGACTCGTTACCACCTTTTGCGTAGGCTTCCACGGCTTCGCGGCGTTCTACTTCATTCCAGCAGTAACGGAATTCCTTGCCTTTTGCCACCCGATATAGCGGCGGCGTGGCGATGTAAATGTAACCCTGCTCCACGAGCGGACGCATATAGCGGAAGAAAAAAGTGAGAATCAAAGTTGTAATGTGACTTCCGTCAATGTCGGCGTCGCACATGATGACTACCTTGTGGTAGCGCAATTTTAGAATATTCAAGATGCGGTCGCCATCGGTATTTTCTTCAATACTCACGCCGAGCGCGGTGAACATATTCTTGATTTCTTCATTTTCATAAATCTTGTACTCCAATGCTTTTTCTACATTAAGAATCTTGCCTCGCAGCGGGAGAATCGCTTGAAAAGCACGGTCGCGCCCTTGTTTGGCTGTACCACCAGCAGAGTCCCCTTCCACCAAAAACAATTCCGAACCTTCCGGCGATTTGCTGGCACAATCTGCCAATTTTCCCGGCAAACCACTGCCCGTCAACACGTTTTTGCGTTGCACCATTTCGCGGGCTTTGCGTGCCGCTTCTCGCGCCAATCCAGCGTTGATCACTTTGTCAATAATGCGCTTCGCTTCTTTCGGATTTTCTTCCAAAAAAGTACCCAACGCATCGCCTAAGCAGCGGGATACAATGCCCGTCACTTCTGAATTCCCCAACTCGCCTTTGGTTTGACCTTTAAATTGTGGTTCTGGCACTTTCACCGATATGACTGCTGTCAAACCCTCCCGAAAATCTTCTCCGGTTGGCGTAAATTTTAGCTTTTTAAAATATCCATTATCATCGCCGTAGCGCTTGAACACACGATTGATTGCCATGCGAAAACCATTCACATGCGTACCGCCCTCACGGGTATTGATGTTGTTGACAAACGATGCCACCAATTCCGTGTAAGACGTGTTGTATTGCATCGCCACTTCAATCTCTACGCCATCTTCTTTGCCACTTACGTAAATAGGCGATTCCGAAAGTTTGGTTTTAGATGCATCCAAATATTGCACAAACTCTCTCAAGCCACCTTCCGAGTGAAAAGATTCTGATTTGAATTCCCCGTTCTCTTCCTGCTCGCGCTCGTCCGTCAAATTCAGCGTCAAGCCTTTATTCAAAAACGCCATTTCGCGCATCCGATGGGAGAGTACGTCGTATTTATATTCTAATATTTCAAAAATCTCACTGTCCGGCTGGAAGGTGATAATCGTACCAGTTTTTTTAGAATCCCCAATCGGGCGCACATCGTACAGCGGCTTCCCTTGCGAATATTCTTGTTCAAAAACCTTGCCCTCGCGGTGTACCTCTGCGCGCAAGTGTATCGAGAGTGCATTCACGCAGGACACGCCCACGCCGTGCAAACCGCCGGAGACTTTGTAGGTATTTTTATCAAATTTACCACCTGCATGCAGCACGGTCATGACCACTTCCAGCGCCGATTTGTTGAGTTTTTCGTGTATCCCTGTTGGAATTCCGCGTCCATTGTCTGTGACTGTAATCGAATTATTGGGATGAATGACCACATCAATCTTATCGCAATAGCCTGCCAAAAATTCATCTACTGAGTTGTCAATTACTTCCCAAACCAAGTGGTGCAGACCCTTCGTGTCCGTGCTACCGATGTACATTCCGGGGCGCTTTCGCACCGCCTCCAATCCTTCGAGTGCTTGAATATTACTCGCGTCATAATTGCCGTTTTGTGTCGGCATTGTCTCTAGTTCTTTTACCATTTCCATCCTGTAAAGATACGAAAATTTACCAAATTTTGAGCAGCAATTTTTCCACAATTGCAGCCTAATAGAACGCCTAAAAGGTGGGAAAAGTTGTGTTTTTTGGGCGAGTCCCTACGGGTCGGGCTATCCGCTCTTTCCGCCCTGCGGGACGGAACCGCTGCTATCCCTCTCGCGATGCCACATTCTCAAAAAAGTCAACGTTAAAATCGTTTATTTAATCATTCTACATCTTCCGAAACTGTCTGAACCTTGATTTTTATGATTTAATTCGTCTCTGCAAAAAAATCAGCCGTCTCTGCGTTTAAAAAGTCAGGAGTGATGTCAACAGGTAAAAATCCGCGTCATCCGCGTTCCAATTAATGTATCAGGGGCTGTAGAAAGTGAAAAAAAATTGCTTTAATTTGCAATCTATATGGAAATTCACATCAACGCAATTGCCGATCTTTCTCATGCTGCTACTGAACTGCTCACCTTCGCCGCCGCCCGCCGCAAAATGGCATTCTACGGCGAAATCGGTGCAGGTAAAACCACGTTTATTCAAACTATTTGCAAGCAACTCGGGGTGCAAGAAGCCGTCACCAGTCCTACTTTTTCTTTGATTAATGAATATTATTACAGCACAAATCTCGGCGACATTCATACTTTACATCATCTTGATTTGTATCGTTTAAAAAATATACAGGAAGCACTCGATATTGGCATCGAAGACTTATTATATGATGAAAATTATTGCTTTATAGAATGGCCTGAATTGGTTGAAGATTTGCTGCCAGAAGAAGTCGTGCGAATAAAAATCGAAACACTCGACCATTCTACCCGAAAAATGTTATTTTTGGTTGCTTGAATGTGGCGCATTTCCAAAATGTACTACATTTATAGCACGCAAAACTTTTCAACACGCAAGAAGCGCAGGATTTTATGAGCGAGAAGGAAAAACGCATTCCCATACCGGAATCCCTGACGGAGAGCCAGAGCCAATACCTCACCCAATCAGAGACGCTGCAAGTACAGCCAAGGTCGAATAAGTTATTTATCGGCATTCCCAAAGAAATTATTTTACAGGAAAACCGCGTGCCACTTGTGCCTTCTTCGGTCGCAACGCTCGTGGCAAACGGACACCGCATCATCATCGAACAAGGTGCAGGTGATAAAGCCTTTTACAAAGACCGCGATTACTCGGAAGCTGGCGCGGATATTGCTTACAGCCCCGAACAGGTCTACAAAGCGGATGTGATTTTAAAAGTTGCTCCGCCTACGCTGGCAGAGATTGACCACATGCGCCCGAATCAAATTCTGATTTCTCCTTTACAACTGACTATTATTTCTGCAGATTATATCAATAAATTGAAGCATAAGCGCGTCATCGCTTTAGCGATGGAATACATTAAGGATGAGTCAGATACGTTTCCAGTGGTGCGCATTATGAGTGAGTTGGCAGGTTTAAGTGCGATGCTCACGGCAGCAGAATTGATGTCTACAACGGGCGGCGGGAAAGGCGTTTTATTAGGTGGTATTTCAGGCGTTCCCAGTGCGAAAGTGGTGATACTCGGCGCAGGTATTGTGGCAGAATACGCGACCCGCACGGCACTCGGCTTAGGCGCAGAAGTCCGTATTTTTGATAATAACATTTACAAACTCAAACGCATCCAAAATCAAGTCGGCAGACAATTATACACTTCCGCTATTGACCCGTTTGTCCTTATAAATGAATTGATTACAGCAGATGTTGCCATTGGTGCCATCCATTCTAAAACAGGTCGCACCCCGATGGTGGTCAGCGAAGATATGGTGATGAAAATGAAGCCCGGCGCGGTGATTATTGATGTCAGCATTGATCAAGGCGGTACGTTTGAAACGTCGGAAGTCACTTCGATTGATAAACCCACTTTTATAAAACACGATGTCATTCACTATTGCGTCCCCAATATCGCTTCGCGCGTGTCCCGCACAGCTTCTATTGCAATTAGTAATATTTTGACACCTATTTTATTAAAAACCAGCGGCGTTGGTAATATTGAGCATTTGTTATTTAGTAATTCCGGTTTGCGGCACGGCGTTTATACTTACAAAGGCAGCCTCACCAACGAGTACCTCGGCGAGCGTTTTCAAATAAAATCTACGAGTTTGGATTTGTTAATGACTTCGGATTTGTAAAAAAAAGTTTAGTAAAAGCTAAACTAAATGACTATATTTGCGTTAGAATTAATGGAAGTACCTGATCGTGAAGAGCAATTTTATAAGCTTTTTGTCAATGGCGAATGTTTGTTGGAAGCATCTTATGAGGAAATGCGGAAGGCAGGTAATCACCAAAAAGATTTGGACAAAATACAAACCCTTATTGAATTACTTTCTCAAGGGCAGGGGTTACCTGCTGACAAATTTAAAGAGCTTCAAGGACGTAAGAAAAATGACATATATCGAGATTTTGAAATAAAAGCAGGCAGATTAAGGGTTTATTTATTTGAAGATATAATGGAGGGAAAAATTATTGTTTTGGGAGAATTAAAGAAGGATGTAAAGCGTCAAAATAGAAAAATAGAAGAAATGCGCGCTATAAAATTGAAATAAGTAAGTAGGCAGTTTACAGTAAGCAGTTGGCAGTTCGCAAAACATTGAAAATCAATTAATTATTCTAAAATAAAAATGTCGTTTAATTCTGCTCGATTACTTATTTTGCATCAAAAGACAACTAATCATGAAAAGTCACCAGGAGTTATTACAAACGGAAACGTATTGGACTACAAAAATCCAGATAGATTTATACAATGCCGTGGAAACTTATTTACAAGAAAATAAAATGACGCGCACTCAATTTGCTGAAAAATTGGGGGTCACAAAAAGCTATGTTACTCAAATTCTGAAAGGTGACTTTGACCATCGCTTGTCGAAGCTCGTGGAAATTGCCTTGCTCATCGGAAAAGTGCCGGTGTTACAATTGGAAGATGCTGCTGTTTATTTACAGCAAGAAACAAATGCATCAAAATCGAAAGACTCCTCTAATTTTCCGCAAGCTGCCCCCAGTCACTGATTTATTTACTCTCTTTTTTCGCTTCCTCGCCCAATTTTTTCAAATCCGTCGGAATGGGATTCGCTTTTAATAATTGTGCAAAATAAATCAAGTTATACACCATAAAACGCACCGTTTTATTCACATATTCCGATTGGTCGCCACCCGCTTCGACGTAGCTCGGTCCGGTTCCAGCTTCGCCTACCCAATACGCATTCACATTGGGCGGCACGGTAAAACCGAATTCCTGCATCGCCCAAAGCAAGTAGCCCGTGACCTCATGCGCACCGTCCTCGTTGCCCGTACAAAGCGCGCCCGCCACTTTATTGTACGTAAAATATTGCCCGTTTGATGGACTCCACATCGCTTCTTCGTGAAAAATAGAATCCATCCGCTCTATCAGCCGCTGCGCCACCGACCCCGTATGCCCCAGCCAAATCGGCGAAGCCACAATGAAAATATCACAATTTTTTATTTTTTGTAAAATCGTGGGATAATCGTCCTGCGCACCTTCATTGGAAGACGTGCCGGGCAAAATATTATAATCCACCAGCCGTACGACTTCCGTTTGCACATTTTCTATTTTGAATAACTCAACGGCTTTGTTAATAAGTGCTTCGGTATTAGACGTTTGCGGCGCTTTTTTCAGCGTACAATTAATGATAAGGGCATTCAAGGACATGATTTTTCAGGTTTGTATTCACCGCATAGAACGTAAGAGCGGTTGGGGAATGTTCAGCGCGCGAAAAATTATGCCACCCCTTCAGGGTTTTTATTTGCACATATTACTATTTTTGGCTATAATTATCCCGCCGCTTCGCGGTTTCGTCAAAAAATCCCGAAGGGATGACATAATTATAGCCTAATATAATTACAAAACAAAAATTAATTTACACAGCAACCCTGAAAGGGCGGCACAAAAAATAACATCATGGCAGGTACGTTTTCGCAAGTTTACATTCAAGCCGTTTTCGCCGTTAAAAGCAGACAAAATTTAATTCAACCCGATTGGAAACACGAATTGTACGCTTACATGGCAGGCATCATCAATGAAAAAGGGCAGAAACCCATCCTTATCAACGGCGTTGAAAATCACGTCCACGTCTTTTTTGGATTAAAACCTGCAATGTCCATCGCCGATTTGATGCGCGATGTCAAAAACAATTCAACCAATTATATTAATAAAAAAGGCTGGGTGCGCGGTAAATTTGCCTGGCAGGAAGGCTACGGCGCATTTTCGTATGCCCATTCTCAAATAGACCGCGTGTACAAATACATCCAAAACCAAGAAGAACATCATCGCAAACAAACTTTTCGAGAAGAATATTTAGCATTTTTGAAACGATTCGACGTGCCTTATGCACACCCGTTAAGTTAAGGCAAAGGTACCCGTTTTTTCGTATATTTGCACCTAAACTAAAACAATATGATCCATGTTAGTCAGCAAATGATCTGCCAAATGCGG
>ENA-ORBV01003909-ORBV01003909.1-microbial-mat-metagenome-genome-assembly--contig:-NODE-3909-length-29221-cov-10.858050_pt1 | contig 29221 bp, 27 predicted proteins | sample MGYA00237777_ERZ505514 | MGnify/ENA primary metagenome ERZ505514 (study PRJEB26160, sample SAMN06269048) | microbial mat metagenome | isolation source: Oligotrophic lake microbial mat | place... | reverse complement strand
CAACTCGGGTCATAATCGGGTGCGGGATCGCGGCTCAGATTGATCGCTGGTGGTAGTTCTGCGGTCTCGGCTACCAGATCCAGCAGATAGATCTCCTGCTGCTCATCGCGCCAGGATGTGAACGCAATCGTTGAGCCATCGGGCGACCAATCGGGGCCATAATCGGCAGCCGCATCATCGGTTAGTTGCTCGATCAATTGGTCGGCAAGTGTCAGCACAAACACATCCAGGTTGCCATTCCGGCTACTTGTAAACGCAATCTGGGTGCCATCCGGCGACCACGCCGGATCGCTGTCGTATGCTGGGTCGTTCGTCAGGCGGCGCAGATTGCTGCCATCGGCGCGCATGAGATATAGATCCCAATTTTGCATGCGCTGGCTGGCAAAGGCAATCTGGGTGCCATCCGGCGACCACGCTGGTGCAATATCGGGTGCCGGATCAGAGGTGAGATTAACGACCGTTTCTCCAGCGATATCGGAGCTAAAGATATCACTGTTTTCGTCTGCGGTTCGTGTCGAGGCAAACACGATCCGATCTGCTGAAATTGCAAAAGTTGGCAACGCAAACGCGGCTGTTGGTACAGCGCTACCAATCAGAAACACAAGAAGGAGAAGATACCGTAGATAGTGCATAGAAGAATTGTAACATCTCATTCTGCATATGCGGATGAGACGCAAATGAAAGTACAGACGCCATGCATGGCGTCTGTACGGGGCGCCCAGGCGCGTTCGGTGTTAATCTTTGGCGGTAGGTGGGCGTGGCTCGATAAACACGCCGCGCTGCTCGGCTGGCAACCGAATAGCCTGCTCAAGTGCTTCGCCACGGATCGGTGCAAGTTCGAGCCGCTGGCTTGGTGGAATCGGCCACAGTGGTGAGTTCATCAGATCGGGGAAGAAATCGGCGCGCATTGCGATCAACAGTGTGCATTGTTCCACGCTACGCAGAACCTGAAGCGCCGCAATATAGCGCCGCTGGGCTGCCCGATCCAGGTGCCGTGCTGAAAGGAGTTGCTGGAGAGCAGTGCTGGCAGCAGGCCTGCCATGATCAGCGATGATTTGCCGCTTCCAGATGGGCCGACAACCAGCAACATACGCTGGGAGCGCAGATGATCTACCATCGCCAATACTTCGCTGGCACGCCCATAGAAATGGTTAGCATCACGCGCGCTGAAGGCAACTAGCCCTGGGTAGGGGCAATCAAGCGGCAACGAATCTGGCGGGTTCGGGCGGCCAGTTCGGCGCATAACCGCGCCAGAGCCGTGGGCCAACGCTCGGGATTAGCTGCGTTAAGCTGCGTTAGCACAGCCAGGCGCGGCGGCAGCTTGATCGATTCGTCAAGAACCAGCGGAATCACCGGCCATGCATGTGTTTCCAGCCCATAGGTGATCGCCAGCAATTCAATAAAACGGCTGATATCATCCACCAGATACCATTGCGAGATAACCAACAATGTGCGCCGGCTTTCACGCACCGCCCGTTCGAATTCGAGCACACGCGGTACGCCCAACGCAAAGGCAGCCCTCCATGTGGCAGGAAATACCGGCCTGGCGCAGACCATCAAGCAGATATCCATCGACCCATGCCGGTGCGTCATCGGCATATGAGATGAAGATGTCGCTGGTTGCGACGGCGGTCATGATCACTCCTGAGCGAATGCATTAGCCCTGTACAATACAATCAATATGCGTATTCGTGACCGTGAATGTGCCCTTTTGTATCTGAAGAGCCTGATCGCGCTGGTATTCTGAACCCTCTGGCAATGTTGGTGGCAGCGTATCTGTGGGATCGGCCACAATTACCCGCCCGCCTGTGTATGTCAGCAATTCCTTCAGTAGCGGCGGATGCGGCCACTTCTTGGTATCCCAGACAGTTGTGGCGAGCTGCATGTCGAGCGGAATCATCGCAACCAACTCACCCTTGGACATACGTCGCAGTCCGTTATCTTTCAGGGTGGCGTTTTCGCTGCCATGGTGGCCAACTTTATAGAAGACGGTACGCCGTAGCAGATCATTGCTCCAGGAAAGATCGGCACTCTGGCGGGGAGAACCCTCTGGCCAGGGCAGATTTTGCCAGGAGAGCCAATTCCCTACCTGTGCATCGCCAGTAAAGAGCAGTACTTTTTCGGATGACACAAGCTCGATTGCCAATACCAGGCTGGTATTATTTGTGTCGGCGGCGAGATTCAGTGCCAGGCCTATGCTTGAGCGCAACCAGTCGGTCTCGATTTCGCGCCAGTGCTGTTCGTTATGATAGTACGTCCGTTCATAAAAGTTGAGTTCACGAACTTGTGCTGGCAAAAGGCGCAGCTCAGATGGGAAGGGCATGAACCGCTCGATTTCGTTCTCGTCGCTCATTCCCAGGCTCGGTGCCGCAAACAGCCCCTGTGCTATAGCAGATTGGAAACCCACCTCGAAGATCGTGCCGCTTTTGCTATCCTTGCCTTCTTTGAAGATCAGCCCATCCTGGGGCGGGCCAAGGACTCGGCCGGGGTTGTCCTTCCACTGGTCGTCCACCTCGTCCTCCGCGGGCTCCTGGGGCTCGGAAACAACGCGGCGAGTGGCCGGGCGCTCTTTGCCGTCGAGCCCGGTGCGGGTTGAACTGGGAGAATCTCCCAGTTGAGCAGCGGGTCGGGCGTCATCTACCATGTGGTTGGATACCCCGCACATGGCCGCTACCGCCCGGCTGCTGAGCTTCGGAAACTCGGCCAGGGCGATCTCCACGCAGCGCCTTTTGTCCGCATTGCTGCGCCGGTGCCCGTGGAGAGCATTCGCCCCCAGGGCGCACTTCAGCGCCTCGGCCCGACCACCAGGATGCAGATTGACCGCGATGGACTCTTTTTCGAGTGACCGAGCGGCAAGGGTCCGGTGCCAGCCATCGCCGATCCAGCACTTTGTCGTGGTCCCAAAGACGTCGACAGGAGGAAAGGCGTCGCCTTCAACCATGCGCTCGGCGTACTCGTTGACCACGCCGTAGTCAATCGCTGCTCGGCACTGAATCGACGTGTCGAGTTCGATGGACGTGAGTTTCATCTTTTTCATGTCGAGCAAGAGCATGGCACAGACTCGGACAACAGAGAGCGGCGATCCGAGGAACAGGTGCACGGTCGGGCAATAGTGCGCCGCTGTTGACGACAGGGCGAGTGTGTGGCACACTATTGGCACCATGCTTACGAAGAACAAGTCAACGTTTACGATGAACGAGCGAACCGAAGAAACCACACGGGCACAACGTGAGGTGTTCAAACTCGAACAATGGGTGGGCGTGCTTGACGCATGGAGCGAGGCCGACCTCGGTGACGGGTGGCGGGTGGCCTATCGGCTGGCGATCTACCGCGGTCAGCCGGTCATCGCGGAACTTCGAGTGTTTCCAGCCGACGAGTTTCCGGGGCGGGAGGTTGCTACGTGGAGGGCGGAGGTCGTCGGAATTGAAGCCGGGAGCGTTCCGTCCGTGGATGGGGAAGCGAAGAAAAAGGTCTCGCCGTATGCAACGCCCATTGCCTTCCCAGCCATCCGTGGCGGGATCACAGCTCGGCGACTTCGAGCCGTGCGCCTCGGCCTTCTCATGAAGGACACCGAGGAGGTCATGGCCAAGATGCACGCCGTGATGAAGAGGGACCTCCTGACGTGGGGCGTCGAGGAAAAGAAGCGTCCGACGACTCGTCGGTCTGGCGCGTTCTCAGACCGAGAGCTCGCGCGCCTCGCGGGGGAGTACGTGAAGCGATGCAGACGAAGCCGCAGCCCGGTGGCCGACATCGCGGGGCAAAGGGGGCTCAGCGCGTCCAGGGTGCGAGACATGGTCCATGAGGCGCGCAGTCGCGGCCTGCTCTCGGCGGCCAGACAAGGGGTCTCGGGTGGACAGGTCACGCCCTTGGCGAAACGGATCCTCGCCTCACTAAAAAGAGCGTAGCCAAGACGACAGGGAAGACGGGCCGACGATCAGGCGCGAGGCGCGCGTCTCCGGCCTGCCGCGATGGAGACGACAGACGATTGAGCGGGGGCCGCTTGCGCCTTCGCAAGCTTGGCGAGCCCTTCCGCGATCATCACTTCGTCAATGACCGAATACCGGTCAAACACCGATCGCGATTTCCATCCGCAAACGGCCATGATGGTTTTCTCGGGAACGCCCGCACGAAGAAGGTTTCGCGCCGCCGTTCGTCGAAAGTCATGCGGTGTTTTGAGTGCGATCCTTACAACTCGGCCCGCCTCGTTTCTCACCACTTGTCCGAGCCCGGCTGCGATGCATGCCGTGATCCAGGTCGTTCTAAAACTCTTGATCGGCTCGCCGTCACGACTGAAGACATGCGTGACGATCAGTCCTCGCCTCTTTTGCGTCTCGTCGGAGATCCTCCGCCGCTTCTCGATGAGAGTGACCAGCTGGGGGAGAGCGCCATACGGGAGCGTTCGAGGTTCCTTGTTCTTTGTCTCCTCGATCCTGATCGACTGCGCGCCGAGTTCGACCTGACTCCATTGAAGCCCGGTGACTTCGCTTGACCGCCATCCGATCACGTAGAAAAACTCAATCGCGTCGGCGACGTCGGCGGGAAGGTGCGCCTTGATGGCTTCCATTTCCTGCTCGGAAAAGAAGCCTCGTTTCTGATTCCTCACCGTGACGGTTGGGAAAGCAGGGACCTCGCTGCCGAGCAAGACTTCCTTCTTTCGGGCGAGATTGAAGGCTCGCTTGATCGCCGCGAGTTCATTTCTGATAGTCGAAGGCTTGACGCCCTCGCCATCGCGGTGCTTCACGTACTCCTCCAGCCGAATCGCCGTGATCGCGGTCGCCTTCGCGCCTTCGCCGAAGAAGTTTTCCAGGTGGCCCCAAGCGCGGGCGATCTCCTTCCCTGATGTGTTTCCTTTGGAGTTCGAATCCGCCTCGTGCAAGCGTCGAAGGGCCCTGAGCGTGACGTTCTTCGACGCTTGCACCGGGCGTCCCAGGCCGGTCTCCTTGGTTCGCCGCTTCAAAAGCCGCTCGGCCTTCTTCCGGTCGTCGGACCCGCAGCTCTCGCGATACTGCTTTCCCTCGTGGTAGTAGGCAATCCAAAGCCGGGACGACCCCGGCCGCTCGTAAATTGATCCGAATCCGGTTAGTTCCGCCATCGCGCCCTCCTTCTAAGGGCCCTCGGTGGGGTAGTCGGGCTCAGCTCTTTGTGCTCGTCTGGCTGCCCCTTTTCCAAGGACAAGCACATTCTAAGCACAGTGGGCTGTTTTACTGAACTCAGGACATCGTAAGTCCTGTATTTGTGGTGACCCGCGAGGGACTTGAACCCCCAACCAAAAGATTAAGAGTCTTCTGCTCTACCATTGAGCTAGCGGGCCCCTGATCCTCAGGCTTTGCTGATTGCCTGAAGACGCGAACGCGGATTATCTCCGATCTGCTCGATTCAATCAAGAAAATCGCGGTCAGATCTGGTCTCCGAAAAGCTGAACCACCGCATCGCCCAGCCGGGGCAGCCCGGCGAAGACCAGGGCCGCGGCGTTCGCGAGGGAATGGCGTGAGACCAGACCGTAGAGGAGAAGAGCAGACGCACCCTTGAGCCTGCGGAGGGCGCGTACCTTCCCCTGATACTGCTCGAGCGCACTCGTCCGGCCATCGAGGGAGACGCCCACGGCGGCGGCCGCCATGATCCCCGTGGCGATCGCATGAGCGATGCCCTCTCCCGTGAACGGATCGAGAAACCCCGTGGTGTCGCCGCAGGCGATGAAGGGGCCGACCCTCTGTCGCTTCGACCGCAGGCGAAGAGGACCCATGACGCTGATGGCGCCCTGGATGCGCGCGCCGTCCAGTCGGCGGGCCACATCCGGAAAGCCTTCAACGTGTCGACGGAAGTCCCCCTCGATAGTGGCCGGAGTCATGTCAAGACGGTTGGTGAAGAGAACGTAGCAGACGTTCGCTTGCGTTGCCGAGAGGGGGGCCACGCCGCAGTAGCCTCCCCGGCCCACCTGCATCTCCGCAAGATCCGTGAGTCCAGCGATGCCGTCGCAGTGCGCTCGAACCGCGAAGCGTCGTCGCCGATGGTTGAGGTTCTCGGGCTCGATGAAGCCGAGCTGCCGGGCGAGGAAACTCCGACGTCCGTCCGCCACGATCACCCGCTTCGCTTCGTACCGAAGCATCGCTCCTCCCGCCACGTCCCGGGCCAAGACCAGGGCGCCTCCGGGAATGGCCTCGGCCCGCGTCGCTTCGACGCCTTCGACAACGCGCGTTCCTCTCGCCCTCGCCTGATCCAGAAGGGCCCGGTCGAGAAGTGTGCGGCGTACCGCGAGGCCGGTCCCGTCGGGTCCTCCCCGGTAGTTGCCGGAAAACGTCGTTCCACGAGGGGAGCGAACCTGCATACCGCGAACCTGCATCGTTGCGAATGCCGATGCCGCTCCTGAGTCACCACCCGCCGGCCACATCCCGATGGCTCGCAGGCGGACGAGCGCTCCGGGGGACAGACTTTCTCCGCAGATCTTCTCTCGAGGGAAGCGCGCGCGATCCACCAGAGTGACTCCGACGCCCGAAGACGCCAACTGGAACGCCGCGGTGGCACCCGCCGGCCCGCCGCCGATCACCAGAACGTCGGTCTTGAGCGTGCTCATCTCGTCACCCCGGCCGGGGCCTGCGGATGCTCACCGTGCGGCGAGGCCGCCGCCGTGCCAAAGGCTCAGCTCGATCGCAAAGCCGGGGCCAAAGCCGATACCCAGAGCGTATTCGCCGGGGGAGAGGGCGCCGAGTACGCGCTCCAGCACGAAGACAATCGTAGCGGAACTCATGTTCCCGTGATCGCGGAGCACGGACCTCGATGGTTCGAGTTGGGCAGGGGCGAGCCCGAGTTCCTCTTCGGCCACATCCATCACCTTCCTCCCGCCCGGGTGAATCGCGAAGGCCGAGAGTTCCTCGAAGCTCACCTCGTTCTCCTGGAGGAACTCAAGGACCATGGGGCGAAGTCGACCCCTGAGGAAATCGGGAAGGCGTTTGTCGAGAACGAGCTTGTACCCGGTGTCCACCACGTCGTAGCCCATGGCGCCCAGGCTATCGGTCAGGAAATAGCTCGCGGCCGCGACGAACCGGGCCTGGGCGCGAGCGCGGTCAGGGTGCTCGGCGCCCAGGAGAACCACGGCGCCTGCGCCGTCTGCGAAGAGAGCGGCCGCCACCATGTTGGTGGCGGAGGAATCGCGCGCCTGGAAGGTCAGGGACGAGAACTCCACGGCGAGAACCAGGGCCGCGCCGCGCGGGTGAGCCCTGAGGAAGTCGCCGGCGCGCGCGAGGGCTACGGCGCCGCCCGCACAACCTGCCTCGGTGACCGGGAGGCGGACGAGCCTTGGGCCGAGCCGGAGGGCGTTCGCGACATGAGCATCCACCGCCGGAATCATGAACCCGGTGCATGAACTCGACACCAGGAGATCCACGTTGGTCAGTCCTGCGCGGGTGAGGGCCCTTCGGGACAAGGCGATCCCCGCCTGGATCATCGCGTCCTGGTAGATGACGTTTCTCTCTGCGAAGGTTGCGTCGACGAAGACTTCCGAGAGGGACCTAAGCGATGATCGCCTGCCGACCCCCGAGCGCGAAAAGAGCCGTTCGACGGCGCGCGGGTCGACCTCCGCGCGAGTGGCCTCAAGCCAGGCGAGAACGGCAGCCGCGACTTCGCCCTGGGTGTGGGTGAACGGCGCTGGTTGCGTCTCGATCGCGGCGAGAAAGGGCAATGAGTCCGATGATCAGAAGGTTGGAGGGTCGGTGAAATCCAGGACGGCTCTGGCGCGTCCAGTGTGTGGCATCCCACCGACCCGCGCCAAATCGGCTAGAAGGGAACGTCCTCGTCCGAGGCCTGGAAATCGTCGGTCGGACCGGGGCCCGCCTCGGCGGCGCCGGCGGGACGCGGAGCGCCGTCGCCGCGCGAACCAAGCAGGACGATGCGGGAGTTGAAGCCGCTGACCCGGATCTTCGTGACGTTTCGCTTGATGCCGTCCTTGTCGGTGTATTCGTCGTACTTGATCGAGCCCTCGACGTAGAGTGGCTTGCCCTTGGTGACGTAGTCGCGCACCACCTGCGCGGTTTTTCCGAACACCTCGACGCGGTGCCATTCGGTCTTTTCCTGCTTCTGGCCGGACTTGTCGGTCCAGCTCTCCGAGGTGGCAAGCGAGAAGTTGGCGATGGGTTCACCCGACTGGGTGTAGCGGATTTCGGGATCTTTTCCGACGTTGCCGATGAGCGTCACTTTGTTGACTGAGGCCATTTTCTTGGGTTTCCTTGTTCTTCTGGTGTCGTAGCTTGAGAGAGATTGCGAGGCGGGAATTGAAGCCTCAGGGCTGGCCGAGTTTCTCGCGGGCAAGGCGCGCGGCCGGCGCGTTCGGGAAGCGCTCGACCACGAACCGGTACTCGAGGATCGCCTGCGATTTCCGCCCGAGGGCTTCGAGGGCGACGCCCTTCTTGTACCGGGCGTCGGGGATCTTGTCGCTGGCCGGGAAGTCGCGAAGCAGCGCGTTGAATGCGGTCACCGCGTCTTCGTACTTGGCCTGGGCCTGAAGACATTCGCCTACCCAGTATTGAGCATTGTCGGCGAGATCGGTGTCGCGATACAGGCGGAGATACTCGAGGAAGCCCTGGATCGAGAGGTCGTAGTTCTTCCGGGCGAAGTCGCTGTAGGCCTGCTGATACAGATCGCGGGGCGCGAGGGCAGGCGCCCCCGTGGCGCCGCCGGCGCCGGGGGTCGGCGAGCCGGAGGGAAGACCCGAGGAGCCGGGGCCGGCCTGAACGGTCGCGGCCGCGCGCAGCCGGTCGGAGATTTCCGAGATGCGGTCCTGCTGGTCCTTGCTGGCGACCATGGCCCGCTCATCCTGCAGTTTGAGGTCCTGTTGGAGCTTCCTGATCATGGCCGACTGTTCGGTGAGAAGGTCGACGACCCGGCGCAGTTCCTTGAGCGATTCGGCCCGCGCCTGATCGGCCTCGGCCACCTGGCCCTGAAGGGTGGCGATTTGCTGACTCAGGGCAAGGTACTCCTTCTTGTCGGCACGCGCAGGGGCGGGGAGCGCCAGGAGGACGGCGACGGGAAGCAGGAGGATGCGGTGGGGAAGGTGCCGGAGTGCGAGAGTCATAGTCTTCTTGGCCTTTGAAGGGTGATGAAAGAATGATATCGGCTGAGGCCTCCGGTTGAGGTCCATCCGAAATGGTTCGTCAGCGAACGGTCTGGCTCCAATCGGCCATCTGGCTGTTGCCGGGCCCCACGGAGAGGGAGCGCAACCTGCTGCCCATGCGGTCGATCTGCGCCAGTTGCCAGGTTCCGCCCCGATTGCATGAAAAGATGAGATGGCGGCCGCTCGGGGACCACGACGGGTACTCGCAGCTGCCCCGACCGGTGGTGAGCTGGCGTACCTGGCCGGTGGCGAGATCGGCGACCGCGATTTCGAAGCCGCCGTCCTCGAGTCGAGAGGAGTAGGCGATCTCCGCGAATTCCCGTGACGGATTCCAGGCGCACGCGTCGTTGTAGTTGCCGACGCTCGACAAACGGCGGAGGTTCAATCCCTCGTGGTCCATCACCCACAGTTGCGCCGAGCCGCTGCGGCCCGAGGTGAAAGCGATCTCGAGGCCCGACGGGCTCCAACAAGGAGCGGTGTCGTTCGCGAGAGTTCCCGTGAGATTCCGAGCACCGGTGCCGTCGATGTTCGCGACCCAGATGTCGAAGTTCCCGCCGCGGTCGCCGCTGTAGGCGACCCGCTTGCCGTCAGGCGACACCACCGGGGCAAGAGCCTGCGCGTCGGGAGATTCGCGGGTCACGTTCGGGACGACCCGGCCTTCGAATATCCACGACAGGAATATCTGCGGGGTTCCGGATCGATAGGAGGTGTAGATGAGCCCCTTGGCCCCCGGCGTCCATGCGGGCAGAATCGAGATGTTCTGATTCACGGTGACGCGCCGGACGTTGAAGCCGTCGTAGTCGGAAATGTAGAGCTCCTTCCGGCCGCGGGCGGGCGGCGGACCGGAAACGGCTGCCGTAGTCCTCGGCCCCCTGACCGCCGCCGCGGGCGTGGAGCCGCGGACCGGAGCATCCCGATCGGACACGAAGACCAGTCGAGTCCGCGTGACGCCCTGAATCGATGCCAGACTCAGGATGTCCTCGGCCGCCTGATGCGCGAAGGCGCGGAAGGTCGCCGGGTTGCCGGGCTCGACCCGTCCCGCGTAACGCTTGCTCATGACCGGCGACTTGCCATCGATGCTGAAGCTGCGCGCCTCCACCGCGAAGTCGGTCCCGTTTTGGGTTGCTTCGAGGGTTACGAGAATGTTGGCACCCACCGATTTCCAGTCGACGTAGTTCGGCAGCTTCGGATCCACGGGGGGAAGCGAACGCATCAAGGACTCGGGGATCAACTGAAAGTTCTCGAACTCGAGATCGGTCTTCAGGACCTCGCGCACCACCCCGCACGACGTGCGCAGCGGCTCCATCGCGACCGAGCACGGGGCAATGGCCACGCGCGTCGCCGTGCCGCCGATGTCGATGATCGGAGGCGGGTCCTGCTTCGACGACGCGACACCGGCGAGGCCGGCGACGGCGATTGTGACCGCCGCGCTAAGAAACAGGCTTGAAGTTCGCATGGACCACCAGGGATTCCTTGTCATAGGCGTTCGGGAGCGGACCGAGCGGTGTGCTGAGGACGGCGCGTTCGGCGAGCCGATCGAGGGCCGCCGAACCGGAGGACTCGATCACCACCACCTGATCGACCGCGCCGTCGCGATGGATGGTGAACGCCACCTTGACGCTGCCCGTGAAGTCGGGGCGGATCTGCCGAGCCCAGGTGGCCCAGATCCGGTTCTTCACCGCGGCCAGGTAGAAGCCAAGCGGCCCCACGGGACCGCTCGTTCCATCGATGACGCCTTCGTCCGGGGAACTGAAGTCGAGCCCGCTCGCCGCCTGCGCAAGCCCTTGAGTTGGGGCGGTCGCGGCCTTCGGGGGCTCGGCTCGGGCGATCTTCTCCGTAGCCCGTTCGCGCGACTCTTGAGTCTTCGGTTCCCTGACGCTGCGCTTCAGGTCCACCGGCGCAACGCCCGCCTTTTTGACGGGCGCCGTTTCGGGCCTGATTAATCTGGCGGGTGCCGGGGCCTTGACCTCGGCCTTCGGTTCAGGTTTTGGCGCTTCAACCCTCGGCGCAGCCTCGGTCTCAGTGGGTGCAGGTTCGACCGCTTTCGGGGCGCCTCCGCCACGGGGCAGCGGAACCGCGAACCCGCCGATAACGCGAATGATCGGAGCCTTCGGAGTCAGCAGGGCGATAATGAGGATCGCGAAGAACGATGTCGCATGTGCCGCGCCCGAGAGCAGAAGGCTCTTCGAGTAGCCCTCGTCGATGAGGGATTGCCGGGAGGCGAGGACGCGCAGGACGGGATTGTTCAACGGTTCTCCTTGGGTACTTCATACGCGAACCCAATACGTTCGACGCCGCAGCGCTTCAAAAGGTCGACCACCTCGATGACCTTGCCGTAGCGGGCCGCTTCATCCGCCCGCAAATAAACGACCTGGGTGGGCCGCCCTGCCATATGAGCGCGGATTCGATCCTCGAGGAGGGGCAGGGCCAGTGGCTGCTGGCCGATGTAGGCGCGGCCGGAGGCATCGAGGGAGACGGTGAGCCGATCCTCGGGCTGGTTGTCCACCTGATTCGCAATGGGCAGATTGATGTCGATGCCCTGACTCATCATGGGTGCGGTCACCATGAAGACGAGGAGCAGAACGAGAACCACGTCGACCAGAGGTGTGACGTTGATCTCGCCCATGCTGCGATGAGCGCGCTTCCGCCTGAAGCTTTGATACCCCGAGACGGCCGATCGGCTTCCGCCTCCTCCGTCCCCTGAACTCGTGAGTCCCGCCATGGCGCCGTCTCGACCTCTAGGTGAAGTTCCGTTCGACCATGCTGATGAACTCCATTGCGAAGTCGTCCATCGTGGCCGAAAGGGCCTTCAGCCGATCCGAGAAGTAGTTGAAGAAGAGGGCGGCCGGAATGGCGGCAAAGAGGCCGGCGGCGGTGGTGATCAGGGCTTCGGAGATTCCGGGCGCAACCACGGCGAGGTTGGCCGAACCCTGGCGGCCGATCTCGCCAAAGGCATTCATGATGCCCCACACCGTTCCGAAGAGGCCGACGAAAGGCGAAACGCTCGCGGTGCTGGCGAGAAAGCTGAGCCGCTTCTCGAGACGGGTCTCCTCGATGGATGCCGCGCGCGCCAAAGCCCGGGAAACCGCATCCAGGCTCTTGATGGAGGGCCGCTGGCTCGGCGCGGAGCCCGCAGGTCGAATCTGCTGGTTGATCTCCTGGTATCCGGCCTGGAACATGCCGACAAGGGGGGAGTGGGTGAGTTGATTCGCGACCGCGTTCACCTCGGAGAATTTCTGGCTCTTCCGGAAGACATCCAGGAACCGCCTGGAATCTCTTGATGCGCGCGCGAACGTACTCCACTTGTTGATGATGATCCCGAACGAAACAAAGGAAAAGACCAAAAGCAGGATCAGGACGGCGATCGCGGTCGGTCCGGAGTGCTTGAGGAAGCCTAGGGCGCCGCCGCCGAAGGCGTCTTGGGCCGTGCTTTGAGCCAGAAGAAAGTGCATCGTCATCTGTATGCTGTTGTTGACCTTTCAGGATCGCACAATATCTTGTGTGGGTCAACGAAAGGGACCCGGAACCGCGCGGGTTCCATGCTACCCTCACGGGCCTTCTTATGCTCCGTGTCCTGCGCATCGAAAACCTCGCGATCGTCGCTTCCGCGGAGATCGAATTCGGCCCGGGTCTGAACCTCCTGACCGGTGAGACCGGCGCCGGGAAATCCATCGTCGTCGATGCCCTTGGCCTCGTCTGCGGCGAGCGGGCCGACGGCGATCTGGTGCGAACGGGTGAAGACAAAGGCACGATCGAAGCCATCTTCGACGTGCCCCGCGGTTTCGACTTCCAGGCCCTCGGCCTGGGCATCGACGAGCCCGAGGGTGAGGTCGCCATACGCCGGGAGATCCTGGCTACCGGTCGGAGCCGGGCCATGATCAACGGGGTCACGGTTTCGCTCGCCGGACTCAAGAGCGTCGGGCAGGTCCTCGTGCAGATCCACGGACAGCACCAGCATCATGCGCTCCTGAACGCCGACTTTCACCTTTCGTTCCTGGACATTTTCGCGGGACTTGAGGCCAGAGCCGAGCGCACCCGCCTGCTCTTCGGCGAGGCGCAGGCCGCGGAAGCGGCCCTTCGCAATTTCAAGGAGCGGGCCCGGCAGTTCGGGCGCGAGGGCGAGGCGCTTCGCTTCCAGGTCGAAGAGATCCGCAAGGCGGTGCTGCGAGCGGGGGAAGAGGAGGAACTTCGGGAGGAACGAGCCCGGCTCCGGAACTCCGAACGCCTGGGCGAACTCACGGCCGAGGCCACCCAGCTGATCGACGGCACCGACGATGATTCGGAACACTCCCTGCGGTCCCGGTTGCGGTCTTTTGGAAAGCGTCTTGACGAGATCGCGCGCCTCGATCCATCCGCCCTGCGAGGGCCGGGCAACCGGCATGCCGAGGTTCTCGCTCTGCTCAACGATTGGTCAGCTGAGGTTTCAGACTACGCCTCCTCCCTCGACGCGCAGCCGGGTCGGATCGACGAAGTCGAGTCGCGGCTCGCTACGTTAGAGCGACTTAAGAAGAAATATGGAGCAACTGTCGATGAAATCCTGACTTTCCTCGCAGACTCAGAGACCCGGCTTTCCGCCCTGGAAGATCCTCAAACCGAGGAGCGGCGGCTCGCGATGGCGGCCAGCTCGGCCTGGTCCCTCTACGTCTCTTCGGCCGGCGCCCTGTCGAAGGACCGGCGCGCGGTCGCCTCAAAACTTCAAAAAGCCGTGGCGAAAGAGCTGACCGATCTTGCCATGGCCCAATGCCGCTTCGAGGTTCGATTCGAGCCGCGGACGCTGGACGCTCAGGTCGATTGGAGGTCGCATGGACTTGAGACCGGGGAGTTCTACCTCTCGGCGAATCCTGGAGAGGAGCTGAAGCCCCTGAAGTCGGTGGCGTCAGGGGGGGAACTCTCGCGCGCCCTGCTCGCCCTCCAGTCGCTCCTGAACGCGCAGCCCTCGGGCGCCGTGGTTTTTGACGAGGTCGATGCCGGCATCGGCGGCGCCGTGGCGGAGGCCGTGGGGCGGCGCCTGGCCCGCGTCGCAAAGGAGCGTCAGGTACTTTGTGTGACGCACCTCGCCCAGGTTTCCGCCTTCGCCGATCGCCACTACGTGGTCGAGAAGCGCGTCGTTCGCGGCCGCACGATCACCGAAGTCAGGGAAGTGTCGGGACGGGACCGGGTTCGCGAGGTCGCCCGCATGCTTGCGGGGGAAGTGGTCACCGGGTCGGCTGAGAAGAATGCCGAGGAACTTATCGGCCGCGTGCGGCGTGTCGATGACGGGTCGCGAGCGTAGGATTCGGACTGTGGCGAAGGGAAAGTATTTCATCGACACGTTCGGCTGTCAGATGAACGTCAATGATTCTGAGAAGGCCGCGGGGCTTCTCGAGGCCGACGGCCTGGAGCGCACCGGGACCGCTCAGGGCGCCGACGTGATCTTCGTGAACACCTGCGCTGTTCGCGAGCGCGCCGCGGAGAAGCTCTTTCACGCGGTGGGGCGCTACAAGGCGCTCAAGAAGGACACTCCCGGCCTCAAGATCGCGGTGGGCGGATGTGTGGCTCAGCTCCAGGGCAAAGAGATCCTGGACCGCGCACCGGCCGTGGATGTCCTGGTCGGGACTCACAATCTTCAGGACTTGACCCGGCTCCTCCATGACGCGCGCCAGTCGGGAGAGAGCCACTCCGCTCTGGACACCAAGGCCGATGCCTTCTCGATTCCCGCCGAGGTTGTCTCGCACTCCAGCCCGACCCGCGCCTACCTGACCGTGGTCGAGGGCTGCAATCACGTGTGCAGCTTCTGCGTAGTGCCGCGCACTCGCGGGCGGGAGGTGTGTCGCTCGCCCGAGAGCATCGTGGCCGAGGTGCGCAGTCTTCTCGACCGCGGCTATCACGAGGTCATGCTGCTGGGCCAGACCGTGAACGCCTATCGTTTCGGCGACACGGATTTCCCTGATCTCCTGCGGCTGGTCCATGACGCCGATGACCGGCTGTGGAGGCTCCGTTTCACAACCTCGCATCCCGAGCACGTAGACGAGAAGTTCGCTCGGTGCTTTGCGGACCTGCCGCGTCTGGCCCCGTACCTTCACCTGCCCGTCCAGTCCGGCTCCGACGCCATCCTGGCCGACATGCGGCGCGGGTACACGGCTCGCGAGTATCTGGCTCGTCTGGCCGTATTGAGGCGGCACCGACCCGACCTAGCCCTCACCGCGGACGTGATCGTGGGCTACCCGGGTGAAACGGAGGAGGACTTCGGCGCCACGTGCCGGGTGGTCCGAGAGTCCGTCTTCGATGGCCTTTTCATCTTCCTCTACTCGCCTCGCCCGGGGACAACGGCGATCCGCAAGCCCGACGATATCTCCGATGCCGAGAAGAAGCGGCGCTTCAAGGTGCTCAACGAACAGCAGCAGAGGCAACAGCGATCAAGGAACCAGGGCTTCATCGGCCAGGTGGAGCAGGTCCTCGTGGACGAAGTCGCGGGCGGCGAAGCGAAAGGGCGGACTCCACACTTCCGACTCGTCCACTTCGACGTTCCGGACGACACGACCCTCCTGCCCGGCGCGCGGGTCGACGTCGAGATCAGGGATGCCTTTCCGAATTCCCTCCGCGGCGAGTTGGTTCCGAGCCTGAACTGACCCTTACCCGCGTCGATGGCGGCGCGGGAAGCACTCCTGTCAAGCGTCGACTCCGGGCGCGGCGCGACAACAATCACCGCCCTCGGTTTCTTTCATTGACCGCGCACGGAATCGTTCCTAAGATCCCCGGACAAACATGATCGTTCTTGCGATTACGAATCAGAAGGGCGGCGTCGGGAAAACGACGACCGCGATCAACCTGGCGGCGGCCCTGGCGATGCGGGGGAAGAGAACGCTCTTGATCGATCTCGACCCGCAGGCCAACTCGTCGATGAGTTACATCGACCTCGCGACCGTCGAGAAATCGACCTACGACCTTCTGATGGGTGAAAGGCAACTCACCGACATTGTTCGCGAGACTCAGGTCCAGAACCTCGATCTTGCGCCGGCTCGAATCTCGCTTGCCAAGGCTGAAAACAAGCTCATCGGCGAACTGGAGGGCCATTTCAAGCTGCGCGATGCCCTTGATGCTTGCAAGAAAAAGTACGACTTCATCGTGATCGACACGCCGCCGACGCTGGGGATCATCACCGCCAACGCCCTGGTGGCGTCGAGCCACGTGCTCGTTCCCGTTCAATCGAGCTATTTCGCGCTCGAGGGTACCGAAGACCTCCTCGAAACGGTGGAGAAGATTCGGGCTCGGCCGAACCCCGAACTGAAGCTTCTGGGCGCCGTCATTACGATGCACGACAAGCGTACGACCCTGGCGCGGGACGTTCAAAAGGCGATCGTCCAACTGTTCGGCAACAAGGTGTTCAAGACGACCATCACGAAGAGCATTCGGTTGGAGGAAAGCCCGGCGCATCGGGAGTCGATCTTCACGTTCGCACCGCAATCGAGCGGTGCGCTCGAATACTACAAACTTTGCGAAGAGGTGATCGAACGTGTCTAACGTAAAACGAGTTGGCCTTCCATCGTCTCTCCGCCTGCGTCACGACAGCCATTTCATCGATCAGCTCGGTCGAGCGGCGGGCTCGCCCATCGGCCAGTCTATTCCGCTCGAGGACATCGATCCGAACCCCAATCAACCCCGCCAGAACGTGGGCGATCTAACCGAGCTCGTGGCTTCGGTGCGCGAGAAGGGGATTTTGGAGCCGATCCTGGTTCGTCGAAAAGAATCGCGATTCCAGATCGTGGCGGGGGAGCGGAGGTACCGCGCCGCGGTCGAGGCCGGTCTGCCCGAGATCCCTTGCGTTATCAAGGAGCTCACCGATCCCGAGGTTATGGAGATCGCCCTGATCGAGAATCTCCAACGGAAGGACCTGACCGCTTTCGAAGAAGCCGACGGGCTCCGGGTCCTGGCTGAGGCGCATGGCTACACCCACGAGATGATGGCCGAGAAGCTCGGGAAAAGCCGATCGACGGTTACTGAAACGTTGACCCTTTCCGCCATGCCCGACCGCGTCCGGGAGCTGTGTCGGCTGGCCGACATTTCCTCTAAGTCAGTGCTTATTCAGATAGTTCGGCAGCAGACACCGGACAAAATGGTTGCGTTTATCGACTCTCTCCAGAAGACAGGGCTGGCTCCCACGCGCGCAGAAGCACGGCGACTGATAAAGGCCGTCCCCGATCGGAAGGGGCGACCCAGGCACTTCGTCTTTCACTACAAGACCGGGAGGGACCGGGGTCTCTCTCTCTCCCTCAAGTTCGGTCGAACGGACGTGTCCAAGGCCGACATCGTCTCGGCCCTCGAGGAGCTCGTCGGCGAGATCCGCTCGAAAGAGCCGAAGACGATCGGGACTCGCTCTTGACCTGGCTGGGCCGTCCGGCGGGATCGCAGTTCCACAGTCTGATCCAGGCTAGAAGCCGGCGATGGGCAGGAGCCGGTCTCGAAATTCGATCACAAAGGCTCGAACCGCGAACATCAGCCAGGCGGCGCAGAATATCCATGCGGCGGTCCGGCTCTTCCGCCACAGGTGCAGGGTCAGCAGCGCAAGCCCGAGGGCGAAGAGTGGCATGACGAACTCGAGGTCCTTCAAGTGCTGGAAGCCATTAGGCGATGGAAGTCCGGCAGTGAGAAGGCTGATCCAGATACAGACGGAGATCCACCCGAGGATCAGATTGGCCCGCGCTCGATCCGACTCTTTCCAGACCAGCCAAAGGCCGGCCAGCATGGCCAGCATGAACGGGCCGTTGAATCTCCAGAGACGTGAGCCCAGCCGGCTCAGGCCGCGAATTGGGTTCACCGTGTCCCCAGCATAGGGGTCGTTGAGGTCCTCGTCAGAAACGCCGGACGCCGCCGTGGGAACGTTTTGCCGGAGTTGCTCCAGCCGGTCGAGCACGCGCGACTCGGGCTGTGGTCGATGATTCGCGACGTTCTCCATCACGGGAACGTAGCGCCAGTAGAAAGCCCCGAAAGAGGCGACGAGAGCCATCAGCGCGGCAACGCTCATTCGAATCACGCCCCCAAACTGATCACTGCGACGGACAAGTTCGATGCCCAGAATCGTGGCTACCAGAAGGCCGAAATTTGCGATGGACTGCGTGTAGATCAGGAATGCGCCGAGTAGAAGGCTGACGAGAGTCCACATTCGCCGACTGACCTTCCCTCTTTCGGTCATCAACCCCATGGCGGTCAGCAAGGCAAGGGCATCGGCCAGTTGACCGATGACGCCGGGGAAGTAGCCGAGAGCCATCCTGCGTATCAGGAGGGGCTGAAGGGCGATGAAGAAGGCCCCCCCGAGGGCGACGGCGGGGGAAAGACCGAGTCGAAGGCCGAGGAACAAGGTTGCCATGGGCAGAAGCGCGCCGGCCGCCGCCGCCGCCGCGATGGCGGCGTCGAGGGGATCGAGTCCTGATCCGCTCCGAATCGCACCAATTAAAAAATAGGGACCCGGCGGGTAGGGGAAGGGATACCAGTTTCCGGCAACCTGCTGCAGGCCCAAACTGCGCGCGTACTGGATCTCGAAGAGCTGGTCGAGAAACGCTGGCAAGCCGAGGCTTGAGTACGTCTGTTGCACGAGGGCATGCACGCGATAGTCCGGGTAAAACGCCTGGGGATGGAGAAAGGCCGCGCGCAAGGCCAGCGATACCAGAACTATCGCCACAAGCCCGATGCGGTTCGGAGTGGAGAGCCTTGAGTATTCGGCGAGGCGGGAGAGGGCAATGCCACCGGCGAGGGTCAGTACGAGCGCCACAAGGCCTGCCCGTACGATGCGCTCCCCGACCAGAGGGTCTGTCGCGAACCCCAGGCCGAGAGTGAGAGCAAGCCCGCCGATGGCCACCCCGAGGGTCCGCCGGCCTCCACCAGCGAGGCCCAGGGCAAGGATGACCAGAGCGGAGACAAGTCCGCTCCGCCACAGGGCCGACGTGGACGGTTTGAAGCCGGATAGACTGCGCAGCTGAATCCAGTCGACGGCGACGCCCAGTGGTCGGTCGCCCTGAATTGATGATTCAAGTAATACTGTAGTGTCAGACACGCAAGTAATTCTAGATACTGGAAATTCTATTACTTCGTAAGGCTGATCCATGCGCGCCTGAATTGACTTCTGACCCACGATCGCGCCCCCAACCGAAACACTCAGAACCGCCGGATCCACAAAGTGACGTCGCACTCGAAGCTGAATGCTCCCGGGCCCACAAAAACGCACCGGAAGAGAGAGCCGCGAAGACGGGACGACCGACCAGCGAAAGTAGGCAGGTCCGTCCCGTTCGATATCCCGAAAGCCGGAGGCATAGCGCCCGTCGGTCGGACCCAGATCGACCACGGTTGAGGATGCCATTCGATGCCCCAGCCAGACCGACGCGAGGCTGACGAAAAGGGAAACCGCCACGGAGACCGCAATACCCGTGAAGTGCCATGCGCGCTCGGCGCGTCGTCCCGCGGGCGCTCCTGTTTCGGACGGGTCGGCGTTCACCGAGGCGACGTTATGCTTCACCGGGACTGAGCGTCAAGAACGGGGAACGATGAGCGAGAAGCTGGCGATGGTCACCGGGGCCTCTTCCGGAATCGGAGAGGCCTTCGCGAGGGAGCTGGCAAAACGCGGCTTCTCAGTGATCCTCGTCGCGCGTCGGGTCGATCGACTGAACGCCCTCAAGGCGGAGATCGCTCCTGGAAGCGCCGATATCCTCGTCGCCGACCTAGCGACCGAAGAAGGGATCTCGGTCGTGGGCCGTCGGCTGGCACTTGGAGGGATTTCACTCTTCGTGAACAACGCCGGCCTCGGATATCGGGGCAAGGTGCTGGACGAGTCCGAGGCGAACATCGCTCAGCTGGTCCGCGTGAACCTCGAGGCCCCGATGCGGCTCAGCCGCGCCGCCCTCGGACCGATGGTTGCGGCGGGGACGGGGACGTTGATCAACGTGGTCTCCATGGGCGCTTTCCAGCCCGTTCCGTACCTCAATGTGTACGCGGCGACCAAGGCGGGACTCCTCTCGTTTACCGAGGCGCTGGCCGACGAGATCGAGGGGACCGGAGTCAGGGTCCAGGCACTTTGCCCAGGCAACATTCCCACGGGCTTCCAGGACGTGGCGGGAACAAAGGGGAGCCGTTTCGACCGCGGTCCCTCGATGAACGCCGAAGACGTCGCTCGTAGTTCGCTCGACGCTGCCCTTAGGGGTGGTCGAACCCTTCATTTGCCGGGGGCCCTCGACCGCCTGTCGCTCTTCGCTCAGCGACTTCTGCCACGCTTTGTCGCCCGGAGGGTCGCGGGCAGCCTCATCCGGCCCGACTGACCAGCGCGTCAGCCGGTGGGTTCCTTAACGGCAACTCAAGGTCAGGCCTGATATTATCCATGTCCACCGCCGAACCCACCCGACGAGGACCTTCCCCCATGCCCCCAGAAACCAACCCAGGCTCCAACTTCGCGGAGTACGACTACTCCAACTTCTACTATGGAGCCGGCGACGACCCGATGAACCTTCTCGGGCCGTTTTCCGAGTGGTACCGCGAGGCCCTCCCAAACGGCTATTACCTTTATTCCGAGCCGCTTCAGGGCGCTCCGGAAACCCGGGTCCACGTCCGCAACCGCAAGACCGGCCGGATCCACGACCTGATCAACCTGGCCTCCTACAACTATCTGGGTATCTCGTACCGCCCGGAAGTGAAGGAAGCCGCGATCAAGGCGGTGGAGAAATACGGCCTCGGCGCGTCCGGTTCGCCGATCCTCTCGGGCACCTTCGACATTCATGAAGAGTTCAACGCCGAACTCGCCCGGTTCAAGGGCAAGGAAGCCGTGGTGGTTTTCCCGACCGGCTACAGCGCCAACGTCGGTTTTATTTCCGGCCTCATGCGCGCCGGCGACTCGATCATCCTCGACCAGTATTCCCACGCTTCGGTGGTCGACGGGGCCATCCTCGCCAAGTCCAACACCGTGTTCTTCCGCCACAACAACCCCCTCGATCTCGAGCGCAAGCTCGGCAAGGCGAAGGGGAAGAAGCTGGTGGTGGTCGAGGGCGTCTATTCGATGGACGGCGACATCTGCACCCTCCCCGAACTTCTCGAAGTGGCAAAGCGCCACGGCGCCCGCATCCTGATCGACGAAGCGCACTCGACCTTCCTGTTCGGCCAGAATGGCCGGGGCGTGGCCGAGCACTTCGGCCTCGACGATGAAGTCGACTTCCACCTCGGGACGTTCTCGAAGAGCCTCGGCGGCCAGGGCGGTTTCGTCGCGGGCAGCCGCAAGCTCGTCGACTACATCAATGCGTTTGGCCGTTCGCGTTTCTTCTCCTGCAACCTTTCGCCGGTTTTGGTTGCCGGCCTCCTGGCCGGCCTCCGGATCGTGCAGAAGGAGCCTGAGCTTCGACAGAAGTTGTGGTCGAACGTCGCCTTTTTGCGCCGGCGTTTTGCCGAAGAAGGCGTCGACATCGGCAAGTCGAACTCGCAGGTCATGCCCGTCATGGTCAACAACGACGCCCGCGTGTTCGCGGTCGCCGAGAAGATCCAGGACCGCGGCCTATTCCTGCAGCCGGTGACCTACCCCGCGGTGCCGAAGCACAAGTCGCGCCTCCGCATCTCGGTCTCGGCGGCGCACACCGAGGCCGACCTTGAAACCGCCGTCCGGGTGATCGCGTCCGTTCTGCGCGAAGAGGGTGTATGCCAGTAACCATCTACGGGTATCGGGATGCGATGAGCGCGTTCTTCGAGTTTCCCACCGAGAACGCCCGCGAAATCCTCCCCGATCACCTGGAGCCGGTCGAGGTTCACCACGGAACCAGCATCTTCGCCATGACCGCTTTCGACTTCAACGAAAGCTCGGTGGGCGAGTATGGCGAGGTCGTGATGGCGGTCATCGTCTCCCCTCTGGTGAAGCCGGGCGAGCGCCTTCCGAAATCCGCCATGTACCCCTATCTCGTGGCCACCACCACGAAAGCAGCGCGCGACCACGCCATCGAGCGCTGGCACCTGCCGCACTTCATGGAGGACATCAAGCTCGACTTCGATCGCTCGACTCCGAACGTGGGCGTGGCTCGCGTAAGCGACATGGCCGGCGCGCCCATTGCCGAGCTCAAGGTCGCGGCGCATTCGTTCGCTCCCGTGAATCACCTGTATCAGTCCTTCATGGCCGATGACTCGGGGAAGTACCTCGCGAGCATCGTCATGGAAGGGGAGCAGAGCGAGCACGAGGATGAGAAGGGTTCGATCGTCCTTCATGATCACGCCTTCAACAAGGCGCTCAGCATTGAAGACGTGTACGCCACGCCCTTCCGCGAGTTGTGGATGCGGAACGGCCGGCAGACCTTCGATCCCCTGAAGACCCTCTGATCAACTCGCCCGAAACGGGTCTGGCGGGACCTTAAGGGCAGGATGGTTTTGATGTCTCGAACCTTTGTCATCCTGAATCCAAACTCGGGCAAGGGTCGGGGCCGCCGCCTCGATCCGCAGATTCGCGACGTCTTCAACGGTGAGGGCGTGGAGTTCGGCCTGACCGGGGCTAAGGGCGACGAGGAGCGTCTCGCCCACCAGGCCATCGGCAAGGGCTTCGACCGGATCGTGGCGGTGGGCGGCGATGGAACCACGTCGAACATCGGCCACGCGATCATGGAGTCGGGGAAGCCGGTCTCCCTCGGTCTGGTGCCCGGGGGAACCGGGTGCGACCTCGCGCGCAGCCTGGATATCCCTCAGAACGATCTCACGCGCTGCGCCGAAATCGTGGCGGCTGGAAAAACGCGGGCGATCGACGTGGGCAGGGTCGAGGGGCGGCACTTCCTGAACGTGGCCGGTTTCGGCTTCGATATGGCCGTGCTCGAGCGCTCGTTCAAGGTGAAGTGGCTCCGGGGCGAACTCCTTTATCTGTACTGCGCCCTCATCGAGATGAAGGCCTACCCTGGATTCCACCTCACGAGCGTCCTCGACGACAGGCCCGGTCCCTCGGGAACCCACATGATGGTCATCGTCGCGAACGCCAGGAAGTTTGGCGGGGGATTCGCAATAGCCCCCGCGGCGTCTCTCGATGACGGCCGGCTCGACATCGTGACTTTCGGAGAGCTTGGCTTCTTCGAGCGACTGAAAGCCATGGGAGCCCTCATGAAGGGCGAGCACAACAGGCTTCAGGGTGTCGGCACCGTTCTCGCCGCACGCGCGGTCTTCAACTTTAAAGTCGCTCCTTCGTTCGAGACCGACGGGGAATGGCGCCAGGCGAGGGGCCTGGCCCTCACCATCGAAACCCTCCCGAAGGCCCTGAACGTCCTCGTCCCGTGATGAAGCTGTTGAGCGCCATACGCAGCCTCATTGGGGTCGTCGCGTGCCTGCTCTTTCTCGGAGTCGTCGCCCCGCTCGTCTTGTACTTCGTGGTCGTTCCCCTGATCGCCCTCGGTCCGGGACGCCGCGCGGAACTTGGAACGCGCTGGGTGAGCTGGGTCGCGAAAAGCCTCACCTCGCTCCTTCGCCTGGGCGGAGCGACCATCGATATCGAAGGCACGATCGACTGCGCCCAGGCCGGAGTGGTGATCATGAACCATCAGTCCGTCCTCGAGGTTCCGGCCCTGATCCATATTCTGCGGCCGCGGCTGCCCCGATTCGTGGCCCGGTCGAGATACGCGCGCCGCATCCCCACCGTGTCCCGGGCGATCAGCTATCTCGACTGCATCGTCATCGACCCACGACGGGACCGGGAGGGTGCGTTAACCGCGATAAAGAGCGCCGCGGAGGAGGGTCTCCATCACGCGGTGATGCTTTTCCCCGAGGGCCATCGGACGCGTGACGGCGAGGTCGCGGCATTTCGCCCGGCCGGGATGATTGCTCTGCTTGAAGGGCGGGAGCTCCCGGTCTCAACGATCGTGTGCGATGGGTTCTGGCGCTTCCGCACGGTGATGAACTCCTTCTTCGGACTCGGGTCGGTCAAGGGCCGGCTGAAGGTGGTGGACTGTGCGACGTCTCCCGCGAAACGCGAAGACCTCGAGCCCTTCATCGAGGAACGCCGCCAGATCATGATTCGAGAGCTCGCGAAGATGCGGGCCGAGGCCGCGCACTGAACCCGGAAGAAAACGCGCTCCGGGTCCTCGACGGGACGGGGCTCGCGTTGCTGAAGGAGCTTTCCTCGGCCGCGGGCGGCACTCTCGGAGCCGCGGTCTTTTTCGGCTCCCGCAGCTCAGGGGTTGCCACCACCTCGGCAAGCGCCTACGACCTCATGCTGGTGTGCGATGAGCCAGGGCCCTTCTATCGCGCCATGCGGGCCGCGGGTCTTCTGAGGCGCGGCGAGGTCTTGCTGTCGATCCTCGATCCTCTTCTCCCACCCACCCAGATCCGCCTCGCCCGCGACCCGTGGCTGGTGAAAGCGTCCGTCTTGTCGTTGACCGCGCTCCGGCGGGCCACGTCGCCGGCCCGGAAGGATCAGTTCCTCGCCGGCCGCATGTTCCAGGATGTTCATGTCGTCTGGGCGCGCGACGATGCCTTCGCCGACGAGGTTCTGGGCGCCGTCGAGTCCGCCCGGCTCGTGACCCTCGACTGGGTGGCGCCCGATCTTCCTTCGTCGTTTACCGCCGCGGAGTATCTCCGCCAGCTTTTCCGAACCTCCTTCCGCTTCGAAGTGCGTCCCGAAACCGGCGGTCGCGCGGACGCGCTCTCCACGGCTCAAGCACCCCGCCTCGTTCCTATCTTCGAAGGCATCCTCCGGACCCTTGCCTCACAGGGCCGGCTCAAGGAAGTCGGCGTGGGGACGTATGCCCTCGTCCCGCCGGTCTCCGGGGCCTTTTCGAGCCGCGTGTTCATGGAGTGGTCGCGCGTCCGGGCCACCGCCCGCTGGCCCAAACACGCGATCACCTTCGACGGCTGGCTCGACTACATCGTCAGGAAAGCCGAGCGTCACTCTGGAGAGACCATCGTCCTCGGGCGGTGGGAGCGGCGCGTTCCTTTCGTGTTCCTCTGGCCGCGGTTGATCAGGTTCCTGGCCCGCCAGCGCGGCAAGGGACGATCGGTATAAGGTCTCTGGCTGATGCACACGCCGCTTCGCAACGCTCTCATGGTCCTCGGCTTCGCTCTCGCGTCGATGGTCGTCTACGCTGCGTTCGGGAAGAAGCAGGACAAGGACGCCAGGGACAAGGGAACGCAGTTCCTCATGGGCCTTGGCAACTTCCTCGTCCATTGGTTCATGTGGGCCATCGGCCCCATCGAGCGCTTGAGCCTCGCGCTCAAGCTCACCCCCGATTTCTTCAACTGGCTCGGCCTGGGCCTCGGGGCGGTTGCGGGGACCTTGTTCGCGTTTGGCCGCCTTGGATGGGGCGGTGTCGTCATGCTCCTCGGCGGCATCTGCGACGTGATGGACGGCCGGATCGCCCGCCACATGAAGCTCGCATCGTCTTATGGAGCCTTCATTGATTCAACGCTGGACCGGTTCGTGGAGGTCTTCGCCTTCCTCGGCCTCGTTTACTTCCTGAGAGAACATCCCTGGGGACCCCTCCTGGCCGCGGCCGCGATCACGGGGTCTCTCCTGGTGAGCTACACGCGGGCGCGAGGCGAATCGCAGGGGGTCTTGTGCAAGGAAGGGCTGATGCAGCGCGCGGAGCGAATCGCGCTGCTCGTCTTCGCCGTGTTCTTCGACGGTCCGATCGCGCTGTCCGCGGGCTGGGCGCAGGGCACCGTGGTCATGTTCGTCCTCGCGGTCATCGCCGTAGGGACGTTCGCCACCGCCTTCCACCGAACTTTGTGGATCGGAACTCGCCTGAGAGAGCGGGATCGGGAGAAGTCGAAGGCGCAATGAAGTCCGTGTCCATCGTGGTCCGCGAGGACGCGATGGTCCCCCTTGACCGCTGGCTCGCCACCGAATTGAGCCGGACGCTCGAACGTCCGGTGCCGCGAGGGCTCGCGCGCAAGGCCATCCTCTCCGGCCTGGTCCAGATCGGCGGCCGAATCGTTCGTGATCCCGGCCTCATGGTTCGCGGTGGGCCGTCGGTGTACGTGCGCCAGCTCGACTGGGTTCCGGCACCGAACCCGACTGCGGCGCCGCTCCGTATCCTGTTCGAGGATCACTGGCTCATCGCCGTGGACAAGCCGGCGGGGCTTCCCACCCACGAAACGAAGGATGCTCTTCGGCCGAGTCTCACCGCACTCATCGAACGCCATGTCGGACGACGGGTCTTCGTTCATCACCGGCTCGACGCTGCGACGTCCGGCGTGGTTCTGTTCGCGAAGGCGCCAGAGGCAAACGCGGCTCTCGCCGCGAGCTTCGCGGAAAGGGAAGTCGACAAGACCTATGTGGCGGTTATTCGTCGCCCGCCGATCGATTGGCCGACGACGTTCAGCCTCGACAGCCCGATTTCGATTCTCAAGAATGGAACCGTGCGAGTCGACGCATCGGGCCTTGCCGCCCTGACCCGCGTCCGCATTGTGGAGGGGAGACGTGACCGGCTCCTCGTAGAAGCCAGGCCCGTCACCGGACGCAAGCACCAGATCCGAGTTCACCTGGCCTCGGCCGGGGCAACGATCGTTGGCGACACCCGGTACGGCTCAGACCCGGTGGCCGGGCCGAGGCTGATGCTTCATGCGGAGCGATTGGAAATCGCGCATCCGTTCACGGGTCAACGCCTCACCATCATCAGCCCGCGCCCCGCCGACTTTTCGGTTCGCGATTCTCCGTCCGATCATCCAGGACCACGACACCCGCCCGCAGCAGATCGACGGCCAGGGAGAGCAGCTCAGGATTTGCGGCGAGGCGGCGGCCCGCCTCCCGGCCCCCCCCTCCGCACACATACGCAGCAGCGTAGGCCGAAGCGCGCGGGAGGACGCGGCTCTCGCCGTTGACGAAAACCGCCGCGCCGCCCTTTGCGAGCCGGCACCAGGAAAGTCGCGCGGCCGGAACCGGGACGAGGCACCGGCCCGCGTGCAAGCCCCGCGAGACGACGTCGGCCGAGACTCGTCTGGCTCCGCCTTGACCGCTTCCGCCCGCGGTCACCGCCTCGCCGGCGGCGAGAGCCCACGAATCAGGGTTCTCGGAATTGATCTCGGCGGTCAGAAAGCGCTTCAGGGCGGAGAGGTCCGATTCGGAAAGCTCGGCGGCGTCGGGTGCGGGGCGACGGCCCGCATCGCAGAACAGGCGAGGAGCATCGCGGGCCACCGCTTGTGAGAGGAGCGACGAAAGAAGGTCTGCCGAAGAAGGCGCACGGAAGCCGATCGAGTAGGTCAGGGCGATCTCGGAATCGCTCGGCACGGTGACGCCCCGGTGGCCCACCCCTGGAGGAACGTAAAGCATGTCTCCGGGTTCGACGATCCAGGCATCCTCGGGCCTGAATCGCTTCAGGATCCGTAGGTCGAGGCCGGGGCGGTAATTGGCCACCGCCCGCCGATCGACCTCCCATCGGCGCCGTCCTTGACCCTGGATCAGGAATACGTCGTAGCTGTCGATGTGGGCGTCGACCGTTCCGTGGGGCGGCGCCAGGCTCACCATCACGTCGTCCATCCGCCACCTGGGCAGGAACGAGAACGCGGTGGCGAGGGAGGCGATTTCGTCGGAATGGCGGTCCATCGATTCGACGAGAAGCGTCCAGTGCGAGGGGGGCAGGCGCTTCAGGCGCGAAGGAGTTTGGGGTCCCCGCGTGACCTGCCAGGGTTTCTTTCCGCCCCGCTGCATGACGAGGCGCGAATCGACCGGGGGCTCGCAAGCCAGGCCCGCCAGTTCATCCGGGGTGAGCGGGTCGCGGAGACCCGGGAAGGCGCCGCGAACCAAGAGCGGCTCCCGCTGCCAATACTTCCTGAGAAACCGGTCGACCGAGAGTCTTCCGAGGACCGGTGAGTGTCGTGGCATCGCGGGGGACGCTATCTCAGGTTCCTGGCAAGCAGGTCAGGGTCGCAAAAATGGAGGATCCACAGATCCGCGGTTCGGATCGCCTCGCGCCAGCGGGCGGTTTCCGGTTCGGAGCGCTCCCGCGCGCCTTCGAACAGGAGCACCACGTCGAGACAGAACCGCAGGTACTTCGCGGTGACCGCGAGGTCGTTCGCCAGATAGAGAATCCAGCCGGCCACGAGGCGGGCCGCCACATACCTCCGGAGGGCCAGGTCGACCCCGGTCGAAAGATCCGCCTCGGAGGGGGCGAACTGCGGCAGCACCGGAACCCTCACACCCTGCGGAACCGAAGCCTGCAGAACGGGCCGCGGGTCCGAAGGCTTCGCGGCTGAGACGGAGATCCGCCTCGTTACGTCGAAGCAATCCGCGACGAACTGCGGTACCGGACCCGCCGCCGGCACCCATTCTCGAATGCGCCTTACCGCGCGATCGAATCGTGCCACCCCGGTGTGGACCCCGGGTTCTGATAGAACTGCTACGGCCTGCTGCTCGAGGCTCCGCAGGCCATCGGAGCCCAGCAGGACTTGCGGAAGGAGCAGTGGGGAACAGGCGAGCCGCGCGTCGAGGCCCTCAAACGGCCAAGACACGGGAAAGGCCCTGGGATCATCAACCAGGGCGAAATCTGATTGCGGCGAGAAGAGCAGGCCGGCGGCGGTCGGACAATAGTGCGACAGACTGACCGAGACCTGGTCCGGTTCCAGGACCGCGACCCTCGGAAACTGCCGGCAGGCCGAGGCCAGAGCCTCCTCGCCGAACTCCCTGTGAATGGCGCAGTCTCGACGGTCGGGATCCCGGAACCAGCACACTCCGGCCTCGGTGCGGCGGAAGGCGTCCCGACACCCGGCTGGAGGCGTCGCCATTGGTCTAAAGCCATCCGGGCCATTGGGCAGGCGCTCTGCGATGGCCGGGAGCCGTGGGCGAAGAAAGACTTCCACCGGCTCTTCAACGGCGATTTGCCAGCCGGAGGAGCAGCACACTCCGGTGTTCTGGCACCGATAGCCGGCGTGGAACGACAAACTACGGACTAAAGGAGGCTTACCCGGTCGGGCCGCATGCATAATAGTTTACATAATATATCTTATCGGACACTTCGGTTTCGATCAGGGCCGAAGTGACCGATAAGATAGTCGCTCGATCGGATTGGGACTGCGCGGCGACATCATGGTCTAGAGGGGTTGGCCTCGGAGTACATCGGCGGGCGCGCCGATGGTCAGTCGATCCGGAACGTGTCAACACGGGTGAGACACCGAGGGTTGGAGTTTAGGGAGCAATTGGAAGAGAGCGGACCCGGTTTG
>ENA-ORBV01003908-ORBV01003908.1-microbial-mat-metagenome-genome-assembly--contig:-NODE-3908-length-29226-cov-13.353357_pt1 | contig 29226 bp, 24 predicted proteins | sample MGYA00237777_ERZ505514 | MGnify/ENA primary metagenome ERZ505514 (study PRJEB26160, sample SAMN06269048) | microbial mat metagenome | isolation source: Oligotrophic lake microbial mat | place... | reverse complement strand
GAGGTAGCTGTATCGTTGTCGGCGATGGTGACAGTAACTGGTGCGATCGCCACTGGCAAGTATTCGGCAGCGCTGCCTGCTGCCACGTTGTGGCTAATTGTCCCGCTGTGGGTTCCTTCGACAACAGTGTCGTCGGTTGCTGTCACCGTTACTGTTTGCGGTGCATTCCAGTTAACCGGAGTGAAAACTATCGGCGCGATCGCATCTATTTGACTGCCCGCAGCTACATTGACGGTAACGTTAGCTGTCGGCGCTTTGGTAAGGACAATGCTGTAGCTGCCTGCTGCACCGCCTTCTGCTGCATTGGTGCTTGCAGGTGTGACGGCGATGCCGGGGATGTCGTTGTCGAGAATCAAGACATCAACTTTGGGGATGCCGATATTGTTGTAAGCCAAATCCGTGCTGCTAGCGCTGGCTGCGATCGTGCTCAGGTGCGTTCCTTCTACGGCGGAGTCGTCTACTGCTTTGACAGTGGCGGTTTGAGGCAGGTTCCAGTTAGCCGAAGTGAAGATGAAGGAGGCAATCGCTTCTATTTGATTGTCTGTCGCGAAGCTAACTTTAACGTCACTTTTTGGCTGGCTGTTGAGGGCTACTTGATAGGTGTCGGTTGCGCCGCCTTCGGCGACTATGGTGCTGCCGCCTGTTTGGGTAACAGTCACGCCAGCAGCAGCAGTAGTAGCTGTGTCGTTGTCGGCGATGGTGACAGTAACTGGTGCGATCGCCACTGGCAAGTATTCCGCAGCGCTGCCGGGGGCGACGCTGTGATCGATCGTGCCACTGTGCTCTCCTTCCACTATGCTGTCGTCGGTTGCTGTCACCGTTACTGTTTGCGGTGCATCCCAATTAGCCGGAGTGAAAGTGATCGGAGCGATCGCATCTATTTGACTGCCCGCAGCTACATTGACCGTAACGTTAGCTGTCGGCGCTTTGGTAAGGACAATGTTGTAGCTGCCTGCTATACCTCCTTCTGCTGCATTAGTGCTGTTAGGAGTGACGGCAATGCCGGGGGAGTCGTTGTCGATAATCAACACATCGACTGGAGAAATGCCGATATTGTTGTAAGCCAGATCCGTGCTGAAGGCGCTGGCTGCGATCGTGCTCAGGTGCGTTCCTTCTACGGCGGAGTCGTCGGTTGCTTTGACAGTTGCGGTTTGAGGCAGGTTCCAGTTGTCAGAGGTGAAGGTGAATGAGGCGATCGCTTCTATTTGACTGTCTGTCGTGAAGCTAACTTTAACGTCGCTGGAAGGCTGCCCGGTTAATACCGCGCTGTAACTGCCATTTGCACCGCCTTCTGCTGCATAAGTTGTTGTGGGAGAAATTTTGACCCCGGAGGTCGAGGTAGCTGTATCGTTGTCGGCGATGGTGACAGTAACTGGTGCGATCGCCACTGGCAAGTATTCGGCAGCGCTGCCGGCTGCGACGCTGGAAAGAATCAACCCACTGTGGGTTCCTTCGACAACAGTGTCGTCGGTGGCTGTCACCGTTACTGTTTGCGGCACATCCCAGTTAGCTGCAGTGAAAACTAGCGGCGCGATCGCATTTATTTGACTGCCCCCAGCGACATTGAGGGTAACGTTAGCAGTCGGTTTAGTGTTGAGCGAAACTTTGTAACTACCTGTCGCGCCGCCTTCTGCTGCAGTCGCGCTTGCAGGTGCGATCGTGACGCTGGGCGTATTGGGATTAGCGACATCATTATCGGTGATGCTGACGGTGACGGGCGCGATCGCCACTGGCAGGTATTCCGCCGCGCTACCGGCGGCGATGCTGTGGTCGATCGTGCCTGTGTGCAGCCCTTCGACTAAACTGTCGTCGGTAGCTTTCACCGTGACTGTTTGCGGTAAGTTCCAGTTGTCAGAGGTGAAAGTAAATGTGGAAATCGACTCGATTTGAATGCCCGTGTTGAAGTTGACATTAACAGGCGCAGTCGGTTTGCTAGTCAGCGCTACCTTGTAACTGCCTGTCGCGCCGCCTTCGGCTGCAGTCGTGCTGGTAGGAGTAATTGTGACTCCGGCGGTATCGTTGTCGGTAATTTGGGGAACAACGGAGGCAGTAGCAATCAGGTTGTATTTCGCGTCTGTACTGGTGACTTGGTGGGCGATCGTACTGGAGCGCGTGCCTTGAGCTACACCATCGTCCACGGCTTGAACAGTGACCAGTTGAGGCACGTTCCAGTTGTTGGGAGTAAAGGAAAGAGCGATCGGGCTTCCGCCTCCAGCCCCCACGTCGCTTTGGGCGTCTGGGGAGGCGGTGACAGTAACATCGGCTGCTGGCTGGGTGGTTAACACCGCTGTATAGTTATCGGTAGCCCCGCCTTCGCCGATTTTGGTGCTGCCGCCAGTTTCGGTAATTTTTACCTGTGCAGTGTCGTTGTCGGTAATTGGCAAAGTCAGATTGGCAACAGCAGTGCCGTCCAGGGTGACGGGTACAGTAGTACCGTCGTAGTTAGCGTCGGCACTGGTGACACTACCGGTAATGATGCTGCTGTGAGGGCCTTCAGCTACGGCATCGTCTACTGCTCGAACAGTGATAGTTTGAGTGACGTTCCAGTTGCTGGGAGTAAAGTTAAAGCTGACGGGGTTTCCAGCGCCTGTCCCCAAGTCTGTCTGGGTGTCTGGTTTAAGAGTGAAGATTACCAGTTCGGTGGGTTGGCTGCTGAGCGCTACTCTGTAAGTATTGGGGCTGCCGCCTTCTGCCAGAGCGGTGTTTGTAGGCTCTGAGGTGACGGTAATCCCTGCGGTATCATTGTCGGTAATAATATTTAAGGTGGCAGTGTTCTGGGTGATGCCGATCCTGGCATTGGCGGGATTTGTTAATGTCAGGGTGAGGTCTTCTGTCGGTTCAACTAAGCTGTCATCGTTGATGGGAACGATAACTTCGGCAGTGGTTTGATCGGGGGCAAAGTTGACGGTTTGGGTGGTGAAAATAAAATCTACCCCTAATCCCAAGGTAGCCCCGCCTGTAGCACTGCCGTTACTTAACTTTACGTCTACCTTGGAAGTGCCGTTAGTAATGCCTGTGCGGTTGATGGTAATTGCTGCCTCGATTACTTTCCCATCTTCCTGGACTTGATATGTAGGTTGGGAGAAATTAAAACTGGGAGGAGCAGTTAGAAAAACTGCCGAGTCAAAGCTACTGTCGCTAGTGTCAGCGATCGCTATTCTCAGGCGATTCGGAACATTTGGGATGACAAATGCCTGTGGCGTGGACAATACCTTTGTAAAACCATCAAATGTTGTTTTAAATATACCCGTCGTGTTATCAACGTATAACCCTGGGTTTTTGCCGTTATTAATATTATTGACGGAAACAATCTGTTCAGCAGCCCCAGGAATTGCGGAAATGAATACGTCATTCAGGTAAAAGCCAAATACATCGTTGAATGATGTCCCTACAAACTCGTTATACTCCTCAGAAGCAAACACGTATTCCAAACTAAACTGGCCTTGCTTGGGTAGAAACTCGAATTCGAGAACGGCAGCATCATTAGTATTAGTCACTGTTGATTTCGTATCAACAAGAAGCTGAGTAAGAACGGCATCCCCCGGCTGACCAAGATTTGTACTCATAAAGCCTGCTGTATCCCCGATATTTCCGGTGCTGAAAATAACACCAGCTTCAATATTTAGCCCGTCGGAAATACCTCCCCCAAAAGTGCCTGCAGCCCGATTGTCCCCCGTAAATTTCGCAGTACCAGGAACGACAGTGCCTGTATCTCCAACGATAAATTGGGCAAGTTGCTCTGCTGTCAAAGCAGGAGTATTGAGATCATTAGTTATGAGAGCCATAATATACCTCTGGCAAAAATTAATAGGTAGGTTTTCATCTGTCGCTATCATACCTCATCTGTAGCGTTTTCTCAGTTATTCTACTTACTCAACATTACTTAAAAGTAATTACAATAACTGATGTTTGGCGTTGTGCTACTTAAGTGTTTGCTAGATAGTGGCTAAAAGGAATTGCTATAATTTAATTCGGCTTTCGGCCGCTTACTTGCAAAATTTGAGCATGACAATGCGATCGCCCTAATGGCGTTTGAGAAATTGTCTCAGAGCGCCCCCATCCCAAAATCAGGACTTATATTAAATCCATTCGATCGCAAGATTACTGAAAATTCTTGCTGATGACAGGTGGGATTATTTAATCTATTTTAGTAGAAATTAACTCATCCTAATTTAGTTCTCATCCTGACATATATCAGTAATATTGCTGAGAATTTTTACAAAAATTAATACATGGAAAAAGTGGGGAGTTTGGTCCGGGAAATGTGTCTTGCCTCACATCTTGCACCAATGTCCGAAATAGGCTTTTGGGCTTGTTCCACAACAAATACAACAGTTTTCAATTCGATGAAATACAGGTAGGGACTCAGGCGTTTTCTGAACCCCTACGCGAAATCTGTATCACGCTCAACTGAAAACTGCGGTAGATTTACTTTAGGAATGGGGATAAGTGCTGACCCCCAAAGGGATTATTGAGAATGCTCCAACAACTCACTTACTATTTCCGCTTCTCAAATAGGACTGGCGCACCAATCATGTAATGTTGCCATCGAGGCGTTACACTATTGGTGCGCCAGTTATAGCGCCCGTCAATCGATTTTAGATTAAAGAATTGAAGAAAGCGACCCCACTGATCCGGGGGCTGGCGATCGGGATTCGGAGCTTTTTTCTCGCTCCACGAATCAATCCGGGGGCCCCGGATTAAATTGCTTGATTGTCAATTGCGGACTTTTGGGAGTGCGCCTGCGGTGAAAGTTATTCATCCATTCGCATCAGCTTGCGGTAAAACGTTTTAGAAAAATCGACAGTACGAGTTCGCTGAAAAGTCAGGAGTACCTCAATTAAGCAACTAACAAACTCAGAGCTTTGCATAGTCACTTCGTAGCTGAGTTCAGCATTGCCGTCAAACAACACCCGACAGCGGGTTAAGTCGATCGGCAGCGACGAGATATTCCAACTAGCGACAAACGGCACGCTCTCCCCGCCGTCAATTTTTCTTGCCCCCTCCAAGCTTTTGAGCTTGTAGAGGCCAATAGCGTGCGGCAAAAACTTGCGCCTGGGCTCTTGACAGAAAGGCGCGTAGACTTTCACTTCTTTGTCATCGGCTGGCTTGAGTTGAGGAATAGACATATTTCCACCTCAGACAATTATTACTAACAGATAGTTTAGATCCCCTGAAAAAACTAGCAGATATTCCTGGTCGATCGCAAGCAAAAGTCAACCCAAATACTCTATGCAGTGCCGGTTTACCAGGGCCGTACAAGCACCGAACCCGCTGGTTGTCCTCCCGTCCGCTTTCGACAAAAGCCCAGAAACTGATACAGTAGATGCTTATATCTAAAATCAAAAACTATTGGTGGTTGAATCAAGTAACCTATGCAGGAGAGTTCTTGGCCAGAAAACGACGCTCGCAGCGAGCTTAACTTGGACATCTCTGATTTAGCTCAAGAAGAGCTCAAGAGTTTGACCTCGAACTCGAAGCTCAGCAAAGTATTTGCTATACCAGACATTGGCGACAGGGTGTTTGACGCGGAAACTTCATCAGATCTCCCGGTGGCGGTGTCTGTGCCGGGAACTCCCTCTTTTCCTCAAAATCTGTACCGGGGACGCCGCGGAAAAGCCGCAGCAGTGCTGACTGCGATTTGGGCCGGCACGATCGCCCTGCATTTGATTTCTTGGGGTGCGTGGGTAGTGTGGGGGTTGACGGGACTGCTGTGGATGCACGCATTTCGAGTTTTGTTTGCCCAGCCCAAGCCCGCACTGCCGCCTCTTGCCGATGAAAGTCGAGAGGATTGGCCTTACGTGTCGCTGCTGGTGGCGGCGAAAAATGAGGAAGCGGTGATTGCCCGATTCGTAGAATCCATCTGCAATGTAGATTATCCGATCGACCGCTACGAAGTTTGGGCGATCGACGATCACAGCAGCGACGCCACGCCGCTAGTATTGGAACAGCTAACCAAAAAGTACCCCCAGCTCAAAATATTTCGCAGAGGAGCAAATGCCAGCGGCGGGAAGTCGGGAGCCCTGAATCAAGTGTTACCGCTGACTCGCGGGGAATTTGTCGGAATATTTGACGCCGACGCGACGGTAACGCCGGATTTGCTGCGCCGGGTGCTGCCAGTGTTCGATCGAGAACAGGTAGGGGCTGTGCAAGTCAGAAAAGCGATCGCCAATGCTTCGGTAAATTTGTGGACTCGCGGTCAAGAAGCAGAAATGGCTCTCGACAGTTTTTTCCAACAGCAGCGGATTGCGATCGGCGGCATTGGAGAATTGCGCGGTAACGGCCAATTCATGCGTCGCACCGCCTTGGAAAGCTGCGGAGGCTGGAACGAGGAGACGATTACCGATGACCTGGATTTGACAGTGAGGCTGCACCTAAACCGATGGGACATTGAATTTCTCGCTTTCCCAGCCGTGTCAGAAGAAGGAGTCACTAACGCTCGCGCCCTGTGGCACCAGCGCAATCGCTGGGCAGAAGGTGGCTATCAGCGTTATCTTGACTACTGGCGGCTAATTGTTCGGAACCGCATGGGAACTGGGAAAACTTGGGATTTATTTGGATTTTGGGTATCTCAATATTTCTTGCCCACAGTAGCGCTACCCGACTTTTTGATGTCAATTGCGCTGCGCCGGATGCCTCTAGCCAGTCCCCTAACTTTTATGACCCTTACTTTGTCAGTGGTGGGAATGTTTGTCGGTTTGCGCCGCACTCGCAAAGAGACCAAATTTGACGTAAGGCGAGTTTTTGTCACCTTGCTGCAAACGCTGCGGGGTACTGTGTATATGTTCCACTGGCTGCTGGTAGGGACTGTGACGGCTCGGATTGCGGTACGGCCCAAGCGGCTCAAATGGGTCAAAACCGTCCATCAAGGCGCTGCTAAGTTGACAGTTGACAGTTGACAGTTGACAGTTGACAGTTGACAGTTGACCGAAGGAAGATGGAAAAGGGAAGAAGTCATTAGTCATCAGGAAGAAGGGAGAAGACATACACGGCAAGCTTGAACGCGAGCCGTATTTGAGGTTTAATTAGGTGATTTACTTAGCATCAATTGATAATTAGCTAGCAGAAATATTTCGGAACAGTATTGTCAAAAGTCCGAAGATTTTAGAAGAAAAAAAATCCATCAATTGATGACCAAATATGTCTCAATCAGAGCCACAATAAAATTGGGCAATTCTCCGAGAAAACACTGCGAAACAGATGAGGTGATAAATCATCGGCGAGCGGTAATAACGAATAAGTAATCGGCAATACAAAAGTCTAAAATTAAAAGATAAAAGGTAAAAGGTATAATTTTTAACTTTTAACTTGACAAAAAACCAATTACTATCTATTAATTATGAATTGCCAATTAGGACGAATTGCTTGTTGCCAACTACCCGTCACCCGTAATTGATAATGGATTTGTTAGAGTACCAAGCTAAATCTTTATTTCGCCAGATGGCAATTCCGATTTTGCCGTCGCAGCGGATTGACAATCCCGCCGACCTCAAAGGACTGAAAATTCCTTACCCCGTTGTACTCAAATCGCAAGTGCGGGCTGGGGGACGGGGCAGGGCGGGCGGTATCAAGTTTGTGGAAAATACGATCGATGCAGTAGCAGCCGCTCAAACAATTTTTAATTTGCCGATCGAGGATGAATATCCCCAAGTCCTGCTGGCAGAAGCAAAGTACAACGCTGACCAAGAATTGTACTTAGCGGTACTCCTAGACCCCGTAGCCCGCCGCCCGGTGCTTCTGGGTTCGAGACAAGGAGGTATGGATGTCGAAGGGTCGATCGAGCAAATGCAGCAAGTTGCCGTAGATCAAGAATTTTCCCCATTCTACGCGAGGCGTCTCACGCTGAAAATGGGATTGCAGGGAGACTTGATTCAATCGGTGAGCACCATTGTCGAAAAAATGTACCGGCTGTTTGTCGAAAAAGATTTAGATCTAGTGGAAATCAATCCTCTCGGCATCAGTCCGACGGGAGAGGTAATGGCTTTAGACGGTAAAGTCACCGCCAACGACGATGCCTTGGGGCGGCATCCAGATTTGGCCACACTCTCAGGGAAGAGGCAAAGCAGCGGGTTGGCACGGGAAAGGAGAAGTCCCCATGCTGGGGGCGATCGCCCCCATTCCCAGTCCAAGGTTCAGCAGTCGCCGGAGTTTGACCCCAAATCTAAATCCCCAATCTCGAATTCCGAATCCCTGCAACTAATCGAACTAGACGGGAATATCGCGATTTTGTGCAACGGAGTGGGCCTGACAATGGCAACTCTAGATGCTGTAACCCACCAAGGAGGAAAACCAGCTAATTTTGTGAATATTGGTTCCCTAGACCGCTACTATGCAGCCAATGCCCTGCGCGATCGCGCGGAGTTGGGTCTGGAGTTAGTCGCTCAGGATAAAAACGTTAAGGTGATACTTGTAAATATTTTGGGCAGCGCCTCCAAGAGCGAGGAAATCATCGCCGCAGTAGCGGGGTATTTGGAACGGAAAGCTCGCGCTAACCGCCACATCCAAGTTGTGCTCCGGCTGGTAGAGATCGATGCTGATGCTGTTAAAAAGCGTTTGGGACAGTTGCCGGTGCAGCTAGCTAGCACTTTGGATGAGGCCGCGGCCGCTTCTGTATCCTCCGCCAAGTAGCGGCAGTCGATCGGCAAAAAACGAGATTTCTGTACAGATGAAGGCCTTCTGCTTTTTACAGATCGAGTGTCAAGTGGGAAAAAATGAATTTAACTCCTGAAAGCAAAGTCCTAGTACAGGGCATTACAGAATCTCCCGCGTCCACCCGCGCCGCCCTGATGATGAAAGCATACGGCACGAATGTAGTCGCCGGTGTTAGTCCCGGTCGGGGGGGGCTGGAAGTGGAGGGAATTCCGATTTTTGATTTGGTAGAACAAGCAGTGGCGGCAGTGGGTCACGTTGACACTGCGGTAATTTTGGTAGACGCTTACTCGGTGCTGGATGCGGCTCTAGAAGCGATCGCCGGAGGAATTCGGCAAATCGCGATCGTCACTGGGGGAGTGCCTCCTCTGGATATGGTGCGCTTAGTCAGAAAAGCAGAGGCCACCGAAACTTTGGTGATCGGGCCCAACAGTCCGGGGATTATTGTGCCCGACAAACTGCTGCTGGGAACTCACCCCAAGGAATTTTACACTCCCGGCCCGGTGGGAGTGATCAGCCGCAGCAGCACTTTGACTTACGAAGTTGCCCTAGAACTAACGGAGGCTGGGTTGGGACAGTCGATGGCGGTTTGTATTGGCTGCGACGCGATTGTCGGTTCTTCTTTTATGCAGTGGCTGCAACTTTTGGATGAAGATGATAGTACGGAGGCGATGGTTTTGATTGGGGAAGTTGGGGGTTGGAGTGAACAAGCTGCTGCTTCTTACATCGCTTCGGCGATCGACAAACCCGTGGTTGCTTATCTGGCCGGCCGCTACGCTCCCAAAGGCCCGTCTTTGGGTCACGCCGGCATCCTGATCAGTTCTCGGGCTGCTGCCCAGAAAGCCTTTGGAGTTACGGCCCCAAACAAAATGGCTGCCTTTGAAGAGGCGGACATACCTGTGGCGGCTCGACCTTCGGAGATTCCTAAGTTGCTTAAAAAATTGCTCAAGAAAAATTGATTGCTTTGGGAGTTATCAGTCGAAGGAAGAAGGAAGAAGGAAGAGGGAAGAAGGAAGAAGGCAATAAAAGCAGGAGTAGGGCGGGGGCTGGTTTTGTCTCAAAATTGTCTGTGGGATGCCACAACTGCTGGTACTCACCCGCCCTTGCGACAGATTGATGATTTTCTTACCAGAGTCCTCTAACGGGTCTCGCAGGCTGCGGTGCTGGTGCTGGTAAGGGTGCAGTGACGCGGCGCGCTGGAGGGGGGGTTGTTGGCGCAACGCGGCGGCGAGGTTCGATCGGACTTTCGGTGCGAGTTGTTTCAGTTGTGCGAGTTGTCGATCGCATCACATCTTGAAGCAGGCTTTGCAGAGTTCCAGCTATACTCTGAACTTTCCCAACAGCGGTGCGAAGGCTGGCAACATCTACGTAAACCTCGTTGAGAGGATACTTTTTCAGGATTTCCAGCAGCGATACCTTACCGTCATCCCCGGATGCCAGGATCACTGCTGCCCGCAGAGCTTTCCCGCTTTCTGTGCGGCGCTGAGTCCGAATTGCTTGACCGATGTCGTCAGTGATTTTTTCTCCTGGGGTGCTGTAAACCACCCTAGCCAGATTAGCAGGCTTTAAACCAATTTCTAAACCCATGAACCCCCGCAGTATTTGCGCGTCCATTTTGGAAACCCGGATAATTTGTTGGAGGGTTGGCGTCGTCGTGCCGTTTTTAGCAAAGTCTTCTAAGTCGCTGATATTGATGGCTTGTCTGATCGGGCCAAATGTGAGGACAACTTTTTCGGCCCCTAATGCTCTACTGCTGCTAGATAATATGCTCCCGCTTGCTCCTAAAAATAGGGCAATGCCGATCGATACAAATTTTGTTAATTTCATATTCACCGCTACATTAAAATTATTTTTTCGAGATTTGTACATTTTTGTACATTATAGATGCAGCAGTTATATTCTACCAGGTCGCCCGTGTAATTTGTGTCCGCGTCACAGCCACAATCTCGATCGAGACTTTTTCTGATCTTGACTTTAAAAATAAGTAACCACATCTGCCGAAATCTTTTCGCTTATCTTCCTTCTGTCTTCTACCTTCTACATCTCCAGCATTCTACATCAGAGTGTCTTCCGCCTTCAACATAAGTGCCTTATAAAATTATAGGAACTGCCCTCACGGGAGGACGTTCTTAATTGCACAAACATAAGGGGTCGATTACTTCTTCTTTCTCTCTTAGGCAACTAAATCCCTCTTCCCTCTTCCTTCTTCCCTCTTCCTTCTTCCCTCTTCCTTCTTCCCTCTTCCCTCTTCCCTCTTCCCTCTTCCCTCTTCCTTCTTCCCTCTTCCCTCTTCCCTCTTCCCTCTTCCTTCTTCCTTCTGCTATATGTTGAAAACCAAGCGCAAATCCAAGAAATCCAAACACAAGCACAGCGAAAAAACAACAGCGCTAAGCAAAAAAGAAGTAGCTGCACAAAAACGCAAAATTTCAGAAAAGCGCAATGAAGTGGTGCAGGCGATCGCCATAAGCTGCTTAGTCACCGTTGCTCTCAGCATTCCCCTGTTGTTCGTAGCCGGCCCTAAGATTGCTATTGCAGGAGGCGCAGCCGCAGCCATCTTGCTGCTTTCCTACAAATACCCCCGTCAAGCTTTGTGGACTTTTCTAATTTACCTGCCTTTCAGTGGTACAATTACTTACGCAATTGGTGGCGGCAATGCTGCATTTCAAGTAGCCAAAGATGCTTTCTACATACCAGCTCTCATCGCCCTAATTCAAAGCTGCAAAAAGAAACAGTTGCCCCTGTTCATTCCCAAAAAAATGCTTTCTACCTTCAGCATCCTGTTGATGATGGCAATCCTGACTTTAATTTTTGTGAACGGGGAGATGCAGCTCAACCCTAGGGCGGGCGACAAACCAATTCTGCAAGGAATTCTCGGCTTAAAAGTATTGATAGGTTACATACCGCTGATTGCTTGTACCTATTATCTGCTCCGCACTAAGAAGGATTTGGTATTTTTTAGTCGAATGCACATCGTTTTGGCGATCGTTTGCTGCCTTCTCGGTTTGATTCAGTACCTGTTGCTGCAAAGTGGAAAGTGTGCGGGAACCAGAGGAATGACCGGAGCAGAATTATATAAAGCAACGCTGGAAGCTAGATGTTTTGTCGGCGGTTCTTTGGTGTTCAGTCCAGAAGTCAAGTTTGTCCGCTTGCCGGGAACTTTTGTCGCGCCTTGGCAGTGGGCGTGGTTTTTAATTTCTAATGCTTTTTTAAGCTTTGCCTCTGCCTTTTGCGATCCTTCATTCTGGTGGCGAGTTATCGGTTTATTTGCCATGGCATTAGTATTTGCCAATGCAGTTATTTCCGGTCAAAGAGCTGCTTTAGTTATGGTTCCCCTTGCTACAGCAATCCTGCTAGTTCTCACCGGTCAATTAGTTAATTTAAAACGATTTATTCCCATCGGTGCCGGACTGGCGATTCTGCTGTTTGTCGGTGCAGCTATTAACCCGGGAATTATCGAGCAGCGGTGGGAGAGTTTTATTAGTCGCTGGAATGCTGCACCGCCCCAGCAGTTTCTCTTTAATCAGTTCGAGCAGAGCAACAATTTTATCATTGACAAACCTCTCGGTAGAGGTGTGGGACGAGCGACTAATTCAACGCGAATATTTGGTGCCACGCAGCTAATTGAAACTTTCCAACCTAAGTTGATATACGAACTAGGTTATCCGGGAATGATTGCTTTTCAAATCATGCTTTTACACTTAGCTTTTCTAACTTTTAGAGCTTACCGATCAGTCAAGGACAAAAGTTTGCGGAGTTACGGAGCTAGTTTTTGGGTGTTTGTTGCATTTATTACGATCAATACTCAATACTATCCGCTGGATGTAGATCCAGTGTCCGTGTATTATTGGGTTTTAGCTGGGGCGATTTTAAAGTTGCCCAAAATTGATAAACAGGTGCAGGATGAAAAACACCAGGAAGTTGAGTCAAATGAATTGCAAGTTCACCAGCCATTAAAGGAGAAAAAAATTATTGCATCTTCCCCAATTTGAGAAGAGTTTTGAGTGTTGAGTTTGGTGGAGTCTTTCTTGTTCAGTAACCTGCTTTCGCTCCAAGGCGATGCAAAGATAGCCCGCCGTTCTGGGTTATCTGTGCTAAAATCAACCCATACAGCATATTGTGGCTCTTAACTTTACTGCGGTTGCCAAACCGGATCGCTAGCATTCAAATCTTTGTCATTAGTCAATTTAGTCAATGCCGAACCGTCGCAATTAATTACATACAAGTTGCTTTTGTATCCTGGGATTTCGTTAAATATAAAAGCGATTTGCTGGCTGTCAGTAGACCAAGCTAATTCTGAAATTCCTGACAGTTTTAGCCGGGGAGCTAGTTGATTTAGCTGCTTCCCGTCAGCATTGATTGTGTAGAGTTTTTGATTATTGAACTCTCCAGCGACGAAAGCAATAAATTTGCCATCCGGCGACCACGAAATTTCGTCGTAGTTTCTGGGTTTTTGGGTGAGGTTCTTGGCTGTCCCCCGGTTAATGTCGATCGCATAAATATCCTGCTTTTCCCCGCTCAAATCGCCCGCTTTGCCCTCATAGTAAGCAATGCCGCTGCTGTCGGGCGACCAAAACATATTGACGTTGTAAACCTCATTTTGCGGGTTGTTTGTCAAATTTTTGAGGTTGGTTCCATCGGCATTAATTGTGTAAATTTGCTGTTTCGGATAAGCGCCGAACAGGAAAGCAATTTTTGTGCGATCGGGCGACCAAACAAGTTGACTGCCGCCAGATATATATTCGCCGGGACTTTTAGTTAGTTTGGTCAGGCCCGAACCGTCGGAATTCATTTTGTAGATATTTTTATCCTTGATAAATGCTACCTGCTGGCCGTCGGGTGAAATGTAAAATTCCGATGAAATTTCTGTTTTAGCCGGTCGTCCTCCTAATTCCCAATTCCGAACTAATTTAGTTCCTTTAATACCCGAAGTGTCGCTTGTATAAAGTGATTGACTGCCGGGAGAATCTGAGGTAAAACCGTCGCAAGAACGGGCAAAAACAAGTTTTTGGCTGTTGGAAAACCAAACTATTTCAAAATTAGTTGCTTTGCAAGACTCCCCAGCAAACTGTTTAGTTAGCCCGGAACCGTCAGCCTTGACTGTATAAATGTCGGTGTCTCCGCTAACGAAAGCTAGTCGATCGCCCTTGGGCGACCAAGCTAGGGTATAACTAACATCTATGTTGGGTGCAAGTTCGCGGCGAGCAGAATTGGTAGCGTTGACCGCAAATAAACTGTTTCTCACCTCGCTGCCGCGCCTTTGAAGGGCTGTAAATGCCAGTATGCTTGGTTTTTGGGCTGCGATTATCGGAGGGCTGTGAAGGCTCGAAAACAAGGTGATTGCGAGTGTTAGGGTGATTAGGGCGATCGCACTTATCGGCCATAATTTATGGAAGCTGAAAAGTTGCAGAATTTGCAACAAGCTTTTCAGGGGCGGCCAAGATGCCCACACCACACTCAACTTCAACTCTTGTGGAACAGGCTTTTGTGGAACGGGCATCTTGCCTGTTCCATATCGCAGCGGGAAATGCAAGTTAAAACGCATTTTATCGATTCATCTGCTAATTTTTAAAGTGTTTGTCTGTCGATATGTCTTGATAGCCTCAAACTCTGTTTAATTCTGCCAATAATTAGCTCGAACATTTTTTTGCGGGACGGATTCTTGCTGCTGGGTGGCATCCCTAACTCGCAACACATCAAGTTCAAGTCAGTTGCACTCATTGCCAATAACTTTTGCCTCACCTCTTCTTCATTACCATTCTTAGCTTGTAAACGCAGTTCTTCATAAACTTCTAGAACATTGGCAGCCGATAAATTAGCAGGTTTATTAACATCAGCACCCCTGGGAATATCCGAAGTTTTTGAGCCCGCATAAATCACTCCCCGCTTGACTTGAGTCTCAAGCCGGGTTAATTTTCGAGCAACGTCCCGCAAGATTTCCTTAAGTTCGCCAATTTCCTCAACTAACCCCCCGCTTTCTTGTTCGGAAGCAGCCAAAATTTCTTTTTTACTCATTTCAGATACTCCTCACACTCGCGCCATAGTTTTTCAAATTCTCTAACTAATTCTCGCGGCAGTTCTCCCTCATTAATCGCCCGTTTTAGCCCGACGCTTTCGCGAATCGTCGATTCTAAAAATCTAACTTCTATGTTATTATCTTTTGATATCTCATCGCAAAGTCTCTTTACTTCTCTCATGTAAAACTGAACTTCATTTGTCAGCAATCCTCCATAGGTTTTAGCTTTATTCATAAAGACTGCTATCTTGGGAAACGGATAAGGCTCAATCCGTTTCTGGAGCGAGTTTAAAACTAAACTCAATCCCCTAGAACCAAAATAATCGGGATTGACGGGAATTAATATTAAGTCGCAGCAAGAGAGTACGCTGTAGGTGAGGAGACTGAAGGAAGGCGAACAGTCAAAAAGCATCAAGTCGTATTTGGGGAGATTGGCAGAGTTGGCGATTTTGCCGATGAATCTGCGGATGAAGTCTTTAACACTTTTTCCATCAAATCCATCGATATCTAACCAATACAATTCTTCAACTGAAGGGACAAAATGCAACTGTTCGTCAATCTGATAAATGGTGTCGAAACCAACGGGAAATTTAAAATTCTGTCCGGCTTTTTTAAAGACTTCTAGAGCGTCGTAAATTGTAAGTCTATGCTTGAGAGATTTTTCGTACCACTTACCAAATTTGTCATCTAAATGACCCGTATTTTCGTTAAGCCCGATCGCCTCTGTGAGGGACATTTGCGGGTCTAGGTCTAACATCAGGACTTCTAAGTCTGTTCCTTGGGATATAATATTTCCCAGACTCCAAGTGACGGTAGTCTTTCCGACACCGCCTTTAAAGTTGATTACGGCTATTGATTTAGGACTCATGGCTGGGTTTGTTTGGATTTTGCTCAAATATAAATTAAAACATACCGATCGCCCAATTAGCGTTTGCTAAGTATTATTACTCGAATAATGGCGATCGCCTTGAGTAGGCGATCGCCAAATTAACTGTAAGTCTATACGATCTTAAAGTGCTGCGGTACTTTAGTTGACACCAATGTTATGCCCTGCTCTAGTAAGTAGCTAAAAGTAATGCTGTTGAAGTATTACCGCCTCAGAAGTTCGATCTCGCAACTTACAAGAGAGAGGACTGTAGGAGGTGCTTAAGTTATTAAGTTTTCGATCCTTAAAGCTTCAAATCCGGCTCTTGTTTAAATCCCCGCCTCACTGCTAAAGTCTTCTGAAGAGTCCTGAGTTTACTGTCTGGAGTTAGACATAGATACGAAAGAAACCGGGTTTTTGACTACTTCTACGAGGTGTAACGAAGTATTCAAGGGAAAAACCCGCTTGCTGACGGCCCGCGTTCAGAGCCATCAAATATACTATTCACTATAATGATACTTACAAGCTGCGATCGCAATTTCGATCTCCGTAACTTGGTAAACCAAACGATGTTCGTTATCAATGCGCCGCGACCAAAAACCACTTAACTCGTATTTCAGAGGTTCAGGTTTGCCCAATCCTTCAAAAGGCGATCGATCTATATCTTTAATCAATTCTACAATTTTGCGATAAATCTTTTTGTCTAATTTTGCCCATTCATTAAAATCTGCAAAAGCAGAAGATTCAAAAATAATTCTTCTGCTCATTGCAAATCCTGTAGATCGACTTCAACTAAATTTTGCCTGTCTTTAACATTTTCAATAGCTTTCAACAGTTTGTTTTTATTGACTTCCGATTTCAAAAGATATTCGGTTTCATCGCATTCTGAAACACTTATTTCAATCTCTTTATCTCCAAAAATCGCTTTGATTTTTTCTAAAAAGTTACTATCTAGTTCGCTGGCTTTTAAACGATAAACTGTTGACATCGTTTTTACCTATTTTTGATTGAGTTAAAATGATTAATATTGCCTTTAAATAGAGTAGTTTGAAGTTGACACTAAGGGCTGGCAAAATTGCCAGCCCTTAATTTATTTTAGCGTTTGACTAACTTCTTGGACAACTTCCGCAAGCGAATTGATTTCGGTGTTACTTCCACCAATTCATCCTGACCGATGTACTCCAAAGCGCGTTCCAAACTCATATCGACTGGTGCTTGCAATTGCGCCAATTCTTCACCGCCAGATGCGCGGTGGTTTGTCAACTGCTTCGACTTGCAAATATTCAGCTCCATGTCTTCATCTCGGTTGTTTTCTCCGATAATCATCCCTCTGTAAACCTTGGTTCCAGGGGTAATGAAAAATACGCCACGGTCTTCAGCATTTTTCAGTGAATAAGTAGTTGCAATTCCTTCTTCAAAGGAAATCAATACTCCGTTGCGACGGGCGATAATTTCTCCACCGAGGGGGCGATAGTCGAGGAAGCTGTGGTTCATAATTCCAGCGCCGCGAGTCAAGCGCATAAACTCGCCTCGGAATCCAATCAAACCGCGAGCGGGGACTGAAAATTCGATTTGGGTGCGGCCGGTGCTGCTGACGTGCATATCTTGCATTTCTGCTTTCCGCTGACCGAGGCGTTCGATGCAGCCACCGACTGCTTCTTCGGGTACGTCTAATACCAAACATTCAAAGGGTTCGCAGGGACGACCGCCGACTTCGCGGAAGATTACTTGCGGTTGAGATACTTGGAATTCGTGTCCTTCACGACGCATATTTTCGATCAGGATTCCGAGGTGGAGTTCGCCACGGCCGGATACGAGGAATTTGTCGGGGGATTCAGTTTCTTCGACGCGCAAGGCGACGTTGGTTTGGAGTTCTCGCATTAGTCGATCGCGAATTTGACGCGATGTTACCAAACTACCTTCTTGACCGCAGAATGGCGAATCGTTCACAGAGAAAGTCATCTGCAAAGTTGGTTCGTCTACCTTGATTAAAGGTAGCGCTTGCGGGTCGTTGGGACAGGTAATTGTCTCGCCAATATACGCATCAGCAAAACCGGCAACGGCGACAAGATTACCAGCAGAAGATTCTGGGATATCAATCCGCTTCAGGCCTTCAAAGCCCATTAATTTGGTGATTTTTGACTTGACAATGGCGCCACTTTCGGTGATTAAGACTGCTTGTTGACCGATTCTAATCGTGCCGTTGTGGATGCGGCCGATGACGATGCGGCCGACGTATTCTGAGTAATCTAAGGTGGTTACTTGCAGTTGTAGTGGCTTGTTGGGGTCGCCGACTGGGGGTGGTACGTGGTCTAGGATTTCTTCAAAGAGGGGCTTCATATCTAGCCCTTCGTCTTCGAGGTGTTTTTTGGCGTAACCGCTTAAGCCGGAACCGAAGAGGTAGGGAAATTCGCACTGATCGTCGTCAGCACCTAGTTCGAGGAACAGATCCAAAACTTTATCGACTGCTTTGTGGGGGTCGGCTCGCTCGCGATCAATCTTATTGACAAAGACGATCGGGCGCAGTCCTTTTTCTAGGGCTTTTTTGAGCACGAAGCGGGTTTGCGGCATCGGGCCTTCGTTAGCGTCTACGATTAGCAAGCAACCGTCTACCATGCCGAGAACTCGTTCGACTTCCCCGCCGAAGTCCGCGTGTCCGGGGGTATCGACGATGTTGATCAGGGTTTCTCCGTACCTGACGGCGGTGTTTTTGGAAAGGATGGTAATGCCACGTTCGCGCTCGATGTCGTTCGAGTCCATGACGCAATCTGGGATTTCTTCCCCTTCGCGGAAGATCCCGGACTGTCTGAGGAGAGCGTCCACAAGGGTGGTTTTGCCGTGATCGACGTGAGCAATGATGGCGACGTTGCGAATGGGAAGACTCATAATGCGTCTGGAACGTTAAACGGATCTAACTAAAGATTTCTTAATAATTGTAGCGCATGAAGTCAAGGGGCGATCGGGTGGCTGCAATATTGGCGTGCGATCGTCGCTAGAATCAGGGTTAAGGTTCTGTTAGTGCTGTTGAGTTGGTGGAGGTTGTGAAGGTTTGATTGGGGCCGATCGCCTTTATGATCGTGAGCGAGTAGTTGCGATCGCATTTATGGAAGTACAACCCAGGGACATTCAGCGTTACTTGACACCAGACGGTCAGATTCCTTTCGATGAGTGGTTTTATGCTCTGCGGGATTCTCAAGCTAAACTTAAGATTAATGTGAGATTGAAGCGAGTCAGTACAGGTAATTTTGGAGACTACCGCCCAGTGGGAGAAGGAGTCTTGGAATTGAAAATTAATTTTGGGCCAGGCTACCGGGTTTATTTTGGACAAGTAGAAACAACAATAGTGCTTCTTCTGTGTGGAGGGGATAAAAGCACTCAGGACGAAGATATTCGTAAAGCAAAGAAATATTGGATTAAATACAGGAGTCAAGACAATGGTTAAAAGTGTACCTTACCATCCGTTTCTGATTGAACAGCTCAAAGATTCAGTATATGCGGCCGGCTACCTGACGTTATTTTTGAATGAGCAAGAAGAGGGAGATTTGGATATTGGCATTTTCCCATCAGCTTTGAAAGAGGTATTTGAGGCTCTGGGTGAACCAAATATGTCGGCTGATGATGCTAAATTGCATTTGGAAAAATTAGATGCTTTGTTGTCGCCAGAAGGAAGTGCGACAATTTATGCTTTGGCTAGTTGGCTGAAGGCTTTGGGATTGAAGTTAACGGTTGCGGTTGATGCAGGGGATGAGGAAAATTCTGCTAATGTTGCTGAATTGGCCCAAGTTGGTAATGTTTGATTTTTTATTGTGAGTGAGTGCGATCGGCTAAAATTGAAATTATGGAAGTGAAACCCAAGGAAATTCAGAGTTATAGCCAGCCTGACGGCAGAGTTCCTTTTGATGAGTGGTTGGAATCTCTCCGCGACTTTAAGGGTAAAGCCAAGATTGTGAAAAGGCTGGAGCGTGTTAGCGATGGAAATTTGGGAGATTGTCGATCAGTTGGCGAAGGTGTCTCGGAATTGAAAATTGACTTTGGCCCGGGCTAACGGGTTTATTTTGGACAAGTTGGAGCAATAATTGTGCTTTTGCTGTGCGGTGGAGATAAAAGCACTCAAGATCAAGATATTCGCACTGCTAAGAAATATTGGGAAGAATACAGGAGCCAAGAAAATGCCTAAAAGTGTCCCTTACCATCCGTTTAAAATCAAATCTCTCAAAGATCCCAATTTTTCTGCTGGCTACCTCACAGAGATTTTTGAGGAAGAAGAAGGAGATTTGGAATTACAAATCATGCGAAAAGCGCTGAGAGATGTATTTGAGGCTTTGGGTGAACCAAATATGTCGGCTGATAATGCTAAGTTGCATTTGGAAAAATTAGATGCTTTGTTGTCGGGAGAAGGGATTGCGACAATTTATGCTTTGGCTAGTTGGCTGAAGGCTTTGGGATTGAAGTTAACGGTTGCGGTTGATGTAGGGGATGAGGAAAATTCTGCTAATGTTGCTGAGTTGGCGGAAGTTGGTAATGTTTGATTTTTTAGTGTGAGTAAGTGCGATCGGCTAGAATGTAGTTTATGGAAGCGCAACCCAGAGAGATTAAGCGTTATATCAGACAAAATGGCACTGTTCCGTTTGCCGAATGGTTTGGTTCCATGCGGGATGTTAACGCTAAAATCAGGATTGATAAGAGGATTGAGCGGGTTAGCAGTGGCAATTTGGGAGACTGTCGCTCAGTTGGCGAAGGAGTTTGCGAACTTAAGATTGACTGCGGCCCGGGCTACCGAGTCTACTTTGGACAAGTGGGATCTGCGCTCGTGCTTCTCCTGTGCGGTGGGGATAAAAGCACTCAAGACCAAGACATTAGTAAAGCTAAGGAATATTGGAGAGATTATGAAAGACGCCAAAATGCCGGCTAGTGATAGCTATCATCCCTTTAAAATTTCCAATCTCAAAGATCCAAACTATTCTGCTGCTTACCTTTCTCTAATATTTGGAGAAGAGGAAGAGGGAGATTTGGAATTAAAAATTATGCTCTCAGCTATGAGAGATATATTTGAGGCTTTGGGCGAACCAAATATGTCGGCTGATGATGCTAAATTGCATTTGGAAAAGTTAGATGCTTTGTTGTCGGGAGACGGAAGTGCGACAATTTATGCTTTGGCTAGTTGGCTGAAGGCTTTGGGATTGAAGTTAACCGTTGCGGTTGATGCAGGGGATGAGGAAATTTCGGCTAATGTTGCTGAGTTGGCAGAAGTTGGTAATGTTTGATTTTGGGCAAACTTCCCAGACATGGCGTTTGAAGTATTTTTAATTTGAGGGTAGCACTATGTCAGAGACAGAACTAGATTTAGGATCGATAACCGCGAGAGTATTGCAGCTTGAAGAAGAGCAAGTTATTCTGAAAAAATATATAGCCAAACTTAAGCGGCAGTTAGAAGCACAGGAGCAACGATTTAACGATCGCCCTGAACCGCAACTACTAGAAAATTTGATGGCTGAAATGGCGGCGCTCCAACAGCGGCTTGATTTGGCAATTGGCGATATGTCGGTCATTTCAGAGCCGCCGATTGAGCTTGACGCTGAGACAGAACAGCAAAAGTTAGACTTTCAGTATCAGTTAGTATGCGATCGCCCCAACAGTCGCGCTGTGTTGGTGGAGGCGCTATCAGTAGCACAAGAGCGGCTGATTATTGTTTGCCCTTGGCTCAATTGTAACAGTATTAATGATGAATTGCTCCAAAAATTTAGGGATTGCTTGAACCGAGGATGTTTGATAAATATTGGCTGGGGTTATTTAGGCGATCGGCAAAAAATCGGCAAGGGATGGCGATACAATGCTTTAGCAGATTTGCAAGAATTAGAAAGTGCATATCCAGGTCAACTTAGTCTCGATTTATTGGGTACTCACGAAAACTATTTAGTCTGTGATTCCAGTTTTGCTATGTTGGGTAGTCATAATTTTCTGACTAACAGCGACCAAAGTGCAGAAAAAGAAGTGGGAATCCGCACGGATGACTGCAAAATTGTCAAGCAATTAATTGAGAGATTTGACAGCAGCCAAGTATTAAATGAGGAGGAGATTGAGAGCAGGTTTATAGCGAGTTCGGATTACCTGGATCGAGCTGATTATTTGGAAGGGCTGGCGGCGGATGCTGAAGATATTGCTTTAGAGGATAGCGCTGAGGATTTGGATGATGAGTCTGAGTCTAGTCTGGAACCCGTGGTTAGTGTTGAGGAGTTTTTGCGGCGTTACAGTGAGGGAGAAAAGAATTTTACAGGGATTAATTTAGCTGGTGCTGATTTGAGCGGAAAACCTCTAACTTCTGGTGGTATTAATTTGAGTAATGCTAATCTGAATAAAGCTAATTTGAATAAAGCTAATTGGCAAACTGTAAATCTTACTGGGGCAAATTTGAAGGGATCAGATATGAGAGATGCTTTTTTTAAAAATACAAATTTTAGTCAGGCTAATTTATGCGGTGTTAACCTTTCTCAGGCTAATTTATCCAGCGCAAATCTGCATCAAGCAAACTTAACCAATGCTAACCTTTCTAAGGCTAATTTAGTCAATGCCAATCTGACTCAAGCAAACTTAACCAATGCTAACCTTTCTCAGGCTAATTTATCCAGCGCAAATCTGAATCAAGCAAACTTAGCCAATGCCAATTTGTCTCAGGCTAATTTATGCTCAGCTAAATTAGAAAAAGCCAATTTAAGGAAGGCAATTTTAAGAGGAGCGAACCTGGAGAATGCAAATTTCAGTGAGGCTGATTTGAATGGTGTAAACCTCAGCGGAGCTCAAATCAGTCAAGATTACCCAACAAAATTCACAACTGCAAACCTGGCTGAAGCTAACTTGAGCGGGCTATGCTTGAGGGAAGCAGACATGAGAAATGTTGATTTGACGAATACAAATCTGAGCAATACTGACCTTTTACAAGCAAATCTTGATGGAGCAAATCTCAAGGGAGTTCAGCTTCAAGGAGCGATTTGCAATCAAGCAACTTTATTTCCTGTTGATTTTGATCCTGTGAAAGCTGGTGCTTATTTACTTGCTCCTTATGTATCGCTGCAAAATGCCGATCTAACTGGTAGGGACTTGAGCAGTGTTAACTTGATGGGAGCCGATTTACAAGGAGCTAATTTGAATTCGGCACAATTGAAGAGTTCCGATTTGAGGGATGCGAATTTGAGTGGGGCAAAACTTCAGGGAGCAAACCTTGATTACACTAATTTGAGCAGAGCTAATTTAAGACAGGTTAACTTGAATGATGCAGAATTATCTGAGGCTGATTTAACCACAGCAGACTTAACAGAAGCTGACTTGCGGCAAGCTGATCTAAGCTCTGCAAGCCTGCGTGGTGCTGACCTAGTTTCAGCAGATCTCCGCGCAGCACATTTATATGGTGCAGACTTATCTGGCGCTAACTTAACTGGTGCAAAAATAGGAGGTGCTCACTGGGAAAATGCTCAACTCACTGGTGCAATTATGCCGGATGGATCTACTCACGAATAAAATTAGCTAAGACTTACGCACTCGCCCACAAAGAAACCGGGTTTTTAACCGAGATTGAGGATTTTAAGCACGTATTGTGGTTAAAAACCCGGTTTCTGGCTACTCCTCCGTAAGTCATAGCCTGTAGGGTGCGTCAGTCTTGAGGTTAGTACGAAAAATTCTGGTTTTCCAACTGACGCACTCTACTAATTGTGTTGAGTTGGCCCAAGTTGGTAATGTTTGATTGGGTGCGATCGCCTATATGATCATGAGTGAGTAAGTGCGATCGCCTTTATGGAAGTACAACCCAAGGAAATTCGGCGTTATATTACCCCAGACGGTAGAAATCCTTTTGCAGAGTGGCTTAATTCCCTGCGGGATTTGAATGCGGTAGTTAAAATTGAGCAAAGGCTCGATCGAGTTCGCTTAGGCAATTTAGGAAACACCAAGTCTGTTGGGGAAGGAGTCTGCGAATTAAAAATTGACTTTGGGCCTGGGTATCGCGTGTACTTCGGACAATTTGGGTCAACAATCGTGCTGATCCTCTGCGGTGGAGATAAAAGCACTCAACAACAAGATATCCGTAAAGCTAAGGAGTATTGGAAAGAATATGAAGAACGCGAAAATGCCAACTAGCGATAGTTACCAGGACTATCTGATTGAAGCGCTCAAGGATAAGATACACGCTGCGGCTTATCTAACGGCGCATTTGGAAGACGAAGAGCCTCAACCGGGCTTGCTTGAACTAGCATTTAGCAACGTATTTGAGAGTTTGGGAAAACCAAATATGTCGGCTGATGATGCTAAGTTGCATTTGGAAAAGTTAGATACTTTGTTGTCGCCAGAAGGAAGTGCGACAATTTATGGTTTGGCTAGTTGGCTGAAGGCTGTGGGATTGAAGTTAACAGTTGCGGTTGATGCAGGGGATCAAGCGGAACAGCAAAGTTCTGTTGTTGAGTTGGCGCAAGTTGGTAATGTTTGATTGTCGTCTATCGCTCTCTCTGTATCCTAAAACACGATCAAAAATTACGCCCGATCGCCCAATCTGACAATGGCTGACATCGGTGATCTGCTAAAATTGGCGCGGACGTTTGATGTGTCGATCGCAGAATTGTGAGATTTTGTAGAATAAGTAGCAAATTACACTTAAAATTAACTAGCGCCACTTGCGCCAACCAGTGCGAGATCCGCGGGCGATTTGAAAACTGGCGGATGGGACAAAGCCCAGTCAGAAAGAGATCGTATATTCTCAGCGGGAATTGTGGATGTGCGATCGCCCATATCGGTCTACAATTTTTAACGTTGAGCCTTATTGAAGTGCAGGAGTGGAGCTGGCTTGGATAACGCTAGTCTGTCAAGAAAACCCCCACAAGCCTCGGAGCTTGTCGCCGACGAAATTCCAGAAGCAGTGCGAGACCACCCATACCCAGAAGCAGGGCAGAGTCAGTCCAAGAAAAAAGGGCTGATTTGGAAACTGCTAGGGTTGGCCGCATTAGCCTGTGGGGTCAGCATCTGGCTGCACCTCAACTTTAACTTGTTCCCAGCCACCAGTCAGGCAGAGCAAACTCAACAAAACCCAGCGCCGACAAGTTCCGCGTCTCCGTCTGTCGCGAGTCCAGCTACCACCCCAAAAGTCCCCGCAATCCCAGAAAACCTGCTGGGACACTTGCCGTACCCAGAAGCACCAGCCAAAGACTTGGTAAGCGTCACCTCCGACGGAAGCGTCAAACTCCGCACCTCAGCAGCAGCAAAATATCAGGAAATGGTCAACGCCGCAGCGGCATCAGGCATCTACTTCGCTCCCATATCCGGCTTTCGCTCCCTGCAAGACCAACAGCACGTATTTTTTGACGTGAAAGCCGAACGTAGGCAAAACGCCAGCAAGCGAGCCGAAGTCAGCGCCCCTCCAGGTTACAGCGAACACCACACCGGTTATGCGATCGACATCGGCGACGGCACCGCCCCGGAACACAACCTCAGCCCCAGTTTTGAAAATACCCAAGCATTTAAGTGGTTAGAAGCCAACGCCGTCGCCTTCAGCTTTGAAATGTCCTTCCCCAAAAACAATCGCCAAGGCGTCAGTTACGAGCCTTGGCACTGGCGGTTTGTCGGCGACAAGCAAAGCCTCGAAACTTTCTACAAAGCTCATTCCATGAAAAAGTAGAGGCAAGAAGGAAGAAGGAAGAAGGAAGAAGGAAGAAGGAAGAAGGAAGAGGGAAGAAGGAAGAGGGAAGAAGGAAGAGGGAACAAACAGCTATTTGTGTATTTGTGATTTCGGGCTTGTGAAGACAGGTGGTTGGGGATTGGGAATGGGTTTTTCTTGATCGCCCAAATTAGATATTAGCTTGTTTTAATCCTAACTCTCGCAAAGAATACTCTACCTCAAGGTAGATGCCTCGGTCAAAAAAAATACTATTTTTCCGAACAGCTTGGTTAACGGGCGATCGCGCACTCCCGACATCCGAGACAAAAATTCGCGCCCTGCACACACTCTACAAATCACAAACTGTCAGTAACACTCGTGAAATTAAAAGCTTTCACGCGCACTCCCGGTACGACACTACCACCGTAACGTTTCACCTCGCTAACTGCATCGACATCGCGCAACATATCAGGTAAAACTTGATTGAAACGGAAATTTTTAATCGGGTAAACAATCTTACCATTTTCAATCCAGAAAGTACCGTCGCGAGTCATGCCGGTTACTTCCGATGTTTTCGGATTCACGTAGTTGACATACCAAGCGCGACTAACGAAAATTCCTCGTTCAGTTTGAGCGATTAAATCTGCTAAACTTTGGTCAGAACCTGTCATCACCATCGGATAATAAGCACCTTTTGCTTCTTTGCCTTTTTGCGCGGCCCAATAGCGGGAATAAGACAAACTTTGAGGAATGCCATTTTTGATGATTTCCAAATAGTTATTGCTCAATCCATCGCCGAAGAAATTATTCGATCGCAATAAAGGATGACTTGGATCGCGCTGTACCTGCACTAACGGGCTGAAAAGTTGTTCGCCAGCGCGGTTTCCAGCGGGTTTTCCCGACTCATCTGCGATCGACATAAACGATCGCCCTTCATCCGCCGCCCGCGCATCCATACCCCAAATTATCCACGGTAACAAATCCGCAAAGGCAGCGCCATCAAAGATTACAGGATACACGCCGGGAGTGATTTCGCGGGGGTTGCGGGAGGCCTTCGCGCGATCGACAACTTGTGCTGCTAATGCCGCTACTGGTAGTTCATTGATGCCCCAAGCCGTGCTTTCCGTCCAGCTAGAACCGTCTCCAATGCGGGCTGTAAAGCCGAAATTCGCCTCTGTAGATTGGTTGCAGGCGCGGAGTCCGGTTGACGAGGCGATCGCGTACAGCGAAGCCTCAGCGCTCAAAGTGCCCGAAGCATCTGCCCCTTCCTGAGATGCGATCGCACAAGCTTGCCGCACCATTTCAGCGCGCGCTAGAGGCGATATAGCAGCCGTTGCTGCATCGAACGCGGGCCTGGGTAGACCGTAGGTTTGAGGGGGCAATAAGGGCATCCATTCGGGGTCTGCGGGGGCAATTCGGGCGAGTTCTTGCGATCGTTTGATGGTTTGGGCGATCGTATCTTCATCAAATTCGGTAACAGCAGCGGAGGCGCTTTTGTTGCCGAAATAGCTAGTAATGTTGAGGCTAAATACAGTCTTGCTAATATTTTGGCTGATTTGATTTTCCGAGAATCTCGAAAGTGATTCTTCGCCAGTTGAGAGACTGACAAATACTGCTTCCGCCGAGGATTGTTTCACAATAGAATCTAGCAGAGATAATGCTCTGTCTTCGCTTAAGATTGCGGGCGATGTTGTTGTTGCAGTCATAATTTATAATCGGATGGCAATTTGTAACCGCAGATGTAGGCAGATTGACGCAGATAAACGCAGATAATTTCAAGAGTTTAGCAATTACCTTTTTTCTTCCGTCCGCGGAGGCGGACATCGTTTGTGTAGAAGCGGTTGAAACCGCCGAATCTTATCTTTCCCATTTCCAAAAACTAAGCCCTTCCCCCAATTTGAATATCCCTGACTCGCACCGGTACACAAGCGTGAGTCATTTGAGCAACCTGCATCGGCTCACCTTTTCCGCACATATTAGTACCACATTGTACCCGTTCCGAAGCAGGCCCGATTGCATCTACTTGATTCCAGAAATCAGTGCTCATTGAATGATAGGTTACATCCTTCAACATCCCGACAATTTTACCTTTTTCCACCTTCCAGAAAGCATTACCGCCGAATTGAAAATTACGCCGCTGTTGGTCAATTGAAAAACTACCAATACCATCAATTAAAATCCCATCTTCCGTATCAGCAATCATCTCATCCAAAGTAGCAGTATGACTGCCGCCATCCGGGCCTGGTTCCAATCCCAAATTAGGAATTCTCACCATCGGTACGCTCGACCAACTGTCAGCGCAGGCAGAACCGTTGCTGCTGGCACGTCCGAGGCGATAAGCTGTTTCTCTGTCAGTGAGATAATCAACTAAAATTCCATCCTTGACAACGTACCAATCCTGCGATTTTACGCCCTCATCGTCGTAACCCATTGTACCGCGGCCGTGGGGTTGAGTGCGATCGCACTTAAAGTTCACCCAAGGTGCAGCGTATTGCAGCTTATTTAACTTATCGGTAGTAGCAAAACTCGTGCCAGCAAAATTAGACTCGTAGCCGTAAACCCGGTCTAATTCTGTTGGATGTCCGACAGATTCGTGGATTGTCAGAAACAAATTTGTCGGCTTGAGAATCAGGGATTTGCAAATACCAGCCGGGACTTTCGGCGCAGCGACTTTCTCAATCGCTTCGGCGGCTACTCTGGCGACTTGACTCAACAAATCATCGGGATTAATATGTTCGTAACCGATGTTTAGCGGCGGGCGTTCGTAACTGCGACTTTGGGCATCGCCGCCCGCAATTGCCGTACAGCCAAAACCCGGATAGCTGCGGTAGATTGTTTGTTCGATTAGCGAGCCTTCTGTGGACGCAAAAACCTTGTCTTCGCGGTTGAATGTTAAAAAAGAATAAGCTTTTTTGATGCCTTGTGATTCGTGCGATAGCAGGCGCTCGTTGATGGTTAATAAAAGTTCGGCTTTGTCAGCAACGGGTACAGAAAATGGGTCAATTGCGATCGCACTAATGTAGGTATCGACATATTTTTCGACTGGTACTAAGCGCACCGGTGCTTTTTGAGTCAAGCGGCTGCCTTTAGCGATTTCCACGGCCAAAGCGACGATTCTGGCAACCTCTGCGGGTGTTTTGTTGTGACTGGCGGCAAAGCCCCAAGCGCCGTCTAGCAGCACTCGCACGCCAAAACCGGAACTTACATTATCGGAGATATTGCTTAAAGATCGATCGCGCGCATACAAACTTTGCCTCCGGTAACTGCAAAAACGCACGTCACCGTATTCGCATCCAGATTTCCGAATCAAATCTACAGCCAAATTTGCCAACTCGTTAGCAGAGACTTTTGCAGTTAACAGTACCATAGTTATTCGTCATTCGTCGTTCGTTATTCATCATTATAGCGCTGTTTAATTATTTGAACGAACCGCCAAAATCCTGTAGGGGCGGGTTCACCAACAGCTTAAAACGTAGCAGACAGGTTAAATAAACCCGCCCCCACCCCACGAACAAACCCCAATTGACATTAGTGCAAGTTATCAGACTAATGGACATTACCACATCCTAGCTCGAAAAATCAGGGCGAAATCTTCCATCCCCAAATAAAAAAAATCTCGCACTTGATCGGAAACTGCATTTATGCTACAAACAAACAAAGAATCTTAAAAATCACACCTCATGGATGAAAACCGCCTCCAATCCTACCTAAATCTGATTCAATCGCTGTTGACTTGTCCGTCTGGCCAAGAAATGGAACTATTGCAAAAGCACTCAGAGTTAATTGACTCAGACTTGATTGAAGTGATGCAGCAAGAGGCGAGTCGGATGGCGGCGGATGGCGAACCAAATGCGGGTTTTTTGCAGCAATGGGCGCAGGAAATTAGTCAAGCTTTGGCCGCCGGGGCCCAGGAAGAAAATGCAGAGAGTAATTCTGCTTATCTGCCATTGATTCAACAACTGCTGAGTTGTCCTAGCGGTGAGGAAGAGCAGATATTACAGGATAACTCCCAATTGCTGGATGCTGGGTTTCTGCAAGCTTGCGAGGCGGTAGCGGCAACTTTGG